>Ga0160429_1000521_pt1 | contig 33025 bp, 26 predicted proteins | sample SolpanmetagenomR_FD_108199 | JGI IMG/M metagenome (GOLD analysis project Ga0160429, IMG submission 108199) | Solar panel surface microbial communities from Lawrence Berkeley National Laboratory, California, USA - R | ecosystem: Engineered > Built environment > Solar panel > Unclassified ... | reverse complement strand
TCGCTGTCTTTGTTATTTAAAAAGCAAGCAAACAGCAGTCAAAAGCCTGTTTAAAAACAGTTGGGAAGGGTAGACTGCAAAATCAGCCTGCCTTGTTGGTTAATCCAATCGCAACAGCGGTTATAGCGGATTAGCGAACGGTGTAGCTGCTTTCGCGTCGCTTACGTAAGTTATTGTTATGCAAGCCTATTCTTTGGATTTACGCCAGCGCATTGTGCAGGCTTGTGCTGTGCTGGGCGCCCGACAAGTGCAAGTAGCGGTCCGTTTTTGTGTAAGCTTGGCCTTTGTCGGCAAGCTGTTGCGCCGCCAGCGGCACACTGGCTCCATGGCTGCGCTGCCCGGCCGGGGCGGCCGCGCTCGCTACCTGGACGCGGCCGCACAGACGTGGCTGGTGGCGCAGGTGGAGCAGACGCTGGCCGAATTGCACACGGCCTGGGTGGCAGCTGGTGGACGGCCCGTGTGTTTACCCGTGCTTTGGCGCATGCTCGACGAGCACGGGCTGCGGCGCAAAAAAAAGCCTGCACGCCACGGAGCGGAATAGCGAACGCGTGCGCACCCTGCGCCAGCAGCATGTGGAAGCGATAGCCGCTCGTACGGATGTGAGTCGGTTTCACTTTCTAGATGAGACTGGCCTGCGCCTGGACTATACGCGGCGTTATGGCCGGGCCCGGGGTGGACGGCGCGTGGGTGGGGCTGTGCCCTTGCGCCGCCCTGCCCGCTCCCTTACGCTGATTGGCGCCTTGTCCGTGCGCGGGCTGCACGGAGTACAGGTGCTAGCAGGGGCCTTGAATCAGCATAGCTTCGCCCTGTATATCGGCCGCATCCTAGCCCCGCAGCTACGGCGCGGGGATGTGCTGGTCCTCGACAACCTGCGGGTGCACCACCTCACTGGCTTACGCGAGTGGCTAGCCCGGCGCGGCATAGAAGTCCTGTTTCTGCCTCCCTACTCGCCTGACTTCACCCCCATCGAGCAGGCCTGGAGCAAGCTCAAAACCAAGCTGCGCCAAGCCCAGGCCCGGACCCGCGAAGCGCTGGAAGAAGCCTTATCCCCCGCGATCGACTGGATTACCAGCCACGATGCGAAAGCGTGGTTTAATCACTGCGGCTATCACGTACACCGTTCAGGAAACCGCTATAGCGCTATTGGCAAGCAGTTCCTTACTACTTTGACCAATGGAAAGTCGGTGATCTATTCGAGCGAATTAATGCCGTGCTCAACGAGATGGACCGTAAACGAGTGGGCAGAATGCCGACAGCTTCGCTAGCACGCCTTGACTCACAGAGCGTTAAGGTAAATAGAATGATTGGTGAGGAGCGCGGTCTTGATCCCAACAAGTGAGTCAATGGCTGCACGCTAGCGAGCAGTACTCTATGGCGGGTTGGTGAGCGACTAGAGGGTGTTATTAAATAAATAGGGAAAACCTCCGACTCGCTATGTTAAGCTGATGTGTTCCGGCTCGGCTGGCGCTATAGCTTGGCCAGGTAGTGCTTCAGGGAAAGGTACTTGCCGTACTTCAGGTGCACATCCACGATGGTGGCCAGCGGCACCCCCAGTGCGTGTAGGTGCAGTATGCGCTCGTTAAATTTTAAATAGAAAAATTATTTAATTTATTTTATCGTAAAAAGTATCAAGACTTTGTAAGCTTTACTTGCCAAAATATATTAAGGTTATTGTTTACAGCGTAAGAGATGGCCTCAGTCATACTGCTTACACCCATCTTCTCAAAGAGCTTTCTCCGGTGGAATTTAATAGTATCGGGAGATACAAAAAGTATTTCAGAAATTTCATTGATTGTATGACCTCTAACGGACAGCTGTAAAATTTCCGTTTCCCGATTCGATAGCTTCATCTTCTGGTCAGGTCGCCATACATTTTTCTGAAGGTCGTATGTATGGACCTTGTTCTCTCCACTCTTGTGAATTCTAATGTTACCTTCGGTTCGCTCAGATGAGAGGGAAACGACACATAAGGCCTTCCAGATCTTTCCTTCGTCGTTGAAGAATATGGGAGTCAGTTTCTGATTGATTAATATCAGCTTTCCTTCTTGGTTTCTTAGATGAAAGTCGTATGAGATGGAGTAATTACCGCGGTCTTCCAGCGGGACTTTCTCGTAAAACTCAAATCCTACCGTGTTGATTTTCAGCAACAACTCCAGGTCCTTCTCGGGAACGTACTTGAAGTAGTAGTTGTACCCCATTTCCTGCACCTGGGTCGCGGTGTTACCACACAAGAATAAAGGGTTATCGGAGACGTACTCAAACCCCTGTTTCATGTAGTCTATCACGTAGATACTGCTGTAAGTAGCTATGGCAAAGGATTTTACACAATCCAGATAATTAAATTGCTGTCCGTTTTCCTGATCTTTGTCAGAAATGGTGTTGGCACCGTTAAAAAACGCGCTTACCTCCTTCATAATTACTGCTTCAAGTTACGTTCAGTGAAATCAACTATTGTATCACTCCCCAAAATCTGGACAGTTTAGGAGGTCGTGGTCAAGCAAATGGAAATCACAAGTAGGGGTTTGGGCGAAGACCTGGACCGGCGTTTGGCCGTTGAGTTCTTAGTGGGGGCGCTGGTGGGTGGAGTAAGTGAAGTAGGCGTGCAGTTGCTCTTAGAGGTAGGGATCGTCAATTGCCAGGTTGAAGTAGACGCATTCCCAGTTGACGGAACGCCATAGCGCTCAATGAAGGCATTGTCAGTGGCCCTGCCGCGCCCGTCGCTGCTGATTTGGCAGCCGGCAGCTAGCAGGGCCTGCGCAAAGAACTGGCTGGTAAATTGGCTGCCCTGGTCGGAATAGAAGATGTAGGGCGCGGGGTGAGTGGCCAGTGCACGGCGGCAAAAGCCCACGTCGAGCGTGTTGCTCAACTCCCAACTCAGCACGTAGTGCGTGTGCCAGTTGAGCACAGTCACCAGGTAGAGGACGCCTTTGGCCTTGGGAACATATGTGATATCGGTGCTCCAGGACTCATGGGGCGCATACAGTACTTGCTCCCGTAACAGGTATGGATGGCGCATGCTGTCTTGGCCCGCCACCGATAAACGCGGTTTGGGGTGGACCGGCCCCTGTCCAATAAGCCGCACCAACTGGCGCACCCGTTTTGCGTTGACGGAGTATCCCGCCAGGCGCAAAAACACCTGGCAGCGGGCCTTTACTGAGCCTTCATCGCTGGCCGCAACTACGGCGCGTTGTTGGGTTACGCGCATGGGGGCAGCGTTTTTTTTAGCAACTGGTTTTTCATCTGCAAGCGCCCAATAGCCGCGTAAAGCGGCTCGGCGTCTGGTGGTGGCACGATAGGCGCGGCCAAGACGTGCACCGCCTGCTGGCGTAAATGCGACTTCCAGCAATTAATTTGCTCCACCGACAAGTGGTAGCGGGTGGCTAGTTCGGCCAAGAGTTGCCGCTCCGTCAGGGCGGCCAGGGCCAATTCCGCCTTGAATTCGGCAGTGAAGCGACGACGGGTACGTTTTGGGTTCATGGTGTTGACTAAGATATCCGCCAGAAACTGTCCAAACTTTGGGGAGTACTATGTATCGACAACGGAGTAGTTGAATTCGTTAAGGATCTGTAGTTTGTAGCCGAGCTTATTTGTACAAGCAGGATTTTGACAAATACTCTCCTTCTTTGCTTCAGGAGTGTGTTCGGGCTTAAGTTAGCAAATGTGACGGTTGAAGCTTAGCGACGAATAGAACGTGCCAATCTTGTGTTACGCTTGCTCTCAAGCCATTGTGGACTTCCGTAACCTAATGAATATTCGTGTACTTGATACTGGAGTGCCTTAATGTACTTTAAAATCTCCGGATAACAATATAGTTGAGATAGTCCGGTTAGGCCGGACAGTTTAGATATGTACTTTCAAGTTATTGAAGGTAAAAGCTTTGAGGGTTTTAATAGGCCAGCGCCGAGTGGCGGCGGTCGTGGTTGTAGTAGTCAAAATAGGTGGCCACGCTTTGTTGCGCATCGGCCAGGTCGCGGAAAACCGGCTTCTCCCGCGCTTTGAGTTCTTCGGTTTTGCGTCGTGACCACGAGCTCTCGGCCTGCGCATTTTCCAGGTACTCGGCCCGCCGGCTTTGGGAGCGTAAACAACCATATGCAGCCAGCAAGGCCCGATAGGCGTTACCACAATATTGCCCGCCTCGGTCAGAATGCACCAGCAGCGGGCGTACGGGCTAGCAGATCCCGTCGCAAGGCACTGATCAAGAGGTTTTTAGGCATTTTCTCGCTCACTTGCCAGCCCACCACCTAGCGGGTAAAGCTGTCCTGGAACGCGTACAGGTACGCCCACGCCCCCGAGGCCAGGGGCAAAATAGGTGATATCGCTGACCCAGACTTAATTCGGGCAGCTCGGAGCCGGTTGGTCGAGCAAGCGGTTAGGGGGTAGCGCAGCCCGTGGGCCGTCAGCGCCTGCGCACGGCCCACGCGGTGGCCTTCTTTCTGCAATTCGACACGCAGGCGACGGGTGCCATAGCGCTTGTGGTGGCGGGTAAAGGCCTTTTCCAGCGCCGCTTCCCACACCACAGGCGCAGCGCTGGTAGCGGGCGGGGGCCATTTCCAATGCCTGGTACAGTAGCCGTACGCAATAGCTACCGCGCTGCTGATCCATAAATGGATAGCAGCTCATAGCGTCGGTGGGCTGGCCGAAAAAATGGCGATGGCTTTTTTTAAAATCTCCAACTCTCGCGTCAGCCGCCGGTTGGCAGCGCGCAACTGACGCTCTTCGAGCGCCTCGACCGGGTCGGCAGGCAGGGCGGGCTGGACGTCGCGCTGCTACTTGTAGAGCAGCTTGGGTTACAGGTTTAAGGCACGAGCGGTAACTGGGATCGAGCGGCTCTCGGCGACCGCTCGCAGGGTTTCCCTGCGGAGGGTTGCGTCATACTTACGGCGTTTACCGGGCTTTTCCATATGCGGAAAATACCACCCAATTCAGTCTCGCTCAGCTGGATCACCTCATATAACTACTATAAAGTGTAGTCGTTCATCCCGCTTTCATAAACCACAATTTGGTGTAGTTATGTTGCCCCTGGCCTCAGGTTTATTTGGGTATAAATCTGAGGCTAGATATGAATATTACTCAAAATTACTTAGGGCAGTTAGAGCTGGGACTACTCAGTGAGTTGGCAGCGTTTGTAGTAGGGGAGAACTTCAGCCATCACTCCGTATCATGTCCAGAGGTGGACGTACAACGTGACGTGCAGAATATCTACTGTGAAGAGTTGCACCATCTCAAAAACTCGAGTTTTTACATTGCACGAGATTCATCCGGTACTATTCAAGGCTCCATAAGACTCACCAAGTGGGACTACAAAGCGGAGTTGCCTTTACAGAAGATCTTCGACATTAACCCGATTGACACCCTGGACTGCGCTGAGAAGGTACCGTCTATCTGGCACATCGGCCGCTTTGCTACGCGCAAAAGCAATACAGACAAGACTATGTTCAAAAAACTCATGGTCCACGCCGTTACGCCTATCTGTAAGGAGAATGATAGTGTAGCCTTCGCTGAGTGTGACAGTAAGCTGTTGAGAATCATTAATATCCTTGGCATCGAGACCCGGGTAATTGGCAAGTCGGTGAATTACTTGGGATCAGAGACTATTCCTATCTCAATAAGTGCCCAGGGGCTAAGCAGATTTTACCATAAAAATAAAGACCTGGTGAGAGTGGAATAGTATATCCACGTAAGTCATAATAGGGTGAACGAAGTCTACTTCCAACTGAAACTACCACAACAATGAATCAGGCAGAAAATATAGTCATCGACTGGGATGCTCCCAGCCTTTTAGAGCAGCTTGTTCTGAACATCAAAGCTCCTTTAGAGAATATTGCAGCTGCGGGAAGAAACAGCGACGAATACGACAAAGTAAAAATAGAAGAAATAATATTTTCAAGTACTAAGGAGATAAGTGACATCATAGAAGCAATAGTGGCAAAAAATAAAGCCAGATTGCTTAGCCTAACCCATGAAAGCCGTCCCGATATATTTGAAATTTATGAGTCTAACGAGAATGTTAGACAGATGTGTATGGCTGCGGTAACTCCTCAAAAAATGACAAAGGTCGATCGGGAGTGGTTGATGATTCTCGAAAAAGAGGTTTATGACAACCTAAGTAATAACTTTCTGAATTTATATGAACTGTCATTTAGAATGGCCGTGAGCGAACGGCAACTGTACAGAAGGATTTTGAGTCTGGTGGCCCTAACCCCTAATAAGTACATTCGCATATTACGTTTGCACAAAGCAAAACAGATGATTGATAACTTTATAGAACATTCCATTCCACAGATTGCCTACGCAGTCGGCTACAACGACGTTCATTACTTTTCAAAGCTGTTTGCGAGTCAGTATAGTGTTTCTCCAAAAGAACTCTTGGGTTCTCTACGATAAAATGATGTCAGGTTCACATTTAAAGCAAGCTATTTTTGATTTGACTATGAAACAATACTAACTGTGAAACTCAACTATATGAAACGAAAGCAACCCTATGAATTTGACCAAACAACAAAAAAAAGGGCAAGAAGTCTTATTCAGGATAATTTCTGAAGCTTGGGAAAATGACCAGTTCAAACAAGCCTTACTTGCCAACCCTGAAGAAACGCTAGAGCAGATCTTCGGAAAGAAATTCTTGTCTGGAAAGCGAATTAAGGTCACCGATCAGTCTGATCCATCCTATCTCTATATCAATATTCCGGTAAAGCCGAATGCTGAAGGAGAAGCGTCGACCCAGAACGGAGGTACATCAGCAGCAGGTGCAAACAGTAACGGCTTTGTTATGACCGATTATAAATCACTGTATAACTCATTAGATAATACAAATACGTAAAATGTCGTTTTTGACAGTCTTTTTATCCAGAATGCCTATTTAACGCATAGTAAGTTTGTATGAAGCAAAAGTAATTTCTAAAACTAAATAGACACTATTATGAAAGGCGTACTTTTTTTCCTAGGTCAGTTAAATGACAGAGACATAGAATGGATGCTCCAAAACGGCGATAGACTGATGCTGGATGCTGGTGACCGGGTTATCACCAAAGGAGAATCAATAGATAGCTTATACATAGTAATCTCAGGGCAATTAGCTGTGTATGCGAATAGTAACCACAACGAATGTGTCGCCAAGCTGGAATCAGGCGAGATGGTTGGCGAAATGTCTTTTCTAGAATCTCGTCCCCCTTCGGTATCGGTAATCGTCACAAAACCCTCTACCATTTTCCAGATCTCCCGTGATAAGATCAATTCCCGGCTCCTAAAGAACGCCGAGTTCAAAGCAAACTTCTACTACGCCATGGCTCTGTTCCTGTCAAATCGATTGAGAGAAACGACCGATAAGCTTGGATTTGGAAATCCAGAAGAAGATGACTTGTTGGAAACTGCCGTTTTGGATGACGTAGCTCAAGCAGGCTCGCGGTTCGTCCAGATCATACATCGGTTCTCAGAAGCATAACCTGAGCCGTTATAGTAATACAGCGTATAGTAGAGATCGTTAAATACGCGGTGCTAATTAGTTTATATTAAAAATAGGTCGTGCTTTTGCGCTGTTATTGCTTGTCGCTAACGGGGAAACTCAACCCTTCGCTACTCTGGGCGCTGGAACGATGGTTTCGACGAGTATACATGCGAAGGGTCGCATTTCCACAAGCACTGAGCCTGTAGAATTTAATATAGAAGCTATTTAGGAAGTGATCAGGCGCGCTAGAATAGAAAAGACTCCCACGGTAGAGCGAAATTTCAGGTACAACCCATCTCCTTTCGCTCCTTCATAGAAATCTTGTTCAAAGAAATCATTACGACCTGGATTCTACCGCATCTGCCTTTTAGCTCGCACGGTCGTCGACGTATGGCACAGCCACAGGAAGTGGTCGGAGCCATCTTGAACAAACTCAAAACGGATTGCTAGTGGCGCTGGTTGCCCATGCAACAACTGCTGCCGACCCAGCGCTTAAGCTGGCAAGGCGTGTACTGTTATTCAACGAATGGCGCAAGCAAGGAGCTTAGAAACAGCTTTGGTTACGATTATTGCAACATGGCTGCGCCCTGGACCTGTCCAGCATTCAATTCGATGGCAGCCATACACCGGCTAAAAACGGCGGAGCCCCTATCGGCTATCAGGGCCGTAAAGCGGCCCCTACCATTAACGCCTTTTCTAGCCGCCAACACGGTCCAGTCCTTAGCGATGGCCACCCCGCAAGTGGGTAACCACCAGGATACGTTCGGCCTAGAACAGGTGTTTGCCGAACTCTGCGATCTGCTCGAACAAGCCCAATTGCGTCTGGCCGGGCAGACAAAGCCTTCGATGTTAAAAGCTTGCGTCAGGACTGCGCCAAGCGCGCGATAGAAACCAATATTCCACGCAACCGGCGCGCAACGGGCTGGCAGACCGACGATGATACCCTGTTAGATCCCGTACTCTACCGCCTTCAATTCGTCATTGAGCAAATGAACGCGTGGCTCGACAGTTTCAAGACACTGCTCGTGCACTACGAAACCTGTCTGGAAAACTGGCTTGCCTTCCATTGGCTCGCCTTTGTCGTGCTACTGTTGCGCAAAATCGCCCATTCGCGGCCTTCCTAAACAGATTCATAAATTATTTGCCATCGGTTACCTAATAAATAAAATATTTTATATAATGAGATACTGTAGATATGTCATGCTGTTCGCTATGACTGTGTATGCGACCGACGTATGCAGCCAGTCGAGGATCAAAGCTGACTTGGTTCAGATAGCCTACGGGGCATTCAGCAAAAATCCGAATATTATACGAAGCTCTTATGCGGTGCGGAACGTAGCGTCTGACTTGCAGATTCAACGAAGCGTATTCGACCTGAATTCATTCTCAGAATTGCTTTTTCGTACCGATCAGTACAATCTATTGGAGGCTGATCCCAGAAGACCTTCTATAGAAAATAACTGTCTGAATACCAATGTCTTGAATTTTTCCGCAGGGGTAAGAAAGAAGATTCGTACTGGGCAGATAGCTGAATTTGGTGTGAACTACGGCTTTACGAATAATAACTATCCATTCAACAACTTCAATCAGCCAGTAAATACCTACTTGGGTAATAATGCAAGTGCGCTCAACTTCTCGCTGATTCAACCTTTGGCAAGGGGGCGGGGAAGAAACATTGCCACTGCACTTGAGCGGTCATACGTCCTATACGTAGAAAACGCCAAGAGCAACAATGAGTACACCAACTCGTATGAGCTGTGGCAAATAGGAACTGCTTACTGGAATTACTACACGGCTTTCAAGAGGCTCGACATCTACAGGCAGAGTGAAGCAAGAATTCGGAGCGTTCTGTCCGTAACAGAGGACTTGGTCAAAGGCGATAAGAAACCAGCCGGCGACTTAATTCAGATCAAGGCAGACTTGGCCAGCCAGGAAAGATTAACCATTGCTGCTGAACAAGAGTTGTACGCGGCAAAGATTCAGTTAGGAAAAGTAGCTGGTCTGAGTAGCGAAGAGAGTCTGTTATTAGATATTCCTGAGAATGATTATCCTACTGTCTCTCAGTCATTATACAAGAGGGGTATAGATCAAGCGGATTTCATCAGAATAGCCAAAGAAGAAAGAGCCGATCTACGAGCAGCTGGCCAGGGTAATGAAGCCTTAAGGCAGCAGTATCAGTTGGCTGAAAACAACGTAAAGCCCCAACTGGACTTAACAGGATTTTTCTCCTACGGCAGCATAAGTACCGGAAACGGTGCAAACGATATGCTCTCTTCGTTCACTAATAATCTGGGCAAAACGATCGGAACCGGTGCCAAGCTGACGTTCACGTTTCCAGTTAACAACAACCTGGCAAAAGGAAACCTCATAAAAAGCAGCGTCACGTTGAATGATCAGGGCGTGATCCTCAACAATATTGAACGGACTATCGCACTGGAAGTAGGTAACGATCTGAACTACTTGAATAACAGTGTTTCCAACTTAGAAAAAGCGGAAGAAATTACGAACTATAACCGGGAGGTGTTCAACAACGAGCAACTCAGGTTTAAATCGGGACTAACTACGCTTTTGAGCCTAATCCTGTTCCAAGAGCGTCTTACAACGGCGCAATTAAATCACATACAGGCTTATCGGCAGTTTGCTACGGCTATTATTAATCTTAGGCACGATACGGGAACGTTGATCGACACTGATAATAAAGGATTCACCATCGATCAGAACGCTTTTTACACGATCCCAGAAACATCCAATACTAAACACTAAAATTATGGCAGCAGGTTTTCTAAGAAAGTCAGCTTTAGAAAAGCTGTCAACACCCGAAAAGCTAGATCAATTGATCCAGGTTACCAGCCCCAGGGCATGGATCGCACTCTTGGTTGTCTTCGTAGCGCTTGGTACGGGTATAGGCTGGGCGGTCTTTGGTCGGGTAAGTACAAAACTCAATGTAACGGGGGTTGTGCTGGGCGGAGAAGTCCACGAGGTAGTAGCCACGTCCCAGGGGCAGCTTACGAAACTACATGTTTCTATCAGCGACAAAGTGGAAAAGGGCGCCATTATCGCGACAGTGCAGCAACCGGAGCTTCTCCAGAAGATTGAAGATGCCAAAGCTATTCTGGCGGAGCAGAAGCTCGAAATGAACAAACTCGTATCCTATGGTAGCAAAGGAACGATGTTGGAAGGTGAATTGATGAGCCAAAACAGAGTAAGTATTCAAGGTGAAGTCGAAGCTGAAAAAAAGAAATTGATATTCCTCAACAGTCAGCTAGAATCAGAAGCTACGCTGCTTGAAAAGGGACTTATCATTAAAGCGCAGGTTGCCAGTACGAAGCAGCAGATTGATGCGTCGAAGAATACAATAGAGCGTTTAAAGGGACAGATGGCCGAAGTTTCCAGTCGGCAACATGATGTGGGCTTTGGGATACAGCAAAAAGTTGCTATTCAAAAACAACGCATAGCTGAGGCCGAGCGGAATCTTCAGTTTCTGAATGAGCGATACGACACACAATCAAATATAAAAAGCGCTTACAGCGGTGAGGTTGTTGAAGTTCTGGCTGATGCTGGTAGTATGGTAGGGCCTGGTACTCCGCTGTTTAAATTAAAAAATCAGGGTGGAGAGAAATCAGCTACGCTGGAGGGGGTTCTCTATATTCCTTCGCAAGATGGAAAAAAGATAAAGCGAGATATGGAGGCCTTTGTGGTGCCTTCAACGGTACAGCCACAGGAGTATGGGTTCATGAAAGGGAAAGTTACCTACGTATCGGATTTTCCCATCACGCAGCAGGGGATGATGATCTCGGTGAAAAACGATCAGTTAGCGAAAGGCTTGTTGGCTATGGGTCCCCTATTTGAGGTGCACGTAGAGTTTGAAAAAGATAGTAAATCTTACAGTGGATTTAAATGGACGTCTGCCAAAGGACCTGATACTTTGATAAAAGAAGGGACCTCCTGCATAGGTCAAATTACAATAAAGCAAGAGAATCCAATTACGATAGTTGTCCCTGCATTCAAGAAGTTCTTCAACCTATACTGATATTTTCTAAGATGGCAACCAGCGCAATCTACCCCATAGGTAAGCAAGCTAAGCCTGTCAAGTCGCCTACCGTTCTACAGATGGAAAGCGTAGAGTGTGGTGCAGCAGCCTTGAGTATTATCCTAAGCTATTTCGGCAAATTCGTGCCTTTAGAGAAGCTCAGGATCGCCTGTGGTGTATCCCGGGATGGCTTGAAGGCGACTAATATTATCAAGGCAGCCCGCGAATTCGGACTGGAAGCGAAGGGCTATGCCAAGTCGATTGAAAAGGTGATGCAGATTGAGACGCCAGCCATCATTTTCTGGAACTTCAACCACTTTCTGGTCTTGGAGGGATTTGCAAAAAACAAGGTGTATCTGAGTGATCCGGCTCAAGGACGGTATCATGTTACTTACCAGGAATTCGACGATGCGTACACGGGCGTAGTCCTTACGTTTAAACCAACCGATCATTTCGAGAAAGGAAATGAGAAACGTGGGTTGGCGGCGTCACTGGCTTCCAGAATTTTGAACTCGAAATTGAGTATCACCTATATTTTTTTGGTGAGTCTATTTCTAGTCATTCCAGGCTTGGTGATCCCGTCTTTTATTCAGGTGTTTATCGATAAATATCTGGTGAACGGCCACTCGGACTTTGTTATGCCCTTGCTGTTGATCATGACGGCCGTGCTGATCATCAATGCTGCCTTAGTCTATCTTCAGCAGTATTATCTGCTTAAATTAGAAACGAAGCTTGCCCTAACCACGTCCAGCAAGTTCCTCTGGCACGTCTTTCACCTACCCATTTCGTTTTTCACGCAGCGGCACAGTGGCGAGATTGGCAACCGGGTGTCCCTCAACGATAAAGTAGCCAAATTGCTCAGTGGGGACCTGGCCAACGCGGTGCTAAACATCGTCATCGTCATATTCTATGCACTCCTAATGTTCTCCTATGATGTACCCCTAACGCTGATCGGGATATGCATGGCGGGCCTCAATGTGATCGCACTTAAGTATGTATCCAGGGCCAGAAAAGACGGCTCTCGCGTGCTTGGTAACGAAACAGGGATATTGTTGGGGACGACTACCTCGGGCATCAGTATGATTGAGACGCTAAAGGCGTCGGGGCGGGAAAACGACTTCTTCACGAAGTGGATCGGCTACCTGGCCAAAGTTATGAATGCCCAACAGGCATTGGGGTGGTTGACCATTCGACTTAATGTTTTGCCCCCGCTGATCACCTCCCTGACGACGACATTCATTTTGGGTTTGGGTGCCTTGCGAATTATGGATGGCGAGATGACGCTCGGCGCCTTGGTATCCTTTACGTATTTAATGGGCAACTTCATTTCTCCGGTCAATCAACTCATCTCCGTAGGTACGATGCTGCACGAGACGGAAAGCGATATGGGGCGGATAGATGACGTGATGAACTATGAGCTTGATAGACAGTTCAAGACAAACGAGGCAACAGCTGGTAACGACGCGGGTAGCCACAGTAAGTTAGTTGGCTACTTCGAAATGAGAGATGTGACATTCGGGTACAACACAACGATGGCTCCGCTGATCGAGAATTTCAATCTGAAACTGAAGCCAGGTAGCCGGGTTGCCCTGGTGGGTGGATCAGGTAGCGGTAAGTCAACCGTCGCCAAGATAGCCTCCGGTCTGTTTCCGTTGTGGAGTGGTGAACTCTACTTCGACGGTAAACCCAAGAGCGAGATTCCAAGGCATGTCATCACCAACTCGTTGGCTGTAATCGACCAGGAAGTGCTGGTGTTTAGCGGGACTATAAAAGAGAATATTAGCTTCTGGGACTCCATCATTCCAGATAAACACGTGATCCAGTCGGCCCGTGACGCAGCCATCCACGACATCATCTCCGTTCGGAAAGATGCCTATGATAGTTCGGTTACGGAAGGGGGTGCTAATTTCAGTGGCGGACAACGTCAGCGGTTAGAGATCGCACGAGCCTTAGTCACCAACCCATCTATTCTGATCATGGATGAGGCTACCAGTGCTTTAGACCCCACCGCCGAGAAAATTGTCATGGATAACATCAAGAAACGGGGATGTACCTGCCTAATTGTGGCGCACCGACTTAGCACAATCATTGATTGCGACGAGATCATCGTCATGGAGTATGGTAAAGTAGTGGAGCGGGGAACCCATCAGGAGTTGATAAATAAACATGGAGTTTATGCGCACTTGATCGAAACGAAATAAATGCTACTTCTATGTCAGCTATAAAAGAAAAGATATACATCAGTGGCGAGTCGCCCTTTGTACTCAATCGTTCCGACCAGTTCTGGATGGTCCTTTCCGGTGAGGTAAACGTTTTCTACACAAAGATTGATGAATGTGGTAATTATACTAATAGACTAATACACCTATATAAGGCAAAAAAGGGAGAGGTATTATTTAGTCTGCTTACCCCGGAAGTTACCAATAGCACCCGGCTCGTTGCTTTTTCTCCCGCGTCTACTCTGCTGTCGATCGACAAGACCGATCTTTTGGAAATAGATCATTTCTTTCTGAAGAACATGATCGATAAATGGATTCAGAAAACCTCGTCCGTTGTCAACACAGGTATCGCGCCAAGGGTCTACAGACCCCTTGATGATTACCAAGAAGTGACCCTGGAAGCCAATACGGTTGCTTTCCCCTCAAATGGCATAAGCTGGATTCACCTGTTGAAAGGAGAGGTTAGTTTGTTTGCCGAAAGCACCCACGTTAAATCAGAGCAGTATTCCGGCTTTCTGGTTCCAGTATCGAATAAACTGTGGCTAAAATCGCTGAAAAACGGGACCGTCGTGCAGCTGTTGAGTACCCGTGAGATACTGCTGCAGGACGAGATTTATTTCCTGCTGTCGTTGAGTAAGCTGGAGGAATACTTTTACGCCCAAATTAACAATATCATAGACACGCAGCTCTTCGAGGAGAGCACGTATCTATCGAATAAGCTCAACGTTGACCAGCTGGCACTCGAGGACACACTCGGTCAAATAAAGTCCGTTGTAGCGGGTAACAGCAATAATCAGGAGGTAGCGATCGGTCGAAACCGGAAGCAGCAGAATATTCTTTATTTAACCTGTCAGTTAATTGGTAATCAGATTGGATTCACGTTAGAAGAGCCTAAGTACATTGAGTCGCATCAAAACAATATTACGAATCAACTGCACCTCATTGCTAAAAGCTCGAAGCTGAGAACCCGTAAAATTATTTTAAGAGATACTTGGTGGAGAGAAGAGAATGGCCCACTCCTGGCCTTCACCAAAACAGACAGGACCCCTGTCGCTTTACTGCAGAGGACATCCAACAGTTATACGATAAAAAACTTATCGACGGGGACTGAATTGGTTGTTGATCACCAGATCGCCGAGCAGTTAGAGCCGATTGGATATATGTTCTTCTCCGGTTTTGATGACACGATGACTTCGGTGAAGAAGGTGCTCTCATTTGCGCTGAGGAGCGTCAAGAAAGACGCAAAGCTACTGATTTTGGCTGCCTTAGCGGGTAGCCTTATTAGCTTGTTTGTGCCAATACTTTCAGGCGTTATGTACGATGAAGTAGTACCAACCGCAGATAGATCCCTACATCTTCAGGTATTCACAATCCTGGTCATGATTGCGCTCGTGAAGGCAGGCTTGCAATTGGTCGAGGGAGTACTACAGCTACGAGTCGAATCTAAGTCTAGTATCAATCTGCAAGCTGGAATGATGGACCACATGCTTCGACTACCCGTTACGTTCTATAAAAAGTACACAGCGGGCGATCTAACGAACCGCATATTAAGCGTCAACGCGATCCGACAAATCGTATCCAGCACATTAATGACGGCCATGCTGAGTGGGGCTTTCTCATCGGTGAACCTGATATTACTCTTTTACTATGACTCTAAGTTGGCTCTGGTAGGTGTAGGGTTAGGAGTGATTGCCGCCGCGTTCATCATCACGATTGGCTGGCTGAAGCTGAAGTACGACCGCCAAGTTTCCAAGTACCAGGGTGAGATTCAGGGTTTCCTCTTTGAGTTTCTCTCAGGAATAACTAAGATCAGGATAACAGGGGGTGAGCGGAGAGTTTTCGCGCTTTGGGCCAATAAGTTTTCTCTCCTGAAAAAGCTTGGTTTCAATTCGGGCACCTACCAAAACTTCGTAGAGACATTCACGGCCTCTTATCCGCTGGTAACGACCATTTTCTTCTTCTCCTTTCTCTACTATACCCAGTTGCATGCCACCGGCGTAACGGGTGTACTATCTGTGGGGATATTCATGGCGTTCATCGTATCATTCAATCAATTTCTAAACGATAGCCTGCGTCTAAGCATGGCTCTGATAACTTCCCTGAACGTAATCACGCTGTATGAACGCGTTAAGCCGATTTTAGCCGCAGAAACAGAATCAGCCGAGCAAAGTACGGATCCAGGAGAACTGGTGGGAGAGATAGAAATGAATTCTGTCTCCTTCCGATACAACGAGGACCAGCCCCTTGTCCTGAATAACGTCACGTTCAAGATAAAGCCAGGGGAGATGGTTGCGTTCGTCGGTGCTTCAGGATCAGGGAAATCTACAATCATGAGATTGCTTCTGGGCTTCGAGCAGGCTGAAGCGGGGTTGATCTACTACGACGGGAACTCATTCGATCTCATAAACAGGGAGTTGTTGCGCAGGCAAATCGGCGTGGTTCTGCAAAACGGGGCGTTGATGTCAGGTAGCATACTTCAGAATATCATCGGCAACTCAGAGCTAACTCTGGACGATGCCTGGGAAGCTGCAAAAATGGCCGGTATGGAGGATGATATAAAGCAGATGCCGATGGAAATGCATACTGTGGTGAGCGAAGGAGCCAGCACGTTCTCCGGTGGCCAGCGTCAGCGGCTTATGATTGCAAGAGCGATTGCCCACAAGCCACGACTGCTGTTCATGGACGAAGCTACCAGCGCACTGGACAATCGAACGCAGGGTTTGGTATCCCAGAGTTTGGAGAAACTTCAGGCAACCCGGATCATCATCGCTCATCGACTCAGTACTATCAAAAACGCGGACCGTATTTACGTTCTGGACAAAGGGACCATCGTTGAGTGCGGCACATATGATGAATTGATGGAGAAAGACATGCTGTTCGCTCAACTGGCAAAACGCCAAATTGCATAGATCATGATTGCAAACTCGTCAGCTATGGTCTCAATTGATGCTATGGATAGCGTATCGGATAAAATGAGGGAGTATTTTCTCAACAGGTTTTGCGAGACGCCTGATAAGAAAATGGCTTCTGTTAATGAATCCTACGTCAGGTCCTGGGAGAGCTACGTAGCAACATATAGAGAGGAAGAAGCCTTTCAGTTGTTGAAGACGTGCTACCCTCAACTCAACTTCCCCATTCAGGAAGGCATCAATAAAACCCAGGATTATATTGATGTGGTGCTGAAAGGCAAGCCTCTCCCTAGAAGCGGGGGGGCTACACCACTGCTCAACAAACCGGAAGGCGTAAGATTTGCATTGCACGAAAGTATTGCGGGAAAAGTACCCGTGCTGACTGTCGCTGACGATGAAGACTTCGTCAAGATAGTCCAATGCCTATTATACAAGAACAATCCGACGCCTGTTCCTCATTCCATGGGTGCTCTGCTGCTTAATGGGATAAACAACTGGGATCGAATTAAGGCGCTAAAGACAAAATGGCAACAAAACAATCCCTTAGAGAGCTGGAACCAAGAGTTTTCTAAGAATATATTGCCAAATCCCGGCCTGAGTAAGGATAAACTGATTATTCTGAGCACAAAGCCTTACAGTGCTGTCAGTGCTGACTCCCTAGGGCTTACTGAAGCGGACTGGATGTCTCAGTCTCTTACCTTAAGACTGGAGCATGAGTGTACGCACCTATATACGCTCAGTCGGTACGGCTGTGCTTCGAATAACCTCCATGATGAACTCGTCGCGGACTATATCGGGATCAGCAACACCATAGGTTTTTATTCTAAAGAGTGGATGTTAGCCTTCATGGGCTTAGAAGGGTACCCCAATTACAGACAAGGTGGAAGGCTTGAGAATTACGTGAATCATGCCAACTTGACTCTTGAAGATTTTAGGCAGTTAATTCCAGTGATCAAATGTGCTATCGAGAACATCGCCAGTTTTGACGCGGTGGTAGGAAAGATTCATTCGGTAGATGATCAAGTAGCCAGGATGGATACGCTATGCACCACTGATTTGCTTGATATTTCATCGCCACTTGGATCGAGTTTACTTAGTCAAAAATATAGATATCTATTCGCCAAGGCCGTATAGAATCAGCCAATAAACCGTCAATGGTTATGAATCAGTCCACTGCTACCAGTATAGTATGTGTCAATTCTATATACCGGACCCCTTCCGCCCATTCGGCATTATAGCGGTTTCACGAACGGTTTACCCTTTGATGTGGGCTGGTCCAGTAAAAACGGACAGTGAGCTAAGGTAGGTTGATTTTCGGATCGTGTTCGAATTGGTGGCCTTGGTTAAAAGTTAAACGGGCGAGTTGCTGGGTGCTGGTCTGCGGTGGGCGTGAATAACTACTTTACGGTGGCGTAAGTATTTGTAGAGGGTGACTTTGGAGATGTGCAGGCGCCGCGCAATCTCGTTAACGCCGAGTTGCTGCTCGCGGTAGAGGGTTTCGGCGATAATGGCCGTGCGCTCGGCCTCTTCGGAGAGGCCCCGCTGGCGGCCACCGACCCGCCCCCTAGCGCGGGCTGAGGCCAGTCCCGCGTGGGTGCGCTCGCGAATCAACTCGCGCTCAAACTCGGCCAGCGAAGCAAACAGGTTAAATACGAGCCGACCCTGAGCCGAGGTCGTGTTGATGGCATCGGTGAGGGATACCAGCCCCACGCCGCGTTGCTGCAAGTCGCTTACCACCTGCAGCAGGTGCTTGAGCGAGCGCCCCAGGCGGTCGAGCTTGTAGATGTAGACCGTGTCGCCGGCGCGCAGTTGGCTCAGCAGCTTGTCTAGCTCCGGGCGGCTAGCGCTGGCCCCGGACACCTTCTCCTGATAGATGGTCTCGCAGCCGGCCTTGGTCAGGGCATCGAGTTGTAGTTCCAAGTTCTGGTCGCGGGTCGAGACGCGGGCGTAGCCGATGTTCATGGGGCAGAGTACAGATTATCCATCGCGAAGATACCATTTCCTGTACTTTGATTACTGAACAAGTATTCTGTACTAAATCAGTGGCCTTTAGGACTAATTCTAGGGTCGCCAGGTGGCCAGCCAGGTTGTACAAGTAAACGTTCGTTTCAGTGTACAGAGGCTTAGTGATGTCTCGTCCTAAAATAAGTTGACCGTTGTCCGATCCTGAAATTTTGTTGACAGTTTCGAAGGAAAAATTAATGAAGTCAAATAGATTTAGTGGGTGCTTCTTGACTGTTATAACGCTTGGGTTTCCAATGTTTTTTCAGCGATTGATCCTTGCTATGCGCTGCTGCGGGCGTTAAGTAGTCACAGCTCATATGGGGACGCAGATGGTTATAGTTGTGAATGCTTCTCTCCACTGCCCGAGCGGCCTCTTCAAAGCTAGTAAAGACCTGATTCAGTCGAAAGTCCGTCTTTAGAATGCCATTCACCCGTTCGGCAATCGCATTTTCGTAGGGGTCTCCGTACTGGCTCATGCTGATAGCAATACCGGCTTCTTTGAGTTTGCGGATATAGAGGAAACTGCACTACTGACTTCCTCGATCCGAATGATGAATCAGCGTCGTTGCTTTTGGCTGCTGCAAGGCCATCTCCAGCGCTCTTAAACAGCCTTCGCTGGTCAGCAAGGGATGCAAACAGTAACCGACAATCAATTTGGAGTAAGCATCGGTGATCAACGATAGATAGCCGAAGCCCAGCCCGATACACAGGTAGGTGATGTCGCTAACCCATACTTGCTGGGGCGCCATGATCAACTGATCTGACAACAGGTTAGGATACTTCTGCAAGCCATGCGCGGAGTTCGTGGTTTTGGGTGCTGACCGCTTGTGCTGGAGCGTAAGGCCATGGGTTTGCAGCAAGCCGTGCAGTTTATCTCGTCCCATTCGAATCCCACTTTGCGCAAACGGCTCTTGCAATAGCAGGTAGAGTTTGCGGGTTCCTAGACCGGGAATCTGCTTGCGCAGCGCTACCACCAAGTCCAAAACGAGCATGGACTGGCTATGGGCCTGTTGGGTGTAGTGTTCACGCTGGTGAAAAGCTTGTCGGCTCACACCAAACAGTTGGCAAAGGCGGCCGACGCTCACCTTGGCAATCTCGTTGTAACGGAGCTTTTGTACTGTTTGGTGCCAGACTTTTTTCGGATTGGGATCTTGAGTTCTTTCTCCGCCACCTCGATCATCGTATTCAGTGCCAGAATCAAGAGGTTGGCTTGCTGCAAGGCCTGTTCAAGGTCGGCATTACGCTGCTTTAAGGCCTGCACTTCCTGCTTTTGTGTAGTCGTCATGGCAGGTAAAGTAAGCAGACCCGTTTGGATCTTGCGCTGGTACAAGCTTACCCAGTTTCGCAGCGTGTAACTGTTATGGATATCCAAATCAGCCATGACCTGACTTGGTTCTTCGCCGCCGAAGAGAATCCGGAACACGGCCGTTTCTCGCAGTTGCTCGCTGTACTGAAAGCGTTGCAGCAGATCTTGAATGTGGTCTTGCATAAGGACAGTATTTAGGGTGAAAAACTGTCAACTTATTTCCGGACAAGACACAGCCGCACGCACGGCGTAGCACCAAGCGCTGCTGAAGCAGTATGTGCAGCGCATCCACCAGACTCAGTTGCTAATCCGAGCGCTGGTATCAGCGCTCGGATTAGCAACTGAGTCTGGTGGATGTACAAACGTTCTATGAGCGGTGCGCCCCAAAGTTGACGGAGCTGAGCCACGCGGCCCAGCAGTGGGTGCTCAATGCCTTGCACGAGAAGAACCGACGCTTGCTCAGCAAGCATTTTCCCGGCGTAACGCCGGGACCGCAACGCCCGACGAAACTCAAGAAACAGGCGGCAAAAAGACCCCACCCCCTCTATAGTTTATAATAGCACAAGTGCTACAAAATGTGCTGAATACTATTATATACCCGTTGTTTAATAGCTAGTTAGCGGCCCATATAGCCGGGAATGTACTCTTCAGCAGCGCCATCGTAGCCGCCGCTACATTTTCGCCCGGCTTGGCCTTCGTTTCAAAGTCGCGTAGGATAGGATAGGTCTCTTTCAACACTTTTGTGAGTTGCTCTTCCCCTACTACCACGTCGAGCACTTTCTTGATTTGAGCTTGCGTTAGCTTGAGTTTGGTCAAGCGAGTACTTATTTTCTGCTGCAATGGCGTCAGCTGCGGTCTTGGCAATTCTAAAACTGCAGCTTCTATTGGCAGCGCAAGTTGCTTTGCATTAGTCTTCTTATTGATATTAAATGTAATATCAGTAACAGCTCTCCCTCGCTGCCGACGCTCGGTGTAGGTAATATCAAAACTTAACTCATTCAGTTCTGCCATTGAAGGCTTGAGCACCTTCGTTCTAAACTCTGAGTAACGAGTAAATTGACTATTGGGCGTAGTTAGTTCACGCAATTCATCTACGCTGACGGTATGTGGGCTCTTAAACTGCCAAGAACGCATAAGCCAGTAGAGCTTATGAGTATTGTTGCTCTTAATGGCAAGTAACTCATCTACATCGGCCGTTGTGAAGTTACCTACTAGATTGACCAAATACGGAATAACAGCCTTACCAAAAGTAGCTACAAGAAGTTTGGTGTCAGAATCATAGCGCATTGAATCACATAGTGATACCAAGTGCACGTTCTCTTGATTCAGCTCTGGTATCTGAATCGTTGCACTCATCATACGCCGCATTGCCGTTTCCAATAACTGATGCTGTTTACCCCCAAAGCTTGGGAATAAGTCTTCCAATGGAATAACTGCAGTAGGTGCCTCTACATCGCTTCTACTAACGCAGCGCAGCATTAGTGCAAATATTTTGGCTTCCAGTAGTGTGGTGGTAGTTGGAGTCTCGACAAGCGTATTATGTTGGGCTACAAGCTTAGTGCGCTGTGCTTTTGCCACTATCTCTTCATGGTCAATAGGTAGCAATGGCAATTTGTCTGTCTTGGCCAGTGCAGTAGGCAGTGATATAGTCGCTTGCTCTACCGCCTGCGCGGCTTCAAGCTGCGAGGCAAACGTACCTAGGTTGATGGTGCGACCATCGCGAGTGGTACGTGCTTTCCATTTTCCCTTTGACTTGTCGAAGCTTACGCCTTTGATAGATGGGGACTGCATGAAACCTAATGAGTTAGTATTAGCGAAGCTAACAGTAAAATATGATTCGCTTACTGGTGGATTGTCCCGGATGTACTTCCGGCGCTTTTAGGACAGTCCTATGTACTTCCGGCGCTGTCCCAATGTACTTTCCGCGCTTTTGGGCCTGTCCCCAATGTACTTTCCGCGCGTCCCAATGTACTTTCCGCGCTTTTTGACGCAGTAAAACATTAGTAGACAATAAGTTACGCCGCCTCTAATATTAAATAATATTAAAACTTAATAGAAAGAATGAGCTTTTCATTTTTTGAGATTATTTTTTGAAACTCTAGAAGGTAGTCACCCTATTGTTATCCAACGCCGGTGCTTCGCACACTAGGGGCCGATTCATGTATATACATTAATTGGCTATAGCAATGTTTGGCCGATTATTAACTTACCACTAGTCTTAAAAGAATTATTTGTAGGAAGACTCAACTACTAACGGCAGTTCTATTTGTGGAGGTAAATTTACCCCCACAAATAGGTTCGATTACAAAGCTAGTTTTGCAACCACTAATAGGGCCAATTATAGTTCTATTTACTGTAGATAAAACCTTAAAAAACAAGTAGAAAATGAACGTTATTACCTTTGCAAATAGAAAGGGAGGAGTCGCAAAGACAACTTCTGCTTGGGCAGTGGGAGAGTGCTTAGCTCATGCAGGCAATAAGGTATTGCTAGTTGACTGTGACCCGCAGATGAATTTGACGCAATGTTTGCCTGAAGCAGACCTTACTAGAAGTTTAACACAAGTTATCGATGGGCTTGGAGCTAGCTTGGTTGATGTAATGCAGCCAGTAAGAGATAATCTCTGGTTGGTACCGGCTGCCCCTACGTTAGCTGCCGCTGAGAAGGTATTAGGAGCCGATGCTATGTATGCGCTAGTGCTTCGCAACGCAATGGAAGGATTGGCTGACCAGGTAGATTATTTGATATTTGATACCAATCCTTCTCCAAACTCCCCACTTGCATTGGCAGCTATCACGGCAGCTGATCGAGTATTCATTCCTACCTCTCCAGAGTTTTTTGCCTTTAATGGACTACAAAGCCTACTAGAGCTAGTCGAGCGAATTAAGAAAAATTTTGCGCCTGGCTTGCGAGTTGGTGGCCTTTTTTTGACAAAGTATGCAGCCAGTTACCGCCGTAGCCTGCACCACCAATTCGTTGAAACGATGCATGAACACCCCAATCTAGGTCAATTACTCATGACTACTACCATTCGAGAAAACGTGGCGGTAGCAGAAGCCCAGGTACAGCGTCAATCTTTGTATGAGTGGGCTCCTTCCTGCGCTGCCCTACAAGACTACGAATCCTTGACTGCCGAAATCGTTGCCACTCTTGCTGAGTAATCTTATGAGCAAGCAGAAAATCTCACTGGCCCATTTAGCCAAACCTACTGAGTCTGTTGATGAGTTGCTACTAGGTCCCACACGCCCAGCGCCTGTCCCTCTGCCAGAAGTGCCTAAGGAAGAGGAAGACGCTCAGAAATCATTTACGCTTAGGCTATATGCTAGCATGCTTCATGAACTGCAGGCTATTAAAGAAGCTCAGCCTCGGAGAAAGCCAAAGTCAATTCACAGCTTTATTCTAGAAGCTATTGAAGAGAAAATTAAGAAAGAGCGTCGGAAATCAGCTGCTAAATAGATCCGATAATCGGACCAAAAACAGGCCCAATAATAAAGCTAAAAATAGAACTAGTTTCGACCCCAATTTCAGTTTCTTTTTTTATAGAAAAGTTTCTGTTTTTCAGTTATTTGACTGTGATAAATTATTGACGTTAAGCTAATTTTTACTTCAGAAAAAGGTTCCATAGCACACGTGTTTTATAGTACCTTTCAGATAGGCTTTTTGAATGTCTCTCACTCTTTAAGAACTGGTCGTGTCTGTTTCAGAAGTAGGTGACGAGCCAGTGGTATCTTGGGTCTATGCAAGGCCACAAGCAGTTCCCCGACCGCGTCGTGCTGCGCTTTCGCTTGTCCGAGCGCGTGCCCCGCCACAATCCTCCTCGACTGGTCGTTTCTTTACGAGCAGACGTGGGACTGAGGTGGTCAGGTGAAATAGGAGAGAATTGGGTGCTAACTTCCCAAACCCATGGAAAAAGCCTCTGCCACAAAACGGCCGCGTTATGATGCGGCTTTTCGCGCCGAAGCCCTGCGACTAGCCAGCGAAAGCCGCTCCACGCTGGCCGCCGCACGCGCCTTGGACATTGACCCTAAGCGACTCTATGCCTGGCAGAAAGCGGCTCAGCAGCCCTTACCGGCTGACCCCGCCGAGGCCGCCGAGGTGCGCGCGTTGCGTCAGGCCAATAAACGGTTGGCGCAGGAACTAGAGATTTTAAAAAAAGCCATCGCTATCTTCTCGACTTCCCCGCCCCTGTGAGTCACTTGCAATTTATTGACCAAAAGCGTCTTCAATACCCCGTCCAATTGCTTTGCCAGGCTCTCGGGGTGGTGACCAGCCGCTACTACGCCTGGCGAAAAGGGGCGGTGGCGGGCCTAGTAGCCCCCGCGGAACCGGCCTGGGAAACGGCCCTGGTCGACGTATTCGACGACCACCAACGCGGCTACGGCACCCGTCGCCTACGTGTCGAGCTGCGCGAGTTGGGGCACCAGGTGGGGTGGCAGGCCATCCGCACGGCGCTACGCCGCCAGGCGCGCAAGGCCTTGCAGCCCAAAGCGTTTGTGCCGCGCACGACCGATTCCACCCATGGCAAACGGTGCGCGCCAAACTTGCTGCTCGACCAGCCGAAGCCTACTCAGGCCAACCGGGTGTGGGTCAGCGACATTACCTACCTGCCGCTGGCCAACGGCAACTGGGTTTATTGCTGTGCCTTTCAGGATGTGTGCACCAAGCAGGTCGTGGGCTGGCAAGTACGGGCTGACATGCCGGAGGCGCGGGTTACCAACGCTTTGCAACGGGCCCTGCTCGCCCAGCGGCCCGCTCCTGGTCTGCTTGTGCACTCCGACCGGGGCGGCCAGTACGTGGGCAACGCCTACAAAACGCTGCTGCGCGATGCTAAAGCACACCTCTCGCACAGCCGCCGGGGCGACTGCTACGACAACGCGCAGGCCGAGAGCCTGTGGTCGCGCCTCAAAACCGAACTGCTCGAACTGCGCGACTGGCCCGTTTTCACGGATCTGGCCGACGCGCAGACCAGCGTGGCTGATTATTTTGACTACTACAATCATAAACGTCGGCATTCCAGCATCGGCTATCTAAAGCCTTATCACTTTTACCAGCAGCTACTTGCTAACATCACCCAACTCTCTCCTGCCTAACTAGATCACCTCAGGTTCGGAGACTGCGCTTTCTTAGTACCTGTTGGTCGTTAACGTTTCTGGCAATAGGCATTGCCTTCGTCTATGCCAGCCTCTATGAATGTGCCACGACTGAAATGGACCTCGCCTTAAAAACGTACGCTATAGGGGGTAGCATTACGGGTCTACTCGCTTCTACAATACTCTCCATTAAGTGCTATCTATACAGGAGAAAATATGAACGTGAAATGGTCCTATTAGGCTGAACAAGTTGAGCTAGTAAGACGCATCTTCAAAGGGGTCAGAAAGGCCCTTCCCGAGCAAGTGATTCAGAAAAGCTGCATCGAGTTCGTTTCTAGCTCACGTCGGGGGTTGAGGAAGCCAAAAAAAGGATGAGCCAATAAGGTGCAGTGGCTGTTGCCGAACTCAGCTAGCGACCTCGCATGGGACTATTAGCGGTTGAACTGGGCCTGCTTACTGGCGATAACGCCGGTTTTGGCGGATGGCTAGCTTAGTTGTGGCCGCTTGTCGAACAAGCCTGCTGGTTCTGCAACAGCCACTGCACCTTTCTGGCTCCCACCTCCGCGTACTACAACGCGTTGATACGCCCACCGAGTAACCGCTCGTTTAACCTTTGCACCAAACTTTTAACTAAGGCCAAACTTGCGAAAGTACTTTATATAATCACTTCAGCCACTATATTGCCAAACCGATGTTAGCTACAATTTTTTTATTAATTTATCAATTCGTCTTTTATTCTCCTGTTGTAATAACGAAGGATACAAATTCATTAGTACATTCACTATCATCATTATCAAACCAAATAAGAAGTTAAGGTTAACGAATTTCTCAAAGGCAAAAATAGTTACGAATGCAAACCCGATTAAATGATCTATTTCAGAAATTGTCATTTCATCACGTAGCTTGTTTAAGTCATTCTTTTCAATTTTCTTCTTTAGTTTAAGTTTTTGATTAAAAAATTTAAAAAACGTGTTTTTTACAATCCATTTAAAAATATCAATTCCAATAATTTTGTTTAGGTTTTCGCTCTTTAAAAAATTTAGATCCGATAGATTGTTTTTGTAGAAGTTTGTCTTTCTAAAAATTGCGTTTATCACTATTCCAACCATCCAAGAAATAACTGTGATTGAAGCACTAAATGCTAAATATTTATATATCATCGGTTTCTTCTTTAGTATTTGTCACCTCAAGTTCAAAATCAAAACAGTTTTTTTCTGATAGATATTATTGCGGTCGGTTTTGTCAAAGTTGTATCTACCATTTGTATTCCCGAAACTCAATATACATGTTAGTTTCGGGAAGCAGCTCTATACACGCCGCAAGCCTTCGGCAAGCAAGCTACTTTGAGTATGTTTCCCAAAAGTAGAGCTTTATAGGCCAATGTATCGAGTGATGAGGCGGACGCCGTTAACGGTAAAGTACCGCGCCGGCCACTCCCCGGTCGGAAGTGCAAAACCGCACGGATGTCGAGAAGTGTCCGGGAAGAGGAGTTATGTAATTGACTATAAGGAAGAAATAGGGCGAACCAAAGATTGCTGTCTTTTATCTCCTTTGTTCAATTACATAATTCCTCTTCTTGAACAAGTCTTGGAAAAGTGGTGGTTTCGGCCCGACCGACCGCCGTGCCTGGCGTGGTATTTTACAAAGTGACTGGTATTTAAAAAATGACGCTGTGTCGCGTTCGATTTATGCTTAAAGCAGATCACAAACCAATCATCGAAGCTTACTTAGCTCATCACTCAACAGTAGAAGGATTTATCACTGATTTCATGTATCAGTGGAAGGTCGATAGAGATAAGGCCTGGGGACACCCACTTCAGGAAGAGCAGCCTGTAGAAGCAAGATTTCATGACATGATGAATCGGCTTTTTACTAGTTGTGATTGCTACGCTGAGCAACCAGAGGCTTCCTATGAAATATCCGAGCACACACTACGGTCCGAAGTGACGCTGTTCTATAACATTCTTTGGGGAGAAGCAAAGTCGCAAAATCGGGAAGAAGTATTAGGGCATCCGTACACGGAATAGATTAACTAAGAAGCATGTAAAGCCCCTTTTTACGTGTTGTGAACGACGGTGGCTGTTGCAGAACTCACCCGCTCGCTTTATGAAACGGACGTTCAGCGCAGAAACGGCCGAAAAGTGGTATCATCACCCGTTTCCTAGGCTGATTTGACAACCCGCGACAGCATGTAAGTCCCTATACGGAGTTCTGCAACAGCCATGACGGGTCACAACACGTAAAAAGGGGCTGCTAACTATAAAAGTCGTTATCAGCCGATGGGCTCCTAGTCGCGGGACCCCACCCGAAGGATCTATTCCTACTAGGAACTTGGGAAGAAGATAAACACCGGCGTTTTCGCGTAGCGAAACGCCCGAAACGCTCCGGTTAAACATAATGCCCGTGGCTGTTGCAAAAGTCTTACGCTCGTGCGACCAGCGATTGTGGCTAGTATCACGACAGTCAAAAGCCAGCCTTATATACCAGTTTGTGCACCTAGCTTGAACACTGATATCCTCACGCAAACCCCTCGCATGGCTTTTGCAACAGCCACGCCTGTTATCGGACTGCTTAACAGGTGCGCCTCTAGTGGCAATTGCCAGCAACCGGCCGGGAAACGAGTTGCTGTCACTCCTCTGTTATCTTTTAGCTAGCTGTACACAAAGTGATTAGCATCTATCGTAGGCTGGCATATATCCCCGTGGCACGCCGCGGCAATTGCTAAATGCTGACAGGGCAAGCTGGGGTGCTCAGCTAGGGAATGAGACGGAAAAAGCCACAAAAGGGCTAAAAAGCGCGTTTGCAGCTTCTGAGGGCACTTAGCCGTGAGACTGGCTTCGGCAGCTTTGATGCCACGGGCGCTAGCTTCCCGCGGCGCAGCGCCTTTGAGCCCGTTATTTATCCTCTGCGGCGGCCAGGAGGCTTATTCGTAACTCCGTTCCTGCCTAGCAGATAGCACCGAGGCAGCCGGTGGCAATTGCCGCCAGCCGACAGGGCAAGCCGGGGCAAACGCCTGCGCTAGCTGGACTGCGCACGCCCGAAAACGTGCTAAAATCTTGTTTGCAGGATGCAGGGTCACTTTTGACTCGGATTAGCTTTTGGCCGAGAACCAGCTGTTTTCAGGCCGTAATTATCCGGCATCCCCTGCCAAGAGTTGCCAGCGGCTACCTCGGGGCGCCGCCTTATGCCGCCTAGCCGCCGCTGCTGGTCGCTTGTCAGCTGGGCCCCTTGGCTGGACCGGCGCGGCTACTGGACCAAGGGTGGCGCAGTACGGAAGGGTAATTGCCACTAACTCGCCTCAAAAGGGCATTCTAGTTAAAGAAAAGCCCCTCTTCTGCGCGGCTACCCAGCTTCATATAATCCCCTAATTGCCGGTTTGGCAATTGCCAAGCTAGCAAAGGGCGCGCACTGCGGCGTGGGTGACGCAATAAAAATCGCCTTTTTTTTGGGAGTAGGAAGTTGACTACTAGCAGATAAAGCAAAAAGTACGCAATAATCCGCTCTCTGGTAGGCCGCCCAGCCTCAGTAAGGGGAAACTGCCTGTCCCTGTTAGAGAGGTCGCTCGCTTGCCTGACGGCACTTTCTCCCGTCCGAAACGCGCCCAGATATCCTCCAGGATAGGGGCGCCACTTGCCAGTCTGGGTCAGCGCGTGACAGGGAGCAGCGCACAAAAATGAGACGCTAGAAAAGCCAGGAAATATACAACTGATTGATTTGATGCGCTATACTTACAACCGTGCTCGTCTTTTCTGAGACACGGTTTGGCGGTGGGTAGCACGGGAGTACCCCGTTACGCCGCGGCAATTGCCACGGTTGACAACCGGCAATTGCCGCGGCGTAGGGAGCTAAGCGAAGTAACCAGCTAGCGGCGGCGGGGTATCCCACGAGCGATCGCATAAGACCGCAAGCAAGTGTAGGTGCCCTTGTTTTATCCGTACTATGGCCACTTGCAGGTAACGCTGATTCGGGTTGCATATCAGACAACCTATTGATTGTCAGCAATGAGAAGGCCATTGGTTAGCTTAGTGATAGTTGTCACTTTCTCGACTTTATTTTAATAATTCACTTGTTGTTAGCTTATTAAGTGCTTTTTGTGCCTATTTGACAGCATCAACATCCCAAATTGTGGTCAAATAGAACTCCGGGAATTTCTTTACCGACTTCCCCGTGACAAGATCGAAGATTATCTGCGTGCAGACTCCCGCTGCTAACCAGGAAGCTACTGACAACTGGGGGGGAGAAAGTTGCTCTTCTTCTGCCTTGTACTTTCTTATCGTCTCATCGAGCCATTCCTGTGGATTGTTCTTGCGTCTCATGTAGTCTGATACGTGCTGCACAACACTTAGCTCATTGAACGGCCGATCGGCTACTCGCAAGGAATCCAGACCAATGTCTCCGGTAATGACTATGACCAAGGCACTCCATCCTAAATTATACGGATGCAAGACTGGGATGTCGTGTTCCTGGCATACGCTGTCGAATAATAGAGGGACATCTGACGTGAAATCCAATGCATTTATGGCTATCGTGTGGCCTGGCACGAAGTTCTGAATGGTATCGGGCGTTATGAAACAGTTATAAGCGGTGATTTTGGCGTTGCTGTTGATAGCAATCAACCTGTTTTTCAGAGCCTCCACTTTAGGGATTGCTAGGTCTGACTCTATGTAGTTCTGTCGGTTGAGGTTAGATAGCTCGACCACGTCGCCATCAATCAGCGTGATGGTTTCAAAGCCAAACCGCACTAAACATTCGGCGATTACACTCCCAATGCCCGCCCCACCCAGCAAGATTGGTGTGGCTTGTATTAGGTTTTGCTCCTCACTTGTCAGGTAGATTCTATTTCGAATGTAACGCTTTTTCACGATTCGTATGAATGAGTCTGTGTATTCTTTGTTTCGGCATCCGATCCTTAAATCGACTTATTTCCCGCATATATATAGGTTTTATCAGTCTATTTGTCAGTTATATCACAAAAAAATGGAATAATTTTACCCCGCAATCAATCGAGTTTCCGTGAATGGGGAAGAGCCGTTGAGCGATGAGACGCCAATAGCACGATTGTGGAGTGATTTATTGGTCTTAGCAAAAGCACTAACGACGGCCAATCCTACGGTCATTACCTGCCAACTATCAACATATTGAGTACCCTTTTTAGACTATCACTCGCCTGCAAAGTGCAGGTTTTTAAAACCAACTGATGCGATGAAAGACAACAAGATGCAGAACATGAGCAGCAAAGTGTTGCTAAAACAACAAAGAAGATAATAGCAACAACAGGATTCCTTACCGAGATACTGATTGTACTCCTGATTGTAAGCTTATTCTCGTGGTATAAGTAAGGATTCGCTTCTTTAGTCATTGTTCCGTTTGCGCTACTCCCCATCGTGCTCCTGAACAGGAAAAACCTGAATGTGGTAAAAGAAAAACTTATTTCTCGAAACGAAATGATGTGAGAATCATATATGTATTGTTAATAAATAAATAATCACATAACCTAACAAAAATCATGGAACAGATAAATGATCAATTTTTTCTCCAAAAATTGGCTAAAAAAGTAGAAGAAGATGCTGAGTTTAAGAAAAACTTATTGGAAAATCCCATAGTGGGTATAGAGACCTTTTTAGGACGTCGAGTCACTCTACCCATAGGGTGGAAAATAGTAGTTGTTGATCAAACAGATCCTTCTACTATTTTTATCAACCTTCCAGCTATACAAAGCATAGAAGATGTTGAGCTGAGTGAAGAACAGTTGGATATTGTATCTGGCGGTTTAGATAATGGGATTTTGATAGTCAAGCCATGAGAATATTTCAGACATGTATGTTAGTGCTTCTCCTAGTTCTTGCAAAAGGACTAGGAGAATTGCTATATGCGCAATCTGATTCCATACAGCTCAATAAAAAGGGTGATTCTTCTACTAGCCAAGTATCAGTTGATAGTCTTTTTAGTCTTGGCGAAAAATATTTAAATTCTCAACGATACGAGCAATCGCTGTCGCTTTTTCAAAAAAGTATCAAACTGTATGCCCTTGCGGATAATTATAAAAAAATAGGAGATTGCTTCAACTACATTGCAGTAATAAATTATTTTCAAGGCGACTACCCCAAAACAATATTCTTTCTCAAGAAGAGCCTTGAGTCATACAAAATATCTGGATATAAAAAAGGAGTAGCATCACTTTTAAATAACATAGGCAGTGTATACAATACCTCTGGAAACTATCTCAAAGCATTAGATTACTACAGGCAAGCTATTGTTATGTTTGAGGAAGTTGGAGAGAAGGAAAATCTGGCTGTAGCTACTGCTACTCAAAACATAGGATCGATTTACATGAAGGGTAAGGACTACAAGAATGCTATGGAATGCTTTCGCAAATCTTATGCTCTTCATAGGAAGTTGAACAATCAGAAAGGTATTTGCGAAACCCTACTATCAATAGGGGATTTGTATGCCAAAGAAGGAAGGTACGATAGTGCTTTCGAGAATCTTACCAAAGCATTACAACTTGCAGATGAGGAGAAGGATAAGCAATTGCAAATCACAGCACTCGCTAGTCTAGGTGATTTGTTCTATAGTAAGTCAGACTACAAACGAGCCTTGCCCTATTACACTCGTTGCTTAACCTATTCAACTGAAGTAGGCAGATTGCAGTACCAAAGTGAATCGCAGATTGCCATTGGCGGCATTATGCATAGGTTGGGAAAGAACAGGAGTTCAGTAGCAAAATGCCAAGAGGGATTAAGATTGGCCGAAAAACTGGGATCTATGTCCCAAAAGAAGAGTGGATGTGATTGTCTGTATCAGGCACATAAGTCATTAGGTAACAATCAGCAGGCATTGCGCTATTATGAGCAAGCCAATGTGTACGAGGATAGCTTGAACTTAGCGGAAACGTCCAATAAGATCATGGGCATGGAGTTCCAAAAGCAGCAATTGGTCGATAGCATTACTCACGTCAAAAAAGAATACGTCGTTCAGCTCAAGCACAAAGAGGATGTACGGCGCAGAGATAAGATTAGAAACATCATCGTCATCTCGCTGTGCTTTGTGCTCCTGATGGCGGCTGGCTTGTGGAACCGGCTAACCTATACCAGGAAGTCAAAGTCGGCATTACAAACCGAGAAGGACCGATCCGATACTTTATTGTTAAACATCCTTCCGGAAGAAATTGCGGAGGAACTCAAGGAGAAGGGCAAGGTGAGTGCTCGGGATTATGACTTGGTGTCGATCCTGTTCACCGACTTCAAGTCATTCACTCAGACTGCCGAGAAGATGACTCCCCAGAGCTTGGTCGAGGAGATAAATATCTGCTTCAAAGCGTTCGACCTGATTACAGAGAAGTATCAGATCGAGAAGATAAAAACCATAGGTGACGCCTATATGGCGGCAGGGGGCATTCCTAAGGCGTACAAGGACTCAACCAGAAACATTGTATTGGCCGGACTTGAGATGCAGGCGTTTATCAAGAACAGAGCAATAGAGGGCCACCGAACAAATCGCCCCGCCTTTGAAATGAGACTGGGCATCCACGTTGGGCCGATCGTTGCCGGGATCGTCGGGGTGAGAAAGTTCCAGTACGACATATGGGGGGACACGGTCAATACGGCCAGCCGGATGGAGAGCAGCGGCATGGTCGGGAAAGTAAATATCAGCGAGACGCTGTACCAGATCATCAAAGACGAAGACTGCTTCTCGTTTGAACACCGAGGCTACATCCCTGCTAAGGGCAAAGGGGAGGTAGCCATGTACTTCGTAGAGAAGTGCAGCGTAGCACAGGTCGTAGCCTAACCAGGTTATACCCACTTTTTTGTCGGTTTACTTGGCAGTTTTACAGGTAATACGCTGTACATCTTTACATTATCAAACGTTATTAATATCGGGAACGAGAAACAAACTCGTTTTTATTGTCAGAAAATAGTAAGAAATAAGAGTTGGCATTTTCGACAGTTAGTCTGGCAAATTCATAAGAAAATAATAAGTCAAATTTGTATCATACTAATTAGAAAATGGAGCAGAGAAAACAAG
>Ga0160429_1000520_pt1 | contig 33136 bp, 40 predicted proteins | sample SolpanmetagenomR_FD_108199 | JGI IMG/M metagenome (GOLD analysis project Ga0160429, IMG submission 108199) | Solar panel surface microbial communities from Lawrence Berkeley National Laboratory, California, USA - R | ecosystem: Engineered > Built environment > Solar panel > Unclassified ... | reverse complement strand
CATACAGCAACTGAAATTCGCATGTGGTCACCCACCATACTACTACGCAGTCGATCTGTGGCTTAAATAGGGCAGAGCGAACGGGATGCCTTGTTCTCCACAGTCTATGGCCGTATGTGCTAAGAATGCTACTTTGCGGGTATATATAGTGTTGAATAAAGTTGTGCTTCTGAAACAAGTCCGAAACTGTTTCGGTCGATCCTCCTGTGCCAAGCACATGTCTTGGCGCTCGATACTCCATCAAAACCTCAAACATACTACGTGCAATGCGCCGATGAACGTCTTGTTGGATGCGGTCTGCCCTTAGTCATGTTCGCCGATGTGCGGTCAGGCCAGCACAAACAGTACACATGTTTCGCCTCCTCCGGCTTCGACCTGGACAACAGACGAAAAGATGCATACCATCATTCTCATCGAACCGAACTCTATCCAGCTTGACACTCTCGTCGGTCGCCAAAGCTAAGTCTACCTCGTCCACTAAACCGCCGTCTCCGAATAGCACCTCCATACTCCTCGACTACGGCTTCTACCGCAGAACCATCCTCATTTTCCTCGCCGTCGCCCTCGGACTCAATTACATCGATAGCACCACCCTCGCAATCTTTGGCGTAAACGGCGATTCCATGTATCCACTCCTTCGTCCATCATCCGACACCCTCCTCACCTCCCCAAAGCTCCCTCCGCACTCCCCAAGCGCAGCCGCTCTCCTCGCCCGCCCACACGTTAAAGACACCGTCCTCGTCATTCCCACCTCGGGCACCTACACACATATTACCACCCTTCTCAAGTTCCTCTCCTGGGTCCGTCTTCTCCCTCCGTCACCTCTCACCAACGATCCAACCAACTACAACATCCTGCTCGGCGACAACCCCGTCTCAGAAGGTGGCACTGGCACCCGCTCGAGCCTCGAACGCGGAATGATGGTTGTCTTCCGCGCACCCTACAAACCCGGACATGGCTACGATCCTGACCGCGTCGCGATCAAAAGGATTGTCGGTCTCGAAGGCGACGTCGTTGTGCCACTTGCCGCAATAGACAAAAACGAACCCAGCAACACAGACCGGGCACGACTACTACAGCTATGGAAAGACGGCGGCGAGTTCGACGACATATGCAGTGGCCGGTGGATTGAGACGGAAGTTGAGGATAAACACGGGGATGTGCAGGTTTTGGGCGGAGTGAGGGTGCCGTATGGACATGTCTGGGTTGAGGGCGTGAATCAGTGGAACACGGTGGACAGTAATGATTATGGCGTGATTTCGAAGAGTATGATAACAGGCGTTGCGATGGGGGTGTTTACGCCGTGGAAGAGGGAGTGTGATTGGAGGAAGAGCTGGAGGCGGGATTGTGGGAGGAGGGTTTTTAGGACGAGAGAGGGAAGAGGAGTCCTCGTTGGGAGAGAGGAGAGGGTTGGTGATGGAGAGGTTGATCCGGAGTGGGAGATATAATGAGCTGGAAGAGTTGGACCGAGATGGGTTTGAAAGCAACTGCATTGCTTTTCGAATGCAGCGATTGTCGTGAGGTTGAAAAACCCGCTATTTGTTGAGCAGCAGTACTGGTTCACGGCATCCCACGCTGCTGTGTTTACAGCTCGACTAGCTCTCGACTTGTTTTGTGCGTGCTAGAGAAGGAAGACAAGCTAGAGACGACATTTAAGTGGCAACATAAACTGGACGCTCCAGCCAACGCAAAACTCATGAATATACCCGAGCCTGCCAACCAGCACCGTGAACACAAGGACGCGAGGCAACACACTTATCCAAATCTGAACGAGAGTAATCAAAACTCGGTGCGACCTGACCGCGCAGCGAAGTCGTGTTTATAATACTCTGAAGAAGTCACGCCAAGAGATGGCCAAGAGGAAAGCAAGTTTGTTTAATATCACTACGATGAACAACCTCGCAGTCATACACTTTGGGAAGTTCTGGTCAAAACAATGCGCTGGCTAATGACAACATACTGGCTATCAGTTTACGAGGATAAATGACGTCCCTACTGGCAAATACTATCCAGCAGGTTTACTCCAACCACCACCTTCACATCCACAACATCCCTTCCACGACATCTTCAGATCACATCATCAAACCTTTTCCTCACCACTATCCCTCCTTCTCCTCTCAAATTCCCGCTCCATCCACGTCTTAGAATAAGGTCCACCATCTCTCAAATCCGTCAACCAACCACCCATCTGATTTCCACCACCACCACCGCCACCACTCATCGACTTGCTCATGCCCAATCCAGCATTACTACCACCATTATCATTAACATTGACGTTTACACCACCGTTACCATTAACACCACCATCAGCAAATTCTCTTGGATCTCTTCCTTCAATCTTGAGAGGCCCAGCACCACCTTCAGTCACCGAGTTGATACTCCCGATGTTGAGGTCAATGCGCACGCCAGCCTCGCCGGTGAGGTAGAGATACCAATAAGCTGTTGCGATGAAAAGACCGCCACCGAGCATGTTGCCGAGGGTTACTGGGATGACTGACTAGTCGCACACAATCTGATCAGCTATTACACTTCTCTCCACTCAAATGGGTCGCCGAAACGCGAATCACGAAGCGCGAAGCGCGACCCGTCAAAAACAATCAAAGTGATATGACATGACATGACTTACTTTCCAAATATACAATCCCACACTAATACCCGGCGCATCCAGCCAAATCGCCATGGGCACAAAAAACATATTCGCCACCACATGATCCAGTGCGAGCGCAACAAACGTTGCTGTTGGCCACCATATCGCGATGATCTTGGACGTCAAGTCGCGGCCTTGGATTGATGCGAAGACGGCGAAACAGACGAGCCAGTTTGCGCCGATGGCGCGGAGGAAGATTTGGTGCCATTGGGGATTGACGACTTTTTGGGTGGCGATGCGGATGGCTGCTTGTGTGTAGCTATGGGGAGTGAGGGGGGTTAGTCTTGATTGGATGGTGGAAGGGAGTGGTTTGTGGTTTGTGAGGGAATGCAGAGAGATAGGGACGAAGAGAGAGAGAGAGACTTACGCAGGAGCTTCTTCAAATACACCTCCGTACCCACAAATGATGCAGACGAAGAAGAGCATGCCCGCTAGGTTTCCAAGCCACGATACCACCCACGATATTAGGACTTGTTTCCAGTTGACTCGCCGCGTGAGGAAGGCTGTCGTCATGAACTGATGAATGAGCAAATGTTAGTTCATGGCGTGCAAGGCCAATATCCAATGAGGTTGAAGAACGGAACTTTCATCGATACGACACAGTGTTGCGGAGAGTGTTCTCTCTAGCTGGGAAAGACTTGGGATCCTGCCCGAGAGATAACATTGCCACACACATCCTTGCAAGATTGTGACATCCCCAACATAAGCAAAGAATCATGCAGTATACCACTCACCATGAAATTCGTCGTCACCAAATCAGCTCCCTACACACCAACATTAGCACATCCCACAATCAACCCACCCTCCCTTCCACCCTTCTCTCCCCTTCTCCTTTCCCCATCACCCCCTTTCCGTATCCTCGGGCCCCTTGCCATCGCCCTTAGATGGGAGAAACTCACCGAAATGACAATCATAACCAGCCCGATCGGAAAGATCATCGCGCCCAACATCCTAATCAACCCGGGCGCATTATCCTGATACCAGGGACTCGCATTCACAGAGACTAGGACTGCGCACCCGAAACCAAGTAGAGGACCGGATAAGCAGCTGTTGATGAAGAGTTTGTCGAGGCGCATGTGGGCTTTTTTTGCGCCGGTGCGGGAGATGAGCTCGATTGTTTGTTGGGGGGTGAATGCGTCTGTCATTTTTGTTTTTTGTGAAGACTTGTTTATTTTGAGGAGAGAAGGGAGGGGTGGTAGGAGAGGGCGATGTCATGGATCGAGGGAGTTCTGGCGTAAGGTGAAGGAAGAGGAGGGAGAGGAGGGAAGGGATGTGTGTGGTAGAGATGGTGCTGGCAGATTAGGCTGCAAAGGCTCATACAATGACGGGAAGGGTGCCATACATAACTCGACACAAGCCACATCTGCCACGATAATCGAGCGGGGGACAAGGGAAGACAAGCTCACTCGGTGGTTGAGGTTGCGTATGCATGGAAGAAACTTTCTTAACAACGTGACTGGAGAGCGAGCGCACATGTGGGAGGGAGCGGATCTGCGATCAGTGCACGAATGGTTGGCATGTCAGATTTGCTTGGACAGAAGCACTTGGTGTGATTTAACAGCTTTCTTGCTTGAGGTGGCCTTTGGCGCTGTTCTTTTTCCCTTGGGGTGCTCTAGTACGGGACGATTGGATTTCTCCCTTAGCATATGCCCGCAGTATAGCTTCACCAGTGGTCGCCAGCAATCGATAGAGAACGATGAAGTGGATGGTTTCACATGCAGATGTTGTACTGACGTTTCAGAAGTTGATAAGGGCTCATGCAGTGAGTGTCGATCTTTTGGCGGAGAAAGATAACCTTGATAAGGAAAGATAACATCGAGATCGGTATGTAAAGGCCTTTAAGGCCTGAGTTAGTAGCCTGCAGTGAGGATACAACCCGCAAGGAAATCGTACTGAGGATACATTGACACTTACCGCCCTCATACCACCACCACCACCACCACCGTCACCACCTCCTACTCTTGCAACTTTCCCTCAAGCACTACCTTTCAATCCACCCAATACCTCCACCAACCTCTCCCACCCTTCTGTCCCCTCCCATCCATCTTTCCCCCTCCCCATCACACCTCTTACCGCGCTCCTAGCCTTAAACTTCCAATCCTTAGCCACAACAACTCCATCCTCACTACCCTCCCTCGTCTGCATCCCAAAGTTTTCGTACGCATCCACCAAATCAACGGTCGCTTGCACTACCTTCTCCCATCCTTCCCTCTCCCCCATCTCCCACCCCGGCTGCGCCAATACCGCTCTCCATCCCTTTTCACTCGCCTCGAGCGCTTGGCCTGGCGCTCCTCGCCAAATAGCAAGCACGGCGACCAGATCCCACAATCGCTTGTCTGTCGTGATGAGTGGAATGATACCAGTATCGAACAATTCTAGCACTAATCGCGGTAAGCCCTTGTCATTAGGTGCCGAGGCTGTAACATGTCGGACTACAAGCGCGAGGATACCAACGTCGACGCACTTTTCGCCCTCGGATTTGCCGCGGAGATCGATGAGACGCTTCTGAGCGACGATTATGTCGGGATAGGAGGGCGGATTGAGAGTGGCGGACACGGTGAGCAGATTATCCCAGATGCGTGCGGATTCGTGCTTGAGGGTTGCGGCCCGTTTGAGGGATTGTAGTGCGTCTTTGATGTTTTGTTGTGGATCTGTGTTTGACGTGTCCGTGTCGTCGTCGTTGAACACTGGTTGTGATGCGGAAGGTGCTGTGCTTTCTTTTTTCAGTAGCGCGGCGGCGAGGTTACTCCATGCTTCGGCGTCTGTATCGTCGAGTTGGACGGTACGACTGAAGGCTTCGACGGCACGAGGAAACTCGGCGAGTTCAAGAAGACAGCAGCCCAATGCGAACCAACTTTGCTGGTTAAGTTGGTTGATCTTGAGTGAGGCGCTGTATGCTGCTGCTGCCTTGACGTAGTCGCCTTCTTTGATGTAGTGTCGACCTAATGTCCGCTGAGCACGCGCATATCGATGACCTGACACTTCCCAGGCCTTTTCCCACCAAGAAACGTCGTTGTCCATGTCACCGAGGATACAGTACAACCTCGGTGCATCGGCAGGTGCTGGGTCACGTTCTGCACCCTCCCATTTCTCTTCATCCAAGTCAGCGTCTTCATCTGCTCCGGGAGTGGCGTGGTAGAGTTGACGACGAACGATTTTTCTGGCTTTGTCTTCGCGGTCCGTGGCGGCCCAGCATAATGCTGCTTCTGCCCACATTTCTAGTCGCTCATAGATTTCCAGCGCTGATCGAAGACCCCCTAAGCTGACCCATCGAGCTGCCAACTCTGCTTCCAACTCCCAACGTGTAGGTGAACAGAGCGGGTAGATGTACTGCAGACGTTCTGTGACAGAAGCGGACTCGGATTCTTTGGCACGAGGTAAAAATGTGCTTGTGCTGTTGATTGTTATTGCTGGTGTACCATTGTCTGTTGTACTTGTCTCGGCAATGACTTGATCCACTACAGCTTGTAGTTGGAGTAGACCACGCTCGATTGTGCGGGATCGGTAACCTTCGATACGTGATCGTACTAGAAGAGCTTGAGTGTAGACTTGCCAGTTCGAGCTTCCACCGTCAAGCACACGAACAGCATAGGGTCCTGTTTCTTCTCGTGTGAGACCATCACCAGGAGACATGTTTGTAATTGATGAAGCAACTGATAGCAGGATGACTGCATCTAAAGGGTTGAGAAGTGGTTGAGCTCCTGCATCTAGTGCAGCAAGTGCCGATGGTAGTGCTGCGACGTCGAGGATCGTACCAGCCTTGTCTCTAGGCTGCTCAGTAAATGAAATAGCCTCGAGGAGTGTATCATCGTTGAGATCAAGGTTTTCCGGTTTCGTGGTAATCTTCTCACTCTCAACATGTCCAGCTGCAGCCGCGTCTGAGCTTTCAGTTGCGCTTTTAGCTAGAACGACAAGCTGACTAATATCTCGAGTTTGGAACTTTGTTCGTTTGCCCAAAAGTCCGGTAATGGCAAATTCGAACTTTCTTTCTTTTGCTGCTTCTTCTAAAGTCTGCCTTGCCAGCTTATCCAGACCATGATGCGTATGTATGGCTGCAACTTCAAGTAGATATGGAGGGTATAGTTCTGTATATAGCTCCGGTCCACTTAACTCTGCCAGAATTGCTTCGACATTACGCAAACCTTCGTATATCGATTTCTGCAATGTTGGAGCGACTTCAGATAGAAGACGTTGATGTATAAAGTCTATCCGCAACTTAGCCCAAATAGCTGCCTTGATACCACTAGTGATGGTAGGAGAAGAAAGTATCAACTTTGCGAGACAGACCAACTCAACATTGGGCGTGAGCTTGTATGCTGCTTCACCGTCTGTTCCCAAGCTTAAAACGAGTTGTTGGCGTAATTTACTGAGGACATGCTTATCAAAAGAGACGGCGTTGGGGAACAGTAGTCCTGCAGGCGCAAAAGGTAGTGGCGGTCCTGTGACATTGCTTTGCACGAAGGACTGCAATGCTGCAATGGCTACTAAGAAGAAGTGATATCGATATGATGTCTCCTCTGCTCCTTGCTTTTTTCGCAGATGAGAGTCCAAGCGAGAGGAGATTAGCGAGCTCCAATCTTGAAGCAAATCTCCTTTTTCACCGACATCGCCATCAATGAGAACCTCTCTAGTCCAGGGATGATTCAAGATCTTCTCAAAATTACCTTCACCAAGCTGTACAAGTCTATCCTCTAAGACATGAAGTAGCTCAGGTGGCAGCGTATGCCTCAAGTATGTTTCGAGCGCGTCACCAGGCATGTTAAAGAAGGTGTTGAAACTTTTGTGTTTCAGACTACTTTTTTCCATTTGTTCCAGATTTGCTCTACGGAAAGCGCGCTAACTTGGTTAGGCAAGGGACGATACTTTTTGTCGAAATCCCCTCCCATTTTCTTCTCTGCCCTAAGTCTCGTTTGCATTCATTTGAACATTTGAACCGCAAATTCTTACTCAATCAATATGTGCGGCTCCTCTTTCATCAGTAGCTATCACGATGCGGCTCATGGTCGAGTCGTCACACGATTGTGGAAGAGCTCGACGCTGATTCGTCCAGACGCGGTTGAATGATCATGTACTTCGCATCGGAGGACGTACAAGGCTGTGCAAATGGAAATGACCAGAGATACTTCACCTTCCCAACATATACCCAGCCTCCTTCTTATCTTAAGCACATCTTGCAATGAATTCGAGTGAGATCTACTCACTATTCGCACAATCTGAACCACCCCACGAAGACCACGTTGGGCACAAGCCACACGATGTGATAGAGACTAGTGCTCAAAAGCGAGAACGCAACACAAGTTCCAACATTCAACACTACCCTTTGCAACCCAATTGGCTTTCTGTTTCCACGTTGTGTGGGTTTGTCGCCTTTTACGGTGCTCCTATTGCGGCGCTTGAAGTGCTCTACTACTTCTCTCGTCGTAACAATGGTCTTGTGAAGGTTACTAATGAACGCCATATGCTCTGGACATATGGGCCCACTGCTTGTAAGCCCAATATTTGACATTACACCCAGATCAAAGTTCTGACCGTTTGAAGGCTTCATGATTCTTGCTGCTCTCTGGTATCAAGTAGACTGCGCCTGTCGACGTTCCGCACCTTGGTATTCTCTAGGAAGGGGACCAATATCTGCGGAAAAATCTATCCTACTGGATTATGTCTCCAATATGTCGATTATATCTCTAGGAAAAGCTCTGCAGAATAAACATAGCAGCGTTGCACTGACGGTCGCTTCTGGCTTACTCATCCAGCTGATGACCGTCGTATCTACTGGCTTACTGTCCGCAGCGTTGGTCAAATGACTTTCTCCGTCTTCCAGCTATCGCGGCCCTAACGGCCTCGATCCGGATGCGGCAATGGGCGCTCTTCCTGGTCAGTCTCACATCGTGTGTTGAACCATATCTGACAATAGTGGCCAGCGGATTGTTGAGTTCACAAACTGTCAGCGATAGCCGGACAGGAACTGTGACGCAGGTGGACTGGATCAACAGTTCACAAGTGCACCACTGGCCCAGTACAGATGGTAGTGCTGATATCTTCTCTGCTTCGCTTATTGAATTACAACAAAGTTATCCACTCTGGACACAAGGCGAATTGGCGCTGGGTCAAGTCAGTATACCTCACACGATGAGCCAAGAAGCTAACTTCTTAGACGTCTTCATACCGGCAATGCGTGCAAGTCTTTCATGCCAGTCACATACAAGAGGAGCTCCGCGAGGCTTCAATGTATCGAATTGGTTCACCTCCGACAGTCTGCCTGGGGCCAACAATATTATGGCGGAGGTCTCAATACCGGCTGGCTGCCCCCAGTGGACCTACTACGCGGATGGTAATACAGACCAGGAAAATCATACCAAGAGTGTGGGACTGCGCTTGGCTTTACACTCGAACCCAGGCATGAGAGAACCGGCTACTTTGGAGGGCTTTTCTCGCCCCCCTATGATTCACTTAATGACTACGAGCAGACCCCGTGCCCTGGGATCATTGTTGTCTTTGGTCACATGACGAACGGCACCACTGACGAAGCTTCGGCTGTCACCTGCTCCTTTCCTGTGGCACAAGCGGTCGACGTCCAGGCTTCCTTGCTTCTTCCAGGCTACAGTATCAGTACGGAAAAGCCTCTGAAAATGTTGGAGGCTACAGCAAGAAACATCTTTTATCTGGGATATCGAGCGGATGGCCTCTCATTGGTTGTCAACATCCCACAAGCAGCATCGATGGATGCGTTCGTTACAGCAGTTCTGGTGAAATCAGACTCTATCAATAATTTCAGTCGGATGTTGGATGGCTCTGTCCTTGCAAATTGCACAGAGCAAACATATAAGATTGCAGCTGCCCAGCAATTCAACTTCAACTTGCGCAGAAGTTTAAATGCGTTAGGTCTTCCAAGCTCCAGGTTGAACGGCACAATCACCTTTGCTAACCGCCAACGTCTGGTTCAAAATGCGATCTCGACATACATTCTCGAAGCTATGCTAGCTATACTCTTCATCTGTGCAGTATTGTTATTGTTTTCCACTAGGAAGTTGAGACGTCTTCTCCCAAACAATCCCTGCCCTATAGCAGTTGTAGCTACTTTGCTTGCAGGATCGAAGTTACTAGAGAGTGACTTCTTTCCAAAAGGAGCTACGTGGATGAGCGACGAGGAGCTTAGGAGGTCTGGCGCACTAGATAGACAATCTTTTGCACTTGGTTGGTGGGATGTCGGTTCGGAGCAAGAGCGCAATTCCCAGGAGGAGGACAGCGACGAGTTGGTCCAAGACGATCAGAGCGACGTTGCAGGAACAGTGAACACTGACACTCAGGATTACTCGACTTCAACTCAACGAAAGCGCTACGGCATTGAGGTCGTTGAATGAGCTTGCTCGAAGAGCCATGTCGAGGCAGGCGCTAGCTAGATCTGGTATCCGGCGATATCGAGGCTTGTCACTCTTTTTACTTCCTTCCGCCTTCTTCTGCACACGTACTCTACATAAACCCAGTCCCACATCACAATGAAAAGATTGATCAACCATGAGTAGTGGTTAGCGCTAGCTATAGCGTAGACTTAATATATTTCCATGTTGCAAGCGCCAATGCCGCTCCAAATGGCGTGATCACACCGTGAGATTTCAAGCTAGCACGAGAGAGGAAAGTCAATTGTGCCTGTCGCTGCCGCGTGCGGAGTGTCGCGGGCCTACTGCGCCTAATGTGTTTCATAGCACCTCAGCCTCGTCGATCCTCCAACCCCAAAGAGGGCTGTGGAGCGATGGTGTGATTTGCGCGTCAAGCTCGTCAAGCTCAAAAGCTTCTATAAAGCTTGCCCTGATATCTCACAATCTCTAACAACAGCATCATCACCTCATACTAATTGACTTCATGAGTCTCAAGTCCATCTCAAGCGCCCTAGTGGCCATTCATGCGGGTTTGTCCTCTGCGCAAACAGTCTGGCCTTCTGTGAGCTATGTAACGGAGAACTTCACATCTCCCCAGCTCAAAGTGACGAAGAGCGGAACAACTGCACCAGGCTATCTGTTTTATGATCCTGCTGGAAGCGGCACGTCTTCTCAAGCCCCTCTTATCACGACTGATGGTAAGCTAGCTAAAGTCCCGCGAGTGCTCTCATAATGGTAACATACCTCACAGATGGCGAGCTTATCTGGCACGGCCCAAGTAGCAATTCGTCGTCGCCAAACTCTTACTGGAACTTCAAAACTGCTTCACTCAATGGCAGCTCCGTGCTGAGTTATTGGTATGGCTACAGTTTGGCAACTTTCGGCCATGGATTTGGTGGCATTACCATTTTGAACTCGAGCTACGATGCGATCACAACTATCTGCGTTGATAACTCTATCTTGCAGATTAATCCTGGTATCAATGTCACGCTGGATTGCTTTCATGATCAGCACGAAAGCTACATTACAGATTATGGGGTATGTCTGACTGATACACGCCCTTACTTCACCTTATCTCTTACTACCACATTTCATTCTCTCGACTCCTACCTTCTCGCAATGCCTCCTTTGCTCGATTACACTTCTCGCCTCAATCACCTTCCAGGACTCCTCACAACCACTAGTGTACTCTGACTAATCGGTTACATAGACGATCATCGCTAGTGCATACAATACTACACAAGCCGACCTGACCTCTGTTGGTGGCCCTGCAGATGGTTGGATCTTCGACGGTATCTTCCACGAAATCGATATTGCTACTCAGGAAGTCCTCTTCACCTGGCGCAGCACTGATCACCTTGACGAGATTCCTTTCTCGGCATCCCAGGAGTTACCCGTTACTGGAAGGAGTGAGGCCTCTCCCTGGGACTACTTCCATATCAACTCCATTCAACCACTTGCTGATGGCTATCTCGTCAACTCACGCCACTGCTTTGAGACATACAAGATCTCGAAAAACGGTAGCATCGAGTGGATTATTTCTGGTATTGATGGTGGTGACTTTACATTCGACGATCCCATCTACTTTTCCTGGCAGCACTTTCCTCGGGTCGTCAACTCAACAGCAACGACTCTGACGATCGATTATTTCAACAATGACAATGCTGGTGGTACATTTAACGGCACTAACTCGACCACTGGCTTCGAGCTCCTCGTGAACCTAGATACAAAACACATTACACGCACGAAACTCTTCACGAACCCTGCGCAGCCACTTTTTGCTGACAGTCAGGGGAGCACTCAGCTCATTGATGGTGAAGACGGTCACTACTTGATGGGTTATGGTCAGTTGCCAGTGATTCGCGAATACGACAGCAGTGGTGCACAGATATACCAAGCCGAATTTGGCCCCATCTATCCAACAGGAGGCAACGCAGTCTCCTCGTATCGCGCTTATAAATATGTTTGGGATGCTACCCCTTCTTTTGCACCGAAGCTTAATGCGCAGACTGTCAATGGATCGATCACCTACTATGTTTCCTGGAATGGGGCTACAAATGTAGACTCCTGGGTCATATCTGCTGGAAACTCAACCGGCAAACTGACTAGCGCTTTCACCATCCAAAGTGTTGGATTCGAGACTAACTTCAAATTCAGTGGTCCATTCAAATACCTCTCCGCCCAGGCAGTGATTGGAAACCAAACTTCTGCATCTTCGAATGTGGTGGCAGCGGGGGTTGATTCGGCTACGTCGGGCGGTACAAGCTCAGTGCTCATTGCACCAGGTAGTGGCGGCGTTAAGACGTCTGGTACCTCAGGCCCATTAAGCACGACTTCAAGATCAACATCCACACCCAGTGTGACGACCACAGCTCTCGTTTCGCAGCTACCTGATGGACAAGTACAGGCCACTTCAGCCTCTGCGAAGCCATCCACTTCAGTTACACCTTATGCTGGAAATGCGGCAGTTGTTAATCAAGAAGCTGGCTTGGGTGTGGTGGGCGCTTTAATCGTGGCTGTGGGAGCATTACTGGTTTGAAAGAAGTCCAACCCTAAATGCTCCGCGAGCAGTTGAAGGACATCACTTTTGCTTGAGAGTACAGGTGCAAAATTGCCAGGCGTTTTCGATGAATTAATGACAAGGCGTCAAATAGAGGATACCTCGTTGACAATACGATGATAGCTGGATACCTTCGTCGTCCGTATACTCAGAAGTAGCTGCGAATGCTAGTATAAATAAAATCATATACATAGTCGATGCCAGACTTTCGCCACCTCCACAATACACCTCCACAATACACCTCCACTTACACCCTGACTCGACGTCGTGACAACAGATGATCTAAACATTGCGCAATGACACTTCGTACACAGTCTGTATAGTATCTTTAACCCTGACATCCCATCATTCCAATCTGTTCTTCACTTCCACCGCACGCAGTATACAAGCGACTGTACTATACCATACCAATGTCCTACTAATACCCTCATCCTCACCATGTCTGCCGACACACCTCTCAACCTCCTCGAAACACTTGGCCAGGACTCCCACACTGCTCGCCGCCTCCTGCACGCCACACCAGAACACCTCTACCTAACTGCTCGTCGCTGCTTCATCGGGCCCATCCCAGAGGGCTGGCTAAAATCACATCGCCGCGAATGGTACAAGCACCACCTCAGTCTTAGCTCATCGGCGAAGCGCGTAAGCTTCTCAGCACCTTCAAGCACCGGCAATCGAAGAGCAATCACTGGACTAGACTATCCGCAAGAACGGCGACCAAGAAGTTTTCCACAACCTGTTGATCTTGATGTTGCGCCGGAGGACAATGAGGACGGAGTGGAGGTGACAGCGACGGAACCGCCTGCTATCAATGTCCCCAGAGGTGAAGAGCAAGATTTGGAAGTGTTGAGAGGAGACGACTTGGGAGATATACCATCAGGCAATGTGCTACACACAGACGAGGTAGATCAGGCATCTAAAACTGTACAGAAGCAGGGCAGGTCCACAAAGATCAGGAAGAAAGACCATGAAACTGTGGTCATCCCGAACCCCTCACCAGCGAAACCTGCGCCTAGTATGCGCTCTTCTTTTCGGTCTGCGCTTAAGCCTAAGACTGATAGACGACCTAGCGCTGTTTCTTTCGTCACTGCGAAGGAAGTATTGCCAACGAGTTCTAGCTATACACCACAATCACCACGTAAAGAAAGCTACCCACAAACAGATGGGCAACTCGATGTACCAAAAGTCGATGATAGCAGAGCGTCAAGTTCTGCTAATGCTGCAAGTGCTACATCTTCAACACCGTTTTTGGCGCCCGAACCTGAAGAAGAAGCCATTTTCCAACCCGAAAGACTATATCAGCACGGCATACTCCGGAAAGCAAAAGGCAAAGTTCCGAAACACCAAGCAGAAGACGAGAATGAGGACATAGCGGACAGACGTACAAGCAGAGTGCGGTTTTCCAACGTCATGTCTACAGCCCAAGACAAACGACGACATTTGAAAGGCAGATTGGCACGAGTAGGCAGTCGAAAGGGTAACCTAGACCTCCAAGAAGGTGAAGCAATGAAAGTTGAGAAAATGCTTGTTCGAGTAGAGTTTACAAAGCACGAAATAAGCGATGATTTCGACGAGAATGAAAGCCGGAAAGTGGAAACGACAACGCTGGATAAGTGGAAGGAGTTTATGGTTGTTTGCCGAGAAGCGACCTCTGATGAAGCCGTCGAACATGTCCTACAAATACACAAAACGAGAGTGATCAAGGCAGTAGAGAAGGAGAGGAAACACTCTGCTTTCGATATCCCTCTGGATCCGAAAAAAGTCAAGGTCAGCTTGTTCTCATCACTCGATAAAACGATTGTGCTTTGTCAACCGGTAAAAGGCGGTACTCGATTGTACATGATGAAGCCACGATGTGGTGCAAATTCGATGGAGTGGTTCACTTTCTTGCGTAATCTGCTGGGGTTTCAAAGATCGTCGACCTTGCAAGTAAATGTACCCGATCTCTCCGTACATCTGAAGTTGGATAACCCATTCGCAAGTGTCGAGAATACACAGCATCTGATCAAAGCCGGTATTGCAGGAGATGAAGAAGCAATGGCTGATACACTACATGCCGAAGAAGCCGCAGCTGAAAATCTCATCGCCCGATGTATGGAGATGCTGAAAACGTCCAAGGAGTATTCCTCTGTTGTCAACACCTGGGCAAGCCACACAATGTCTGAGCTAGACAAAACTCAAACTGCTCAAGAATCACAAGCACAACAAATTCTGACCGGTCATCAGCCTGTAGGCCTTGCATGGAGACGTTATGACAGAATCGAATGGGTTCATGGGACAAATGAACAGAAGATGTATGGGACAATCGGAATGGAACGATCACATGAACTTGAAATCCGACCGAAAACACACTATCCAAGCACAGTCAAAAGCAAGAAAGGTGATATGCTAGTCGAGCCTGCTGCAGTGGAAGGATTTCTCGTCCGCCTTTCATCGCAAAAAGGTGAAGAACAAAGATTTGGGAAGCTCTTCTTCAAAAAGCTATACTTTTCAACGCATAGTCAGTTTCTGGTCTTCAATCGTCCAGGGCTAGCCGATCCTCCACCTCCACCAAAACTACCTATGCGGGCCGACTTCAAGATACCCACTTCGCATGAAATTGCAGAAGCTGTTCCTCTCATCTTCGCTGTTAATCCTTTTCCTCTTGAATCTAATGGCATCACTTGGCTATCCGACAAAGATTCCGAATCACTTCAAACCCACGACCGTGACGCGGCAGACGAACATAACCGTCGTACCTCTCTCCTCCTTCACTCCGACGGCGTCCTCAACCTAGTCAACGTAGTAAAAGTCCGCAACATCGTCCACGGCGCCACCCCAGCCGACGCCAACCTCTCCGAAGGCTCCGACGTCGACTTCGACTCAAGCGTAGACAACGAAGCCTCCCGCCGCGACGACGGCACCACAACAGACATGGACTCCGCGCGAACCTTCGAGCTCGTCCTATCCAACGGCCTCGTCCTGCGCTTGCAAGCATACGACCGCGCCACCAAGCTCGAATGGATGCGCCGCCTCAGCGCACTAGCAATCTACTGGCGCCGCCGCGTTTCTGCCGATGCCGCCTTGCTCAAATCAACCCGCCAACGCAACCTCGACCTCCTCCACATCGACGAAGACGCAGAAGCGCTCATTGGCCAGTACGCGCGCAAATGGGAGATCACGCAGTCCTACGCCGAACCAAAACTCTACCACATGTGCGGCATCACGTCCTGCCGTTCCGTGATCTTATCGGGCTTCCTGTACCGCAAGGCGCGCATGCATGCCAATTTCGTGCGCAGCTTGGCGGTGCTCACGGAAGGGCATTTGCTGATCTTCCGTGATGCGGTGAGAGGGATTGATGGACATGTGGTCAAGCATATTCATCATGAGAAGCTGCAGAGTTTGAGTCTGAGGGATTGTTATGTTTATTCGGGCGTGGTGGCGGAAAAAGAATTGCTTTATTCGAGTGAGGCTGTGGGAGATAAAAGCGAGTTTAGAGGCTTGCCGAGAGTTTGGGAACAGGATGGATGGAGGGGTGTGGATGAGGAGGGCATGACGACTTTTGTGGTTTGGCATGGGAAGAGGAGTAGTTGGTTTAAGAGTGTGGGGGAGGAGGGTGGCGTGGGTGGGACGGGGGTAGGGGGTAGAGGTGGAAAGGAAGAGACGGGGAAAATTAAGACGTCCAAGAGGGCGAGATTGAAGAAGGTCAGTGCGCTGGGCGTTGAGGGACGGAGCGCTGTGTTCAAGTGTCGGAGTCGTGCGGAGAGGGATCGGTGGGTTATGGCTGTTAATGCGGAAATTGAAAGATTGGTTACGAGTGAGGAAGTTAGAGTTGTCTGAGTTTAGCTCGTCCGAATTGGGCAATGCACGCTCGGGACGGAGGTGGCTTGGCTTGGCTTGGTTGCCTGATGTTGGGTTTTATATGCTGCTGGCGGTGAAGAAAGGACACGGCTGGGTTGTGAATTGTTGTGGGAATTGTTTGCTCTTGAGTTGTGATACCCCCCTCTACCTATTCCTAAGGTATTCTACTGCACGTCGATCTTTTAGTATTGTTCTCTCTTACCTACCTAGGCCCTCTTTCCCTCTGTCTTTCCTACTTTTGCTAAAATGCCAAGGCGATCTGAAACATCCTAAAGACTGAGCAGGTGAAACTTTTAGATTTGTTGCTAAAGGGAACAAAACTTTATAGAGGTTACTAGAGCGCTCTTTACGTGCTCTAGAGCTATGATATGATTTCTTAAGTTTTCAAGACCTAGATTAGGTTCCTCGGTTGGGGAGTGTCCTAGACACCCTTCGAAGAGATCTGATCACATCTATGACTTCGTTGATATAGGCGCTCAATAAATGATCACGCGTGTGAGTTGTGCCCGACAATTTTCTCGTAGTGTATGGAGGCCCGGTTGGCCCTGTCGTTCCTACTTTTCCCATGTACACGCCTCGTCCACTTTTAGTTTGACGACACACACAACCTGATCGATAGACGACATGGCAATAGGACGATATCTAAGCCTTGTCACTGCAGACAGATCACTTGAATACCTCTGCCGACGAGCTCAGCAGTACGACGCATTAGTCGCAAGCGTAGCAACGCCCTCGTCAATCAAATCAACCAAACTCCAGTAATCCTTCTGACTCCCCTGCCCATCAACAGCAGCAGGGGCATCAGACCACCAGTTCCAGAAGGCGCTTCCGCTCAAATAGTGCTGCCACGCATACCTCTGCGTATCGTACAACTCCTTTCTTCCGGCAAAGGTATTGTTGTACATGGTCTGCAAGCTCCACTCGCCTACAAATACAGGGAACTTACCGTCCGTAGCAGCGCTAGCCTCACCGCAAATGGCAGGCGAGACGTATTGGCTGTACGCGCCCGCGGCAGCAAACCAGTAGAAGTGGCTATCGATGACGATGTTGGTGGAGGCATCGTAGAATGGCGCCCAGAACGATTCGCCTTGGAAACAGTCCTGCAGCATGAGCGGGATGCGCGTGTCAACTGCCGCAATCTTTTTGAGTACGCCGGCCATGTATGTGTTGATGTAGTTGGTGCCGTTTGCGGTGAGTCCAGCAGGCGATCCAAAGCCTGCAAGGTGCGTGTCGGATGCTTCGTTGATTGGGGCAAGGGTGAAGGCGTTGAGGTGGCCGGAGGACTTCATGAAAGCGAGGACAGCGTCGATTGCTTTGAATGACCAGTCGAGGTTGGTGCTGTTGTAGAACCAGTCGTCGTGGCCAAAGGCTTCGCCAATGTCGAGGCCGTTGACGCCGCCGGGCAGAGAGTGCAGTCCGATGATGATGTGCATGTTGTACTTTGTAATGGCGTAGTTTGTGATTGTGCGGAGGTAGGTCTGTTGGTTGCCGTGGTAGAGTTGGGAGCCGGGGAAGTTTATCCATGCAGCGTAGGTGGTGGGGATGCGAAGGGTGTTGACGCCGATGGAGGCGAGTTTGTCGATGCTACTGGTGTTAAGGTACGAAGCATAGCGAGCTTCGAAGATAGGAGCGCAGTTGGAGCCAAGGTTTTGGCAAAGAGACCATTCATCGGCAGATGTGCCAGTGGGGTCGACTGATTGCCACCTGGAGAGAGGGTTAGTACTTGGAGATGTCTTACTAGTGGTGATTGATGGGCTAACATACCAAGCAAAGTCATGTGTCTGCTCCTTCTCAAGCCAAGAGCCTAGGTTAGCACCATTGGCTTTGAATGTCTTCCAGTCAATGAAGACTTGGGAGTTTGAAGAACAACCTTTCGGCCAAGAGATGACATGAGGGAATCGAACACTCGAAAGAGAAACCTTGGGGATGGCAGGCCAAACAAAGGTCGGACCGTGGATGTTGTAGTTGGTCTGAAGGGTTATACCAAGAGATGATAGAACCTGGTCGATGGGGGTAGTCAAAAGGCCGAGAATGGAGGAGAGAAGACCTGGCTCGGCAATGGGAGCAGCATTGGCTGAAGTAGCCAATATCGCCGCAGCGATCACGGGCGTGAAGAGCATGGTGGGGGAAGTGAAAGATGTGTAAAGAATTTGAAGTGGTTGTAAAATAAGAGATACAATAAACGTGATGAAAAAGAGAGTCGAGAAAGAAGCTGATGAGGAAAGGGAAGAAGAAAGAGTGAGTAGGAGGACATCAGGTCATCTTATATATCCATAGCTTGCCATGCTGGATGGCTTTTCCGGCGTGAATGTAACATTTTCAGCTTTAATGACACCGGCAATTCCGAGAGAGGCAGGATTCTCTGTTCTAGTCTGCTAACGTTGGTGGAGTCTGGCCATGCTAAGGCCTTTGTGCAGTGAACGGCCTTGTACGGATCGACGCTCTCAGTTCTACTCAAACTAGTCCTGTAGGGCAATCCTTCACAATCACCTTTCATAAAGGTTTCAGGGAGGTTTCAGGAAGGTCTTGTGAGGCTTGCCAGCCGTACGATGTTCAGACAGACGTAAGGAGGTACGCACATGAGGTCGAAACCTACCAGACTTCCCTGACATACGTGTGTAAAGAGTATCCATCCTGACACTATGAATAATATCATTCCAAGCTCTTCACGACCGAAAAAAGCGACAAGATTAGCCAACCCCTTCGGAACCATCCATGCCACAGCTCGGAAGCATCCGAGACGATGAAAGAGAACGGCTTCGGTCGCGCTTCTTTCGTGCTTCCAGAACGCCGCGCCTGGGAACGGCATGGCTGTGGCGTGGAGTCCAGTGGTGCCAGGCAATAAATCGAATCGAAATTCTGAAGATGTTTCATGCTGCCGATACCGAAGAAGCCCGTGCCTCGCAGTGACATCAACCACACCTCGCCACAGCTGTGACTTCCAATGCCCAAGCTAGGATGCGAAGGCACCACCGCCTTTTCACCAGATGAGCTGTTCACTGCATGGGCAAAGGGCGACCTCTCTGCACCTACGAATAACAGCAACGACCTTGCTGGCGCCATAAGCAAGGCGTTTGGACTGAAACAAGCAGATGCATATGTCTACCATGCTACTGCCAGCGTGACCTTAGCACAGGTGCAGCGCATTGTAGAGCATGGCGGCCAGAATAACTTGCATGCTTGGTATAAGGATGGGGAGGGGAAAGTGGTATGTTCAACCATGTCTTTATATGCTTGAACCTCGTGTAGCCATTTCACACTTCTGCGTACACTATAACAATACTATACAAAGAACTAACGCTCCCTCGTTTCTCCCTCCAACCACAGCTCCCATCGCCTTCGCAAGCAGACATCACAGCCTACACCACCCTCTTCCAGCCCTCCACCTCCACCCCGAAATCCCTCGTCTCCCTCACCTCCAATGCCAAAAAAGCCTCTCTCCGCGCCTCCATCGCCTCCCACCTAACCTCCACGCGCCTCCTGCCCTCGACCCTGACAATCCCCCGTCAAAAAACGCACACCAACCCCTACCTCGACTTCTGGATCTGGTCCTGCCACAACCTCGAATACGCCGGTCCCGATCCCTCCACCGTCAACATTAAACAAAGCCACGCCGTCTTGCCCATCTTCTACCACCACTTCGGGTGCGTCGTGCCCACCTTCGAAGCCTGCCATATCATAAAACAGCTCGGCGCAGGACGAACAATACTGGACATCGGCAGCGGAAACGGGTATTGGAGCTACATGCTCCGTCGTTTTGGACTAGACGTGCACGCCGTCGACAACGGGGATAGTCTATGGCGCACCTACTGGATCCCGGACACAATTGTCGCAGATGGGGCAAAGTACCTCACCAACAGTAACACCTACGCGTCTGTTGGTGGCGGGGGTGGGGGGAGGGATAAAGTGCTACTTTTGGTGTATCCGCAGGCGACGACGGAGTTTACGCACAAAGTGCTGAAGGCGTATAGCGGGAGTATGATTGTTGTGGCGGGGACGCAGAATCGGAATGGGTTTACGGGGTTTAGGGAGAAGACGATGGAGGAGTATGTCGTGAATGAGATGCCAGGGGCGTGGAGGAAGGTTGTGCAAACTGCGCTGCCGAGCTTTGCGGGCAAGGATGAGGCGTTGTTTGTGTTTGAGAAGGGGGAGGTATCATGAGTAGGGCGAAGCACGAAGCAGTCTGCCCGCCTATCTAACGCCGCTGCCAACCGGCCATCACGTCCCCCACCCACCCAGTGTACATTTTTTTCACTTACCATATTGATCACGCATGGTGGGTGTATCAACAGCTTTCCCTCCTTTCCGTCTTACACTCAGCGTTTGCAGTGACATTATTCCAGTACCACCTTCCGCTCTCAACGCACACTCTCTAGCCACCAGACACTCCACTCCACCACCTGCATCATGCTTGCCTTGACTTTTCTCAAAGCTAAAGCATCTGCTAATCTAAGCACACACACCCGGTGTTTCGTGGGCTTTATGCAACACCTCATCTCATTGATCCCCAGCTCGTTTCGATTCTCGTTAAAGAGACGAAATACCGCCGTAAATATCTTAATTATTTCCATCAACAGCCTCAACAATAATTTCCACAATGCTTCAAGAGTGGCAAAACAGATGGCTGGTAGAATGTAACACTTGCAATTGAAAATGGGTTGTGAGCGGACTGCAGAACAGCATATGTATCGATTCTGTTGATATGCATGCTGCTATGTTTCTTGGTACTTTGACGAATAGATAATATAGACCATTTAGTTCAACTAAGTGGTTGCGCATGCCTGCCTGGCGTTTCCCACCCACCTTTGACAATAAACCATCCCCATGCTGTTGACAAACAACCCCGGAATCAGAGAAACCCATTACCAGCGCGGCGGCGGCGGCGGGGGTCGGTGGGCGGGGGTCGGTGGGCGGTGGGCGGTGGGCGGGCAATGTAGCGACCAGCAGGCTTCGTGCTTCAAATAGCTCGTCACATCCAGAGTGGATTCTAACATGCAGGACATTAGTATGCTGTAGATGGAAACCTATTGCCGTCGAGACTGTTTCCAAACCTCAGACACTGGTTCTTCGGTGGCTCAAGCGTATGAGCTCCCGCCATACGACATGCTGGAAAAGCAGCGGCAGCGACGAGGATCAATAGGTGACTTGGAAGACGCTAGTAATTTCAGCTGGGACGAAAACGACCCTTTACACAGCGAAGAAGACGCGTCAGTGCCTTAGCACCTTGACGATAGACCATTCCTATGCTATGAACAACCAGGTGTCATCAAACCATTACCAACAGAGCCACCCGCCAGCCGCCTTGCCTATTCGCCATCCCCTGTACCGACTCCATCCCGCCTCCAAACCATTTCACAAATACTGTACATACCATGGCTCCCGACCGACCCCCCGCTTTCACCCACCTCCTTCACGTATAAATACTCTCCGTATAACTATTCAAACTCAACCCCCTCTCCGCCATATTCACCTCCTCCAAGAAGTGCAACGGGAACCACACCAGATGTCCCTTAATCCGACTCAACTCATGCTTCACATCCTCCACACTCCTCTCCGGATCATGCAAATGGCCCTGTTTCCTCCACCACTTCTCCTCGGCGCCCGCACCACTCTTACTCTCTCCTTCCTTTGGCAAAAACTCATCATACTGTTCGAAATTCTTAATACAATCATCGGGATCGGCATGGAACAGGTCTCTGAAGACTTCCGTGTTGGTGGTAGCGCGCTCCGTCCACATGTTCCAGACATCGTCGTTGAGCGGGTCCGCGACGAATTCGAACCATTTTTTGTTCTCGCCATTATCGTGGATGTCGTTGTCGCAGTCGCCGGGCGGCTGGGCGTTGGGGTCGTTGGTTGCGTCGAGTTCCTGTGGGGGCAGCAGGCCCATGTGTTCGCGCCAGAGCATGCGGCGGAGGGTGGCGGCGTGGTGGCGGGCTTTGTAGGGTTTACCGTCCATTGTGCTGTCCATGGTGTTTGTGTCTTCCATGACGATGCTGAGTTCGCTGTCGTGGTAGCCCAGTTGGGAACGATCGTTGATGTTGGAGGAGCCACAAATGACGTAGCGGTCGTCGACGATGAGGAGTTTGTCGTGGATGTAGAGTTCTTCCTGGATAAAGTTTTCGAGCTCGGTGTCTGGGTCGGATTTGTTCCACAGTTCGTCGCTGACGGGGGCCATGTTGAGCATTGCGTTTTCTGCAATGCTGTCTTTGGAGTCTGCGATACGGTCGCCGTCGACGTCGTTGAATTTGGCGAGACCGACTTTTTCGGCGGCTTGTTCGAATTTCTCGCGCTGCGCCATTAGGTACTTCTTTTCTTCTTCTGATTTCGCCTTGTCTTTGTTGGACATTTCTCCTTCGTCGTCGGAGTTGTGAGCGGAACTGTTGGCGGCGTTTCCTGTACCGTGAACACCTTCGGGCATTAGCTGTTCGGCGTGAGCACGTTGGACATCTTGGTAAGGAACGCCCGAGATTTCTTCTTGCTCGGTCATGGCTGGTGTTTTGTTGATGCGGTCGTAAGAGCGGAGGTTGAAGAAGAAGATGTATTCTGTGGTTGAAAACATTAGCTGCGCTTTTGTAGCTTTGATAGAGAAAGGATACACACTTTCTGGATCTACATTTGCTGCTCTGATGCGGCCGTAGATAGAGTGCTCGCCACGGTGAATCGACTTGTATTGGTAGTCCATGATTGCTCTATCGTATGATTAGCGGAGTGGACAAATATGTATTGTATTCTCAAACTTGCCTTGTTCCTGCGGCAGCTTTTGACCTCAAATCTCCAGCAAAACCGGGTATAGCTGGGATGATGACGATGATTCTGAACTTTCGGTTCTCCTTCGCAGCACGGAGTACAGCATCCACGACAGCTTCGCCGATAGTGTTGAGTACTGGATGTTGTTCTTTACCTGTTGCAGTAACTAGAAGTAATCTGTCAGTTCTTCTCAAAGATCAATGACCTTAATTTCTCTCAACGTACTAAAGAACTGATTCTCAATATGCACAATATGTTGTGCATTCCTGATGAGCTCTTTGTAGGCAGTCTGGATACTATCCTCATTCAAGATACCACTACTCCAATCACAACTACTCCTCACAACCTGAGCTTTTACTGTTCCTTGATTTGCTTTCAGCGGCTTGGTCTCCAAAGGGCTTAAGGGATGGTTGAGGTATTCTCCAACAGGAAATTTTGGTCTTTGCACACCAATCAAATCTTCATGCTCGCCAGTACGACCTTCCAGGCAGATCCAGTCAAAACGAGGATCACGTTTGTATTTATCGCGCTTGACAAAGTTCCAGCGCAATGCGAAGTGTTCGGCGATATCATAGACTGCCGGCCCTATTACACCCATTGATACGTCATGCCATGGCATACGACCGTATTCTGCCTTGCTAAGTTCGTTGCTCTGTACATGATTAGCTTTATGAATGATGTTGTTTACGTCTCTTTTCAACTAACCTTCCAATCACCCACACTTTTGAAGTCCATAATACGGTTGTTGTTAAAGTCTTGACCTGGAAATATCTGCAACTTTCATAAGCACGAGTTTAGCACATCTGCCGGCTTCCAAACTGACCGTATGCTTAACACCGGCTGGACTGACATCAGCCAGTGGATGCTGCCTGGTATCCCATCTCCCAAAGCACAGATCCAGTCCGCCAATAAAAGCCAGTTCGAAATCGAGAACAATAAACTTCTCATGATGAGCAAAGTAAAAAGTCATATCTCCAGCATTCTCAAACACATTGTGGTCCGGATGTCTCATGACATGAATCTTGCCATGTCCTTTACTACCAGGCGGACATAACGCTCGCAATGCCTTCTTCGTATGATTACTGTTACACGAGATGGCAGCTTCCACCTCTTTATACACAATAATGAAGATATCCACACCACGCTCCGCTGCACGCTTCAAGCATTGATCGAGCCTCCATTGCTCATTCCCTGCAGGCGGTCGTCGTAAAAACAACTCGGGACTCAACCACCAATCTGCAATGTATATCGTCTCTTTCGCACGCTCTAGTGCTATGCTGACCGCCCAGTAGTAATCTCTGCCGTCGACATACCATTTGATACGGTTTCCTTCACGTTCTGGCGCAAAACTGCCGAATCGATGGGCGCGGGCGACTGCAGCACGCTTCTCGTCTGTGAGTTTTTCGTGTTCTTCGTCGTGACGATGGTTGGGATTGACAATCTTGATTGTATTAGTACAGAAATAGATGGTCTTCTTACAGTCCCCTTCGTACGTTCTCTAGCTTTCCTATCTTGTGCTTGATGTGTGTAGCCTTCTCAAAGAACGAAGTCTGTGCAAACTTGCCGCTGAGGCCATGCATCTTGCTGCGCAACCCACCTCCTTTGTCGTCCATGATTGTGTGTGGTGACTAACAATACGTGATTGAGCAGAGAGTTTCTTAACGAAGATCAGACAATGGCCGAGGAGGATGCTGCCAAGTCGTTTGACTTGGAGTAGGGATGGAGCACAAGGTCGGGGACGAAGAAGAAAAAGAAGATTTTATGCAAAAGATATGAAAAGAAGAAGACATCAAAGCACAATCAAGGTTATGCGCCAAGAGCATCAATCTCGTGACGACGGCCAAGGATCCGACAACCAAGGTCCAATCAAAAGTCAAATCACGCCTAAATCGTGCAAGATCGGCGATGTTTCAAACTAACTTGAAACACTGTCAATCTCTAACAAGTACCTGTAAAGTCTTCTTGACTGCAAACAACTACCTAATCAAGTAATAACAGCCTGGAAAAGCCAACCTAGAGCCGTCAAAAATATCCAAGGAGTCTCACCATCAAAATCTGCCATCATCCTCCTTAACCAGATCCGCCCCCTTCTCAGCAACAGCATACGTCGTGCTCATAATATTCCCAGAAACATGTCCCTTTGATGTGTTAACGAAGTTCTGTTGGCTCTGAGAAAGCTGCTGGCTGGACTTACTGGAAACACACTCGCATCAATAACCCTCAACCCCCGCGTCCCCTTCACCCGAAGATGATCATCCACCACCTCTCCCATAGCCGCAGACCCACAAATATGATACTGCGTACTAATATGATTCCTCACATACTCCAACCTCTCCTCCTCAGTCTCCAAACTCGCGCCCTCTTTCGGCAATAACCTTGTATCAAGCTGGTCTGCCAGCACCGGTTGATCAGCCACCTTGCGCAACCAGTCGATACCAGCAGCCATGATCTTGGCGTCGACGGGATGACGGAAGTAGCCTGGGTCGATGCGAGGTTGGGCTGTTGGGTCTGATGATTCGATGTGTACGCTGCCGCGAGAGAGAGGGTGTTCGAGGCAGATGAAGAGGGAGAGGCGGCATTTTCCTTCTGGAGGTTTGGCGAAGAATTTGGTTTGGTCGGAGCCGGCTGAGACGTCGAGGGTGGCGGGGAAGCAGAAGGTTTGGAGGTTGGCAAAGGTTGGGTCGGAGAGTTGTTTTATGATTGTCTGAAGAGGGGTGTGTGTTAGTGGAGTGTTGAGATGTGAAGGTTGCTGCTGGCTAAGCTGAGCTTACTTCTTCTTGCGCCTTTTCGAAGTCTGTCTTGGCGTGGGAGTTTGAGCGGACTTCTTGGATCGTTTGCTCGAGAGTTTCGGGACTGACGATTGACGCGTAGGATACGAAACCCATGAGCATTCCTGTCGATGTGTTAGTGGGACCATCAACTGCACAAGTGCGTGTGGACCACCGTACCTGGGGATGAATACATTCCACCATTAGTCTTCTCATAAATCTCTTGATGGACTTTGGCAAAGTCGGCACCATGCAGGGTATCAAATCCTTCAATGCCTTCTTTAAGATCCCACATCATGCCACCAAGGACATGGTCCTGGAAGTTGTATCCAACACGTCGATTCTCGACCTTGCAAGCCACACCAGCTCTAGCCAGGATATATGGATCTCCAATACCAGAGAGCTCGAGCAATTGTGGTGTCTGAATAGCGCCGCCGCTAATGATGACTTCCTTTTCAGCAGTAATCTTATAGTTGCTACCTTGATGGGTAAACTCGACGCCCTTCGCCACCGCCCCTTCAAGAACAACCTTTGAGGCAAGAGCTTCTGTCAGGACTTTCAGGTTTGGTCGGCCCAAGTTTGGTCGCAGATATGCTGTTGCAGCGTAACTTCGTTTGCCGACGTCGTTGCTTCTGTCCACGGCTGCAAGACTGGAGTAAAAGCCCATGTGGTCACCGCTGTACGCATCATGCAAGGTATTCTCGCCACCACCAACCTCGTAGCAAGCTTTGACAAAGTCTTCCTAGTAGATGTTAGTTAATGTCTATAGAAAGTCGACTGACGAAACGGTGGAGGAAAAGAAGCAGAGGAAGTAAAGACAATGCATGTACCCACCTCAATCGGGCAATACGTATCATTAAACGACGTATGAATAGGTCCGTCAGTCCCATGATACTTCTCTCTCGCCGCATCCGGCATGAACTTTGGATCTTTCGGCGCTTTCTTGGCAATGTCGAGAGTTTGATGTTTACGGAAGTATGGCTGCATGCCTGGAATCCAAAGTCAGCAAGATGGAGGAGAGATTAGCAGCAGACACGTACCTTCCCAACCCCAGCCTTTATTACCGAGAGACTCCCAGGCTTCGTAATCGCCCTTGGAGCCACGGACATACATGAGGTAGTTGATGCCAGACGAGCCACCTAGAATATTTTCATCAGTAGGGAGAAGGACATGTCATTTTCAGGAAAAAGATATCATACCCAACATCTTCCCCCTCGGCATCGAGTAAGGCTTCCCACCCGCAGTTGGCTACAACCACAACCACAGTCAGTCAACAATATGTCCACCCCCCACTGTCCCCAACCCCAACCACAAACATACCTGCGGCACACTAGTAAAACACCAATCATACTTCTCCCTCCCAATCAGCGCCGGATACAGCGCCGGCGTGCTAACATTGGTATCATCCATCATATTAGCGCCACCTTCAATGACAGCGACGGTTACATTCGGGTTCTCAGATAGACGCGCTGCGACGCAAAGGCCGGCTGTGCCGCCTCCCACGATGATATATTCATAGGATTGTGAGACGAATTCGTCGACGGTGCAGAGGGCGTTGGTGCTGGTGGTGTTGCTGTTGTTGGAAGGGAGTTGTGCTACGCTAGGCGCCATGGTTTTTGGTGTCTGGGGTGGATAGGTGGAAGGCGTGGAGGGGAGATGCTACCTCGCAGGATGTGGGTAAGAGCCATCTTTCGTATAGAGGCAGAGCATGCAGGTTCTGCAGGTCACATGGGCTTGGTGCTTAAGCCCGAGGTACTAAGGGCACTCGTACGGGTAAGAGGAGTTGCAGTTGTTGTCGAGCAGCAGGTACTAAGGTACTGTACATCGAGAGGGGAAGTGGGGTATATATGCGGAGGTGTGAACGGTGATCTCCTCTTTCATGGCAGACTGGTGTGGTAGTTCTGTCTACAGTATTCGTAGGTAGGCTCCTGAGCACTATCTATCTCTACTGCTGTCTACTTCTCTGCTCTTTCGCAGGGAATTCGTTCAATCTCTTTCGCCGTCGCCTCTTCTATCAACTACTTCCCATGTGCCTGATGACATAGCTTGATTATCCCACTAAATCGATCTATTTACCGACTCTCTTCCACACCTCCCCCTCCATCTCCCCCAACTTCTCCCCTACAGTTCCAAGAAACCTGCTCACCCCTTTCAAAGCCTCGCCCACAACCTCCTTACTCCTCTCCTCCCATCCTTCATCTCCAGGTCCATGTAGAGCCCCTGGAGCATTACCCGCACTTCCATTCATGGCACCATCAAAGATGCCTCCACTTCCACGACGAAGAGATGCAAACACACCATTGACAGGTCCCGCTTCTGCTGCTTGTAGTTCTTGTACTGCCCGTTGGGACGGAGTCATCTCGCTTGCGCGTGGATCTTGCTGATAGCCCATTGGGTGGTCGAGTGATGGTCGACGGAGGTGATAGGATGGCGATGCAGGGTCTTCTTGTGAGCGAATGCGTTCGATAGGCGTGTATATAGGGTTTGAAGCCGAGTTTTGGCGGGAGTGCGGGTTCGCAGAGGTCGGCCCAGCGGCATTGAAAGGGTTAATAAAGCCGGTGTTCAGAGCAGGTGGTTGCGGATGTGCTGTTGTGCTGTGAGTGGGCGCATAATTTGTTGTTGGTGGAGGAATGGTGAACTGTGATGGATAAAGCCGGGTGGGTGGACCAGGCGATTTTGGTGGACTATTTGAAGGACGTCGAGATTCGCCTGCTTTGGGTGGTGGTGGAAGAGTTGATGTTGCTGTTAGTGTTGTTGGTGGTTGTGCGTAGTAGTGTTGTGGTGTTGGAAATGCGTTCGATTGAGGTGGTGGTGGTAGTGAGGTTGGAGAAGGGCTTTGCGTTGGCCTATAACCCTGAGGCACTGGGAATGCGTTTGGTTGTGGTGGAGGAGGATCGTCGTAGTTTGTTGTTCGTGTGGGAGGCGGTAATGCTTGTGTTGGAGGAAGATGATAACGATCTAGTCCTTGTGTTGGTGCTGGGAATGCATTTGCGGCAGGACGAGCAGCTGCTGGAGATGGAGCGGCAGCAGGTGAGTAGGGTGCTCCAGCTTGTGAGGTGATGGTGGTAACATATGTCTTTGTTGGTGTTGGAGGATACTCTTGTGGTTCAGCTGTTAGTGGAGTGAGGCCATTGGCTCTTGCGGCAGTAGTAGAGATTGGTGATTCGGTATGTAGCTTGATGGGTGGCATTGCTGTTGATTGATGATGTACAGTGTGAATGATAACAGAGGCAGTAGAGAAGTGATCGACAGGTGTTCTTTACTCCCTGTTCTCCTGAAGTGAGGAATGAGTGATCAATGAGATGGTCGGATGATGTCGTCGCCAACACGCAACACGAGAAAATTGCGGGGCACAACTCGCACGCGTGTCCTTGTCGAGCGCCTTTATCGAAGGACAACTCCCAAGTACATTCAAGAAGGTTACCTCCTCCTGTTTACCTTCGTCCAGCATGACATAGTCAGTATCGTTATTATTATATCGAGATTTTGTATGATTTGTCTACCAAGTTGGCTAAGTTCACACCCCAACTGCTATGAAAATTGACGAAAGAATTCTCTCGGACGTGACATCTTTATCTGCTTGTATGGTGTAGTGATTTGAAAGCTTGTCGTTGGTGGCGTTACGTTGAAGACTACATGTTAGGCGGAACGCTTTGGCGAGATGCTGAAGACTATGGACTCCTTAGGATCACTGCCGTGGTGCTTTTACACATGTAAAGTGGTTGACAATCTCAGTTTTGAAAGGCGAAGTCGGAGAGTTGGACTTGCTTGAGCCAGTACCGGCAAAACCAGCGAAAGTTTCCCACTTGATCTGAGTCACCTCCACCACCTTCATAAAGAAACACTCGTATATAAAAAGGCGCGAGCCAGTCGCACCATCGTAACCATTCGCTACAAAGACGTACTCTACACAACCCACCGACGTCGACGAACCCTCAAAGCCGCTTCCTGCTCTTTCAGCACATCACGCTCACTACTCAACCGAGCTTCTCAGCACTACTCTCCCTCTCCTCTACCAAGTCCACGTAGCCGGATTCGGCGTCCACCACATGACCACGACTCACAGTATCATGTCCGGATTGCCCTCACTGCCTCAGGAGATTCAACGTGAAGTCGTCCGCTCGATGGTTAACCTAATCATAGATACGGCTTGTGAGAAAAGAGACAAATGCCGACTAAATCGTCAGGAGACTTTGACATTAGCTCACCAAGCTGTATCTCGAATCCTAAACCTACGCTACATATCAAAGGCTATCGCGAGAGAGGTGATGGCTGTCTGCTGGGAAAGGTTTGAAGAGATACTATCGTTTCCTTGGTGGCATGATTATTGGGCTAAGGACTACTTGGAGAGGCTCATTGTAGTGGACTGTCTCTGTGGATGGTTACGAATATGCCCGGATGACGACTTCCTCTTGTTAAGGGCTCGCAAAACGCTGAAAGAAGCTGCAACCGACGTGCTAACTCGGCCCAAGATTGTGACCCTAGGACCTCTTTTAGGTGCAGCCTGGCTGAAGTCATCGATACGATTGATTCGTAAAAGACCACACACAGTCACCTCGGCCGCCGACAGCACAACATCGCCAGCGTTCAATAGTATGCTGGAATAAGGATACGCGCTTAGGACACGGCGGCTCAGCAATTACAATACTTGACACAGCACAAAGGAAGCTTGGTGACGCGAGCGTATAGTGTGTGGAGTGCAGATTTGATGATTGGGGAAGGAGGGAAGGAGGAACAAAAAGATCGGAGATAGATTGGAAAGATTGGATAGCTTACGGAGTTTGACTGGACAATCTGGCACCTCGTGCTGTTAGGACATTGGACTGTTTGGGAAAACCACGGGACTGCTTGAGATGCTCAGATACAGTGTAGAAATTGGTAATGTTGGCCATCGAATCTGAAGCAACACTACAGTAACTGAAAGCGAGTACCCTTGCATTCGTCCCTTCCTAGTCCTCATTGTCACCAGTCGTAAGCAGGCAAAAAGTAGTCACAAACCAAAGGCTTCTGTGCAGCTGTCTGAATCCAAGTTCTCAGGCCCTAGACGTCTCGGAAAGGTCTAGCCCTAGCAAGTTCGGCACATCGAGAGTTGGTACAGTATCCCTCCCACCCCTTCAAGACCAAGAGAAGACCGCTCAATCGAGTGCCATCAAACCAGCACCCAAAGGCAGCCGCAACAGCGTGCCTCAGACACTAACTCTGCCGCCACCAATTCTGAAAGGGAAGCCGGAAATACAGCCGGGCAGGTTTGCCATGGCCCCGTCCCAGCTGAGTCGTTTTCGGCCAAAGGTTTTCACATCTAGACCAGCGCAGATTCTCCTGATTTCTGTCTACATCTAGATTAGCGCAGCTTCCTCTGATTCCTGTCTACTGTGAAGATCATAGCATAGCAGCGCAATGTCCTTTCGACATTGATCCCTGTTGACTATGATCAAACCAAATTAGCCTGCTTTGCAGATCGCAAGGTCTGATTGTTAGCAGGTCGGCTCCGCATTTTATTGCTTCGTAACTTTCTATTACTAACCTTTTAGCTCACCTGGCTTTTGCTGTTGCTGGGATCTCTTGTCTACCTACTAGCTTTTGCTGTTGCTAGCGTGTTCTCATTCGTTGGCTCTTGCTGTTATTGCCGTATTTTCATTCATGGCTTCTGCTGTTGCTGGCCTATTCTCATTCATGGCTTCTGGTTTTACCGCCACGACTCAAGAGCAGAAGAAGAACAAGCCGATGCCACCTCCACCTGCCAACCGGTCCAAACAAACCCTGTTACATCCACGTCGACATGCATATCAACCACAAAAACGACGATTGCTGGTTCCAACACCCAGAACAGGCACATGCTGGCTGGGTCCCAACAGAGGTAAGGGCAAGGAGGCGATTAGTGCTCTTGCTATAGCTGAGACCACAGCTGCTGACAAAGTAGCAAGTTTTATGACCATCTCTCTGCTTGCCACCTCCATGCCTTCTTCGTCTTTGTCAACCGCCTGGTTACTGGTCTCTGAAGCTTCCGACCACATGTGCAATGATCTCTCTCTCTCTTCCTGGATACAACGGCAACCGGCACCACCATGACCACCAAGATCGGAATGTGAGCTTGAAACGACTGACGATATTACGATTGACGATGCCACACTTTTCATCTATGATCTATCGTACCAAGAGTATAGATGTAGTTGTAGCTTTCGCAACATGATCGGCATGACATGCCGCTGCCAGCCTGAATAGCATAATCTCGACAGCTACCTTGCAGCTATTTCAGCTACCTTATACCATTCTCCCTTTTGAATGGGTGATGATGAATGTCACTGATTGACTTAATTCTGCTTTCAAGATTGCAGTCTCTTCTCACGATTGTTTCTTATCGCATCAGGCTCTCACATCGTCTTCTTGGTTCCATACGAAATCCACCTTCCTCGAGCTGGAGACAACATATTCCTCTGCACGATTTGTTCCCACACACAACCACGACTGCCAATCTCGGAACACCGTTACTTCCAACCTCGCCGACTGATTTGACTCATCTTTAGTAGCTTCTCGTAGCAGTCACGGTTTGGTTTCAGTGAGGAACATTCCGTGCTCAACTACTGCCCATACTGACCTCGACAGATTTTTCTGCTTCTGGCCATTTTGTATTTCATAGCTCGACCTCTCTACTGTTCACTGCTATACCTCTGTGAAAATGACAAAGCACATCGAATAATATTATTAACTCGGATTTGCACGACTCCAACCACATGACTTACACTTACGACCTCACGATTTGCGACTTTACAAGTTATGACTCACGACTTAGAACCTCACGACTCACGACTTACGACCTCAAGACTTACAACTTCATAACTGATGACTCACGACTCACGGAACAACAACGCACATCGTTGGCAATTATAGCTGGGATGATCGTGAATGGGCAAGGAGCTTTGGTGGCGGTGGAGATGTTCACTCCTGGGTGAGGAATCTGAAGATAGGCTGCCAGATGGTGAGCTTCCTTCCGGGCGGATAACTTAGGTATGGCGGGGTAACGGTGCTCATTCCTTGGCGAGAAGATTGGATACATGGTGGTGCTGGGTATTCCCGATGGGCAACGTACTTGGGTGTGGACTGGCCACAGTGTTGGTGGAAGAGGACTCTGGATATGGACTGGGGGAAATGCGGGAAGAGCTATGTCAATCAGAACGATACCTCGGGGTTCTCATTCATACCT
>Ga0160429_1000519_pt1 | contig 33177 bp, 30 predicted proteins | sample SolpanmetagenomR_FD_108199 | JGI IMG/M metagenome (GOLD analysis project Ga0160429, IMG submission 108199) | Solar panel surface microbial communities from Lawrence Berkeley National Laboratory, California, USA - R | ecosystem: Engineered > Built environment > Solar panel > Unclassified ... | reverse complement strand
GGGCCGCCCTTGCGCACGTGGGCCATGAGCTGCACTACGTACTCGTCGCGCCGAGGGCGGCCCAGCGGCAGGTTGCGCTTGCGCAGCTCCTTCACTACGCGGTCGAAGTGCTCCCACTCCTCGGTGACTAGGGCCGTGAGCTCATCTACCAGACGCTCCTTTTCGGGGTAGTGCACAATGAGGGAGATGCCGGTGCTGGCCGCCTTCTGCTCGCAGTAGGCATGGTCAACGAGGATTTCCTCCAGGTTTTTGCTGGCCAGGTCGGCCCAGCGCGGGTCAGAGTTAAGCTTGAGCTTGAGAATGGTTTTCTCTTTCATAATCTATCTGGTCAATGGTAATCAGTTGTCCTTGCAAGCCGGCGAAGCAAGCGCACTGGTAACGAGTCGTGCGGCTGTCGTTACTGGTGCGGTTGTTTCACCGGCCTACCCTGGCAAACGATTGCGATTAGCTGAAGAACCGCCAGCGCACACCAAACAGAAAGCGGCGCGGATAGCCCGTAAAGTAGGGGGTAGTAAAGTAGCCGTCGCTCACGAGGCCCTGGTTGACGTAGGCCGCTTTCACAAAAATCGAGGCCGAACCAATGTCGGCCGCCACGAAGACGTTGGCCACCGCGAAGTTTTGCATCGTGAAGCTATCCTGCACGTAAAACTGCTGGGTACTCGGCGCGTAGCCGTAGCCCTTGAAGCGCGACTGGTAGTAGAGCTCGGCCCCTACTTGGGCAAACAACGCGTGCCCGAACACCCGCCGCTGGTAATACACCCGCGACTCGGTAACGAGCGACGGGATGCGCAGGCCGGGGTTGTCGGGGCCCGCGCCCTGCGTGTAGGTACCCTGGTTGTCGAAATACACGCTGCCCACCCGGAAGCGGTGCCGCGCAAAACCCACGAGCAGCCGCTGGCTGCTGCCTAGCTGTGCGGGCAAGCCCTGCGCGTCGTAATACACCAGATTGGTCAGGTTGATGGCCGCCGCACTAAGCTCGATGTTGTGCTCGGCCAGCAGGGGTAGGCGCTGCTTGAGGTGCACCGTGAGCTGCTGGGTGGTGGTATTGTCGAAGGTGCTCGTCCAGTCGTCAGTGCTCTTCACGTTGGTCCACTGGTAGTGGTTGCCCACAAAAAATCGCTGCGTAATGGTGGGCGAATACGAGTTGAGCAGCAGCTCGGCCGAGAGCGGGCCGGTGCGAATGCGGCCACGCAGCCAGAACTCGGCCCCGGTGCCAATGACCCGCACACTGGTATTATCGAGCGGCAAATACTCGCCCGCCACCTCCACGGCGTAAATGCTGCGGTAGTTGAACGAGGCCGTGCCCCCTAAGAATAATTGCCCAAAGTAGTGCGGCGCGGCCGTCGTATCAGCCAGCTCGGTGCTACCTACCCGCACCAGGCGTGCCCCCGGGCCCGAGCGCCCGATTGGCGTAGTCTGGGCCAAATAGGTGGCGTTGCGGTAGCGGGCATACACGTTGTACTCGATGCGGTCGGTGCGACCGAGCAGGCCAAACGTGTTTTCTAGCTGCCGGTAGGTGGCGCGGTCGTCGGTGGCGGTCGGGTTGCGGTAGGTCTGCCGCAGCGGACCCGTTGTAGGATAAAACAGCAGATTCCCAGTCCCATCACGGGGTAGAGCCGCGTCGGTGTAGCCGTTGAATTGCCGGCGCACGTCGAGCACGTGGTAGGCCGTGAAGCCCCTGTCGAGCAGGCGGTACGAGTGAAACAGGTGGAACTGGTCACGGTCGTCGATGTTGATGCCCGGCGAGAGGTACACCCGCTCGTCGCCGTACCTAAACAAGCTGCTATCGCCTTTCAAATCGCTCACATGCTCATTCCTGGTGGGCCAGATGCCGCCCAGCTCGCGGGTGCGCTGCCGGCTGGCCGAGTAGTTGGCCAGCAGGTGGTAGCGGCCATCTTCGGTTTGAAAGCGGCCAAACAGCGTGAAGTTGTTGTGCTCGACCTGCCACTGCGACGAGCCCACGCCGAGTATCTGATTACTAGCAATGCGCTCGTAATCAACCCCAATGCTAAAATTCTTCTTCAGCGAGCGGCTGTAGCTGATTTCGAACACCTGCTCGCCCGATGAGCCCTGCACGTAGCGAAAAAACGAGTACGGCGAGCGGCTGTCGTAATAGGGCACTAAACTAGCATCGAGCGTATTGCGGTCAAACGCATTACGCCCAAAGCGGGCGCCGAGCTGGTAGTTGGGCTGGTAGAGCAGCGGCCGCGACGCTGAGCCCAGCACCCCCAGGTCTTGCAGAAACGTGGTATCATGCGCCCAAAACCGCGACTGCGGCCACTGCGTGAGCGTGGTATCGATGGGCGTGCCGCCCGTGGAGTCGCGCCGCACCTCGGCCTCATAGATGACGCGGGTCGTTCTGGGGCCGTACACCGTTTTGGTCGAGTCGTCGATAATCTGGGCGCGGCCGGCCAGCGGCGCGGCCAACGCCAGCACCAGCAGCCACAAAAACAGCCACCGCCCGGCGGCAAAAGGAGAAGAAACCATGCAGGAGATAAACACGAGAATACAGCGCCAGCCCGGCCCACGGGCCCCGCGCTACGAGGTAAAGGTACTAGCACCCGGGCGGCCGGTGGCGGCCGCTACCACCGCCGCGAGCTGCGCCGCGCTATCGCCCAGCAACGCCACGCGCACCGGAATCGTGTACACGGGCAGCCCGGCCAGCGCGGTGGCCAGCTCTGGTGCCCGCAGGCGGGTGGCATCCTTTTCAGTAGTGAAAATAACCTGGCCCGGCTGCCAGCGCGCCCGCACCGCCACCAGGTCGGCTACCGCGAAGACATGGTGGTCCGGAAAAATGTACTCGGCTGCCAGCGCGTAGCCCGCCGCCAGCAAGTGCTCGCGCAGCGGCCCCGGCTGCGCGATGCCCGTGAGCAGCACCATTTGGCCGCCCGAGGGGGGTAGGGCCTGCGCCCGCGCGGCGGCAGTGAGCGGCACCGGCGCCCCGTAGGCATAAGCCGAAAACAGCACCGGCACGCCGGGCCGGGCATAGCGGCGCACCTGCGCCGCGGCCGCGGCCTGCGCGGCGGCCGGCAGGCCGGGTGGGCACTTCGTCAGGATGACTACGTCGGCGCGGGCGGCACCGGCGCGGGTTTCGCGCAAGCGGCCAGCGGGCAGCACAAAGTCTGTATAGAAAGGCCGTGCCAGCTCGCTGAGCAGGATGTTGAGAGTAGGGCGCACACGGCGATGCTGGTAGGCATCGTCGAGCACCACGCAGCTCAGGTGGGGGTGGTGCTGGTGCAGCAGGTCGAGGCCCAGCTGGCGGTTTTCGGCCACGGCCACTGGCACACTTTGGGCTGCGAATTCCTCGAAATACTGCCAGGGCTCGTCGCCCACGGTGGCGGCCGAGTCGGCGGCCGTGGCCAGGCGCGGGCCGGTGGTTTGGCGGCCGTAGCCTCGGCTCAGGATGGCCGGGCGCTGGCCCTGGCGCAGCAGCTCTTCGACCAGCCAGGCCACGTGGGGCGTTTTACCGGTGCCGCCCACCCGCAGGTTGCCGACCCCCAGCAGTGGCACCCAGCCTGGTGCCGAGCGCTTCCAGCCGTGGTCATACAGCCAGTTGCGCATCGCCAGCACGGCGGCATAGAGCCAGGAAAACGGTAACAGCAACCAGGCTGGCCAGGGAGGAAGCATGAGGCAGAAGGCGAAACGAACTCAGAATACAAGCTGAGCTATAAATGCAAAGGTCGGCCGCCACCCCGACCTTTGCGCCATGCCCGATTTCCCTGCCCACCTGCTGCAGCTGCTTTCTACCTTTCCCCTACCCCCCGCCCCGCTGCCAGGTTCGGTAGTGGTACGCAACTCGTTTCACGAGCCGGAGGTGCAGGCCATTCTAAGCGAGTTTGCCCAAAAATTTTACGCCGCCGATACCCAGCGGGTGGGGGTTTTCGGCATCAATCCGGGCCGCTTTGGCGGGGGCCGCACGGGCGTGGCTTTTACTGACCCAGTGGCGCTTAGCACCGAGTGCGGCATTGGCCACACGCTGCCCAAGCAGCGGCGCGAGCTGTCGAGCGAGTTTGTGTACCACTTTATTACGGCGCTGGGCGGGCCAGCCGCATTCTACGAGCACTTTTTTCTCAGCTCGGTCTATCCGCTGGAGCTTACACACGCCGGCAAGAATTATAACTACTACGACGCGCCAGCCCTTACCAAGGCCTTGTGGCCCGACATGCGCCGCTCGCTCAGCGAGCAGGTGCAGCAGTTGGGCCTGCGCCGCGACGTGGCCGTGAGCCTGGGCCGCCGCAACGGCGAGTTTTTGCGCAAGCTCAACGACGAGTTGGGCTTGTTCGAGCGCATCGAGATTCTGGACCACCCGCGCTTTCTGATGCAATACCGCCGCAAAGCGCTGGCCGAAAACGTAGCTAGGTACGTGGCGGTGCTGGGCGGGCTGCTTCAGTAACTATTAATTATTCCAAATAAAATCGTTTGTCTTTGCAAGCGCAGCGTGGCAATTGCTCCAGAACGAGTCGTGCGGGTGTCATTCTGCGGCAACTACCGCGTTGCGCTCACAAGTACAGACACCTTGATGATACCACAGCCACCTTATAGCTATAGTATTCCATCACCCTTCCTCACTCCTACCCCTATGCCTACCGTTCAAGACCTTGCCCGCGTGCTCGAAGCTGCCGCGCCCCTCGCCTACCAGGAAAGCTATGACAACGCGGGCCTGCAGTGCGGCTTGTCCGAGGCTGAAATCACCGGCGTGCTCGTGGCCCTCGACTGCACGCCGGCCGTGGTGGCCGAGGCTGTGCGGCGCGGCTGCAACGTGGTGCTGTGCCACCACCCGGTTATCTTTCGGCCACTCAAGCGTCTCACCGGCAAGGGCTTGGTTGAGCAAACCATTATGGCAGCGCTCCAGGCTGGGGTAGCCATTTACGCCGCCCACACCAACCTTGACAACGTACGCCACGGCGTAAATGCCAAGCTGGCCGACAAGCTGGGCCTGGTGAACACCCGCATTTTGGCGCCCCAATCCGGCACGCTGGCCCGCCTCATCACCTACGTGCCCAGCACGCCCGCCTACGCCGGCGTGGCCGACCAAGTGCTGGCAGCGCTCTACGCCGCCGGCGCTGGCCAAGTGGGCAGCTACGCCGACTGTAGCTTCCAGATGCCGGGCACCGGCACCTTTACGCCGGGTATGGGCACCCAACCAACCATTGGCGCCGAAAACCAGGTCGAGCGCGTGGCCGAAACCCGGCTCGAAGTGCTCCTACCGCTGCACCGCCAGGCTGCCGTGCTGGCTGCCCTGCGTCAGGCGCATCCCTACGAGGAAGTGGCCTACGAGCTGATTAAGCTCGAAAACCAGCACCAGGACGTGGGCGCGGGCATGGTGGGCGAATTACCGGTGACCCTACCCCCCGCCGAATTTCGAAAACGCCTGAAGGCTGTGCTGGGCGTGCCCGTAGTGCGCCACACGGCCTTCGACAAAGACATCAAAAAGGTGGCGCTGTGCGGCGGGGCGGGCAGCTTTTTGACCAGCGCGGCGGTGGCGGCCGGGGCCGATGCCTACGTGACAGCCGACATAAAATACCACGAGTTTTTTGCGCCCGAGGGCCGGCTGCTGCTCTGCGACGTGGGCCACTTTGAGAGCGAGCAGTTTACGGGCGAGATTTTCCGCGATTTGCTGCTGGCGGCGTTCGGTCGTACTTTTGCGGTCTTATTCGCCGATACTCCCACGAATCCCGTTCAGTATGACTGCTAATTCCGCCGCCGTGGCAAATCCGGCCGACGCGCCCGTTTCCGCCAAGCTAGAAGCGTTACTCAACCTGCAACGCATTGATTCACAGCTAGATGAAATTCGACGTGTGCGCGGTGACCTGCCCGAAGAAGTTCGCGACCTCGAAGACGAAATTGCTGGCTACGAAGCCCGCGTGAAGCGTTTCGACGACGAAATCAGCGGTTTGCAAGACCAAATTAAGCAGCGCAAAGCCGCTACCAAGGAGGCCGAAGGCCTCATCAAGCGCTACGAGGAGCAGCAAACTAACGTGCGCAACAACCGCGAGTACGAGGCTATCGCCAAGGAAGTGGAGTTGCAGCGCCTCGAAATTCAGATTTCGGACAAGAAAATCAAGGAGGCTCAGTACCTCATCGACCAGCGCAACACCGAGGCCAACGTGACACGCCTGCGTCTTGACGAGCGCCGCAAGGACCTCGACACTAAGAAAAGCGAGCTGAACACCATCGTAGCTGAAAACGAAGCTGAAGAAAAGCAGCTCATGGGCGAGCGCGAAGGCGCCGTAGCACCTATCGAAACCCGCCTGGTTTCGGCCTACGACCGCATTCGGGGCAACATGCGCAACCGCCTGGCGGTAGTGCTGGTGCGCCGCGACGCGTGCGGCGGCTGCTTCAACACGGTGCCCCCGCAGCGCCAGGCCGACATCATTTCGCACAAGAAAATTATCGTGTGCGAGCACTGCGGCCGCATTTTGGCCGACGTAGAAGGCAAGGCTGTTGTGGCCTAAGCACTCGTTAGTCTTCATTCAAAAAAGGAACGGCCGTGGTCGTTCCTTTTTTTATAGCTCCTGATTTCGTGCTGGAAGTGACCGCAGAGGTGCGCAGAAGGATTCGCCGAGGTGGGCTGAGCGCGGTAGTGAGCGTGTGCAGCCTCGGCATCTTTGGGTTTGCGGGAGGGGGTAGGGACCAGATGCGCGTAGAGGAAGCCACCCCGCCAGCTAGCCCGGCCACGGAAATCCTGGCGCCTGGCACCCGGCGCGCCTACGCCGAGCTGCTCAAGCTGAAGGTAACCACTTGCCGCCAGCTGCTGGCCCCCGAGCCGGCGAGCGCGCCCGGCACGCTGCTGGTAGCCGACTGCGCCGACTTTGTGGAGCTGCTTATTGGCCAGGATGCCAAGCGCTACCCCGCTGCCGTGGCTGCCCAGGATGCACGCCTGGCGGCGTTGGAACGCGCCCCCGCCAGCCCACTGCGCGACTACGCGCGGGTCGAAATCAGGCTGCACCAGGCGCTGGCCCAGCTGGCGTTTCACCACGAGGTGCGCGGCGCCTGGAACCTGCGCCAAGCCGCGCTGCTGGCGCAGGCGGCGGCGCAGCGCTACCCCACCTTTCTGCCCCTGAACCGGACGCTGGGCTTGTGCCAGTTCGGCATTGGCTCACTGCCCGAGGGCTACCACTGGCTGCTGCGGCTGCTGGGCCTAAGCGGCAGCGTGGAGACGGGCCTGCAAAACCTGCGCCGCGCCGCTACGCAGCCCCACGACTTTCAGGCCGAAAGCCAGATTTTGCTCGCGCTCATTCGCGAGGCGTATTATAAAAAAGGGGATGAAAGCCTAGCACTGGTAAGCCAGCTAGCTAGTGAGCAGCCTGATAATTTGCTGTTTAGCTATCTGCTCATCAGCCTGCACAAGCGCCAGCACCACGGCGAGGTAGCGCTGGCGGCCTACCGCGCTCGCCCTACCGGCCCCGCCTACCTGCCGCTGCCCTACCTGCACCACTTAGTGGGTGATTTGCTGCTGTACCGGGGCGACTATGCCGGCTCGACAACCGAAAACCAGCAGTTTTTGCGCGATTACCGGGGCGATTATTATCGCAAGGATGCGGCTTTTAAGCTGTACCTGGCGGCCTGGCTGGGCGGCGCGCCGGCCGCTACCACCGAGCGCTACCGCCAGCAAATCAACTTGGCCGGCCCGCTCACCATCGAGGAAGACGCCTACGCCCAGCGCTTTTACCACGATGCACAGCTGCTGAACCCAACCCTTACCCGCGCCCGGCTGCTCACCGATGGTGGCTACTATACGCAGGCAATGAGCACGTTGCAGCAGTTTCGGCCAGGGGCCGCCACCCCCGTGCGCGACCAGCTGGAGGCGCCCTACCGCCGGGCCCGCGTGTGGCAGGGCCTGGGCCGCCTCGACTCGGCCCGCGCCGACTACCAGCGCACGCTGCACCGCTCGGCTGCGCTGGGCGAGCCGGCCTACTACTTTGCGCCGCAAGCAGCGCTGCAACTCGGCTACCTGGCCCTGGCTAGCGGCCAACGGGCAGCGGCGCGCCAATATTTCGAGCAGGCCCTCGCCTACCCCCACCACGAGTATAAAAACAGCACCGACCAGAAAGCCAAACTGGCCCTACACGGGTTGTAGGGAAGATTTTATGCTGACTATTCCGCTCACCGACTTACCCGACGACTTTCGCGCCCGCGCCTTGCAATGGGCTGCTCAGTTTGCCCATTGTGCTTACTATGAGCACAATGACTTGCAGCAGTCGGCAGCTGGCACCTTTTCGCGGCTGCTGGCCGTGGCTCCAGCGGCAGTGAACGCGCCGGTGGCCCTCGCCGAATTGCCGGCTTACCTGGCCGACGCGGCGGCCGGGCTACCGTGCTGCGGCTTCGTGACGTACGATGTTAAAAATGAGATTGAAGCGCTGAGCAGCCACAACTTTGCGGGGCTAACGTGGCCGGCGCTGCATTTTTTTCAGCCTACTACTTGCCTGTGCTGGCAGGAAACTGTGCTGGAGATTAGGGGGCTGACGGCAGGCGTGCTGGCCACTATTCTGGCTACCCCGCTACCTGCCCCTCCCCCCCCGGCTGTACCAAAAATGCGCCCTCGTATGCCGCGCGCTGATTACCTGCGAGCGGTGGAAGCAGTGCGCACGGATATTCTTCACGGTGAAGTGTACGAACTGAACCTGTGCCAGGAGTTTTATGCTGAAGGCGTGGCGCTGGACCCCGTAGCCACGTTTTGGCGGCTCAATGCGGTGTCGCCGGCGCCGTACGCGGGCTTTTTGCGCTACCACGACCACTACTTGCTATGCGCTTCGCCCGAGTGCTTCATTACTGGTAAGCAAGGCGTTATCACCTCGCAGCCCATCAAGGGCACGCGGCGTCGGGGCCCTACCCCTACGCAGGATGAGCAACAACGCCTGACCCTGCTGCACGACGAAAAGGAGCGCGCCGAAAACCTAATGATAGTGGACTTGGTGCGCAACGACCTCGCCCGCGTGGCCCAAACAGGCTCTGTGCGCGTGCCCGAACTATTTGGCACTTATGGCTTTAAACACGTCTGGCAATTAATCTCAACCGTGCAAGCCGAACTGCGGCCTGACGTTGACCTGGCCGATATTTTACGCGCCACCTTCCCGATGGGCTCCATGACGGGCGCCCCCAAAATCAGGGCCATGCAGCTCATTGAGCAGTACGAAACCAGTCGGCGGAGCCTCTACAGCGGCAGCTTCGGCTTTGTGCGGCCCGATAGCGACTTTGAGTTTAACGTCGTGATTCGCAGCCTACAATACCGCGCCGATACGGGCTACCTGAGCCTGCAAGTGGGCTCAGCTATCACCCACGATTCGGTACCCGAACAAGAATACGCCGAGTGCTTGCTCAAAGCGCAGGGTATGCTGGAGGCATTGGGCACCATGATTAATGACTAACGATGAATAACTTAAACAGCAGCCATTTACCTACTCATTACTTAGCATTAGTCATTAGTCGTCACTAACTACGCCCTGCCATTCTTTCATTTCCCACCCCCAATCTGTATCTTTGTTACTTGCCCGGCGGCTCGGCCGGGCGCTTTGCCCGCTATGTCTCAACCGCTCATTACGTTAGATTTTCTCGATAAAGCCCCAGTGGCCGAATCGCCTGCCCTACCCGCCGAGGTACGCGTGAGCGCGGCCAACGGCACGGGCGGCGCCCGCAAGCTCTATATTGAGAGCTATGGCTGCCAGATGAATTTCTCGGATTCCGAAATCGTGTCCAGCATCCTGGCCGGCGAGGGTTTCGATACGACCGAGGACTTGGCCACTGCCGATTTAGTACTGCTCAACACCTGCTCCATCCGCGAGAAGGCCGAGCAGACCGTACGCATGCGCCTCAAGCAAATCAACTCGCACAAGAAGCGCCGCCCCGGCATGCTAGTGGGCGTGCTCGGCTGCATGGCTGAGCGCCTGAAAAGTAAATTCTTAGAGGAAGAAAAAATCGTGGACCTCGTGGTGGGACCCGACGCCTACCGCGACCTGCCGCAGCTCATTGCGCAGGTCGATGGTGGCCAAAAGGCAGTGAACGTGCTCTTGAGCCGCGAGGAAACCTACGCCGACATCACGCCCGTGCGCCTGAACTCGAACGGCGTGTCGGCCTTCATCAGCATCATGCGGGGCTGCGACAATATGTGCTCGTTTTGCGTAGTGCCCTTCACCCGGGGCCGTGAGCGCAGTCGCGATGCACTCAGCATCGTGCAGGAAGCCCGCGACCTAGTAGCCGCTGGCTACAAAGAAGTTACGCTGCTAGGCCAAAACGTGGATTCCTACAAATGGGCCAGCGAAGACGGTACCGAGCGCGTCAACTTCGCGCAGCTATTAGAGCGCGTAGCGCTGGTGAGCCCGCAGCTGCGGGTACGCTTTTCGACTTCGCACCCCAAGGATATTACCGATGAGGTGCTGCACACGATGGCACGCTACGACAACATCTGCAAGTACCTGCACTTGCCGGCCCAAAGCGGCAACTCGCGCGTGCTAGAGTTGATGAACCGCACATACGACCGCGCCTGGTACGAGGACCGCGTAGCGGCCGTGCGCCGCATCCTGGGCGACGACTGCGCCATCTCGACCGATATGATTGCCGGCTTCTGCTCTGAAACCGAGGAGGAACACCAGGACACACTGAGCCTGCTCGACCATGTGCAGTACGACATGGCCTACATGTTCTTCTACTCGGAGCGCCCCGGCACGCTGGCCGCCCGCAAGCTCACGGATGATATTCCGCTGGAAACCAAAAAGCGGCGCTTGCAGGAAATTATCGACCGCCAGCAGGCCCACAGCCGCTTGCGCTACGAGCGGGGGGTAGGGCGCGTGCACCAGGTGCTAGTTGAGAATTTCTCGAAGCGCTCGAAGGACGACCTCAGCGGCCGCAATAGCCAGAACCAAGTAGTCATTTTCCCGAAGGGTAATTTCCAGAAGGGCGACTACGTTAACGTACTCGTACACACCAATACCGGCGGCTCGCTGATTGGGGAAACCGTATAATACAAGATACTAACCTATTGTACTTCCTATGGTAAGCCCCGAAAGTGGTCTCCTTCTTTGGCAAGCAATCATTCTGTTGGTTGGTGGCTTTATCATCTTCTTGCTCATTCGCTTGCTATGGCGCATGAATTTTCCTAAGAAATAATCTCATTGGACTGAGCCTTAAGTGCTTAGTCTGGCCAATGACAAATCAAGAAATACAATCCATCAAGCAGCGCTTTGGCATCATCGGCAACGCGCCGGCGCTGAACTACGCCATTCAGGTGGCCACGCAGGTGGCTCCTACGGACATGACCGTGCTCATCACCGGCGAAAGCGGGTCGGGTAAGGAGTCATTTTCTAAGATTATTCACGCCCTTTCCCCGCGCAAGCACGGGCAGTTTATTGCGATCAACTGCGGTGCCATCCCAGAGGGCACTATCGACTCGGAACTGTTTGGCCACGAAAAAGGAGCTTTTACGGGCGCCAATGAGGCGCGTAAGGGCTACTTTGAGGTCACCGACGGCGGCACCATTTTTCTGGATGAAATTGCCGAAATGCCACTCGGCACCCAGGCCCGCCTGCTGCGCGTGCTGGAGAATGGCGAATTCATTCGGGTGGGCAGCAGCAAAGTGCAAAAAACCGACGTGCGCGTGGTGGCGGCTACCAACGTAAACCTGCTCGACCGCGTGCAGGCCGGCAAGTTCCGCGAAGACCTGTACTACCGCCTCAATACGGTACCCATTACGGTGCCGCCACTGCGCGACCGGGGCGATGATATCTACTTGCTGTTCCGCAAGTTCACCGCCGATTTTTCGGAGAAGCACCGCGTCAAACCCATCTCGCTCACGCCCGATGCGGTACGTCTGCTCACGCGGTTTCGCTTTCCGGGTAATATCCGGCAGCTTAAGAACCTGGCCGAGCAGATTTCAGTACTGGAGCTGGAGCGCGAGGTTGATGCGGCCCGCCTGACCACCACCTACCTGCTGCCCAAACCTCGCTGCTGCCAGCCCTGCTCCCCGGCCACGGCGGCGCAGGCGGCGATTTTGGCTCGTATTCGGAGCGCGATATTCTGTACCGGCTGCTGTTTGATATGCGCCGCGACATGACCGACCTCAAGAAGGTGGTGCTGGAGCTGGCTACCGGCAACCGCCCGGCCCCTGCCGAAACCCAAGAACTGTTGCGCCAAAACAGCCACTTGTTCAATAACTTGGGTGAAGCTTCGCCCTACCCCCCTACCGAGGGCTTGCCCGAGGCCAACGGGTACTACCTACCCGGCGGCCCGGCTGCGCCGCTGCGCGTAGATGTGGCGGCGGCAAACTACGCAGATGACGACGACAGCGACCAGACCGAGGATATTTCGCACGAAACCGAGGAGGAAACGCTCTCACTCGACGCCATCGAGAAAGAAATGATACTGAAAGCGCTGAAAAAGCACCACAACAAGCGCAAGTACGCCGCGCAGGATCTGGGTATTTCGGAGCGCACCTTGTACCGCAAGCTCAAGCAATATGACCTGGAATCGGCTTAACCGGGGGCGGCGCGCCCTGGCTCTACTGGCCCTACCCCTGCTGCTGGCAGCAAGCGGCTGCGGTATCTACTCGTTCAACGGCACCAACATCGACCCAGCCGTGAAGACGATTTCCATCCAGACGTTTCAGAATACGGCGCCTAATGCACCGGCTTACCTCTCGCAACGATTTACGGAGGACATCAAGGACTATTTTCAGCGTAACACGACGTTGAAACTGGTGCCACGCGACGGCGACTTGCAGTTTGAGGGCAACATTGCGGCCTACGATTTTGCGCCGGCTGCTATTCAGCAAGCGGGCGGCTTGCCGGGTGCCGGAGCCAACCGGCTCACCGTGCAGGTGCAGCTGCGGTTTACAAATACCAAGAACAATAAGCAGGATTTCGAGCAGACTTTCCAAAGTCAGAAGGATTTTCCTTCGACGCAAGACATCGCGACCGTCAACAACGACCTGGCCTCGGTGCGCGAGATTACCCGCAACATTATCAGCGACATGTTTAACAAGTCGGTGGCTAACTGGTAGCGATAGCCAACCGCAATTTGTTGGCTGACCGCTAACGAGCCCACGAAATTTAGACGGTGTTGTCGTAATGTTGTCAGCTTAAGCAGCGGCATTTTTCAACGCCTACCCCCCTTAGTACCGGATACTTTTCTTATGACCCGCGCCACGTTGCTTCAATTGCTTGCCCAGCCAGCGACCCTTACCGGGGCCGAGGTGCGGGCGCTGGAAGAGCTGGCCGAAACGTTTCCGTATTGCCAAACTGCCCACCTGCTGCTGGCTAAGGCAGCCCACGACCAGGGCTCGATGCTAGCTGGGCAGCGCCTGCGGCGCGCTGCTACCTACGCTGCCGACCGCACCTTGCTGCGACAGCTCATTGAGCTACCGGTGCCAGCTGCCCCGCTCGTAGCAGTAGCCAGCACCCCGTTACCAGCGTCTGATACTGACTCTACCTTTACTCCTAGTATAGGCATTGAAGGCAATGATGGTCAAGTAATTGAGATCTTAATTGAGGTCCCCGAGCAGCTACTTGAGCCGCTAGTGACCGAGGCAACCGAGCCACTGGTTGAGGCAGAGCTGCCTGCACAGGCACCGCCCGTTCGCCCGCCTGTGGAGGCCGTGGTAGCCAGTACCGAATTTGGCTTAGCCGACAGCAGCCCTGCCGAAATCATAGCCTACCAGTTGCCCGCCTTGGTCGAGCCTGCAGCAGAGCCACTTGCCCCAGCAGCCACTACGCCAGCCCTACCCCCCTTCGAGGGTTTGGTCGATGTTGGCTATGGTTTTGGCGAGGGAAGCCGCCTAGGGTACTGCTTGCTGCCGCTGGCCAGCAGCGAGCTGCCGGCCACGCGCCTCCCGGCGCCAGATGAGTTTTTTGCGCCCGACGCGCTGGTGCTGGCTCATATAGCCGCGCAGCAGCCTGCGCCATCGAAAGCACGGCCGCTCGACCTCATCGATAGTTTCTTGCGGCGGGCACCGGCTGTGCAGCGTCGCCGCACGCCTCCTACCCCCGACGATGAAACCCAGGCCGACCTATCGGTGCGCAGCACACGCGCTGAGCCCGATTTGGCTTCCGAGAGTTTGGCTAAAATATTGGGGCGGCAGGGAAAGCACGAGCGGGCCATCGCAATTTATGAGCGCCTAATGGTGAAACACCCGGAAAAATTAGCGTACTTTGCAGCCCAAATTGACTCATTGCGTACCTCAGCGTAGCTTTTTTCTTTTTTTATGTATTTCGCGTTAGTTATTGTCATCCTGCTCATTTGCTTTTTGCTGTCGCTCATTGTGCTGGCTCAAAACCCCAAGGGTGGTGGCATCAGCAGCCAGTTTGGTGCCGGTGGAGCAGCCAACCTTATGGGCGTGAAGCGCACCGGCGACTTGCTCGAGAAGCTCACCTGGGGTTTCGCTATTGGCCTGATGGTGCTGTCGCTCGCTACCCACATGCTGAGCAACGGTAGCACCGGTCCGGTCCGCAGCGTTAACCAGCAGGCGGCCCAGCGTGCAGTAGTTCCTACCTCTGCGCCGGCCCCAGGAGCCACCGCACCCGCACCAGCTACGTCCCCGGCTGTGCCGGCTCCGCAGCCTCAGCCAGCTAAGTAGTCGCAGTTATAGCGCTACCGTTTGCCTTTCAAAAGCCAGTGGTTACCGTTTTATAACGGGGCCACTGGCTTTTGCTTTGGGGCTTTTTGCCGGCCAGTAGGGCTGTATACGGCAGGTATGCCTGCCAATCCGGCTACTCCTGGCGCGCATTCTGTCAGGTTTCTGGGGTTGGCACATTTCATGTCAATCGCCGCCGAAGAGGTTCCAACTTCTTCATTATTCAACACATCCATCCCACATTCCAACCAATGGCACTGAGCATTAAACCGCTGGCCGACCGCGTGGTCATCAAAGCCGCAGCCGCCGAAGCCACTACCAAGTCTGGCATCATCATCCCTGACACCGCCAAGGAGAAGCCTCAGCGCGGCGAAGTAGTAGCCGTAGGCGCTGGCCGCACCGCTGACAGCGGTACTCTCATCCAGCCACAGGTGAAAGCTGGCGACCAGGTGCTGTATGGCAAGTGGACCGGCACTGAAATCACCCTAGATGGCGAGGACTACCTCATCATGCAGGAGAAGGACATCTTGGCCGTCCTCTAAAGCCTTAGCGTTTCGGCGCTCCCTACCCCCCTTTACTATTCTAACTTGCCCACCACAATGGCTAAGAACATTCAATTTGATACCGAAGGCCGCGACCGCTTGAAGCGTGGCGTGGACAAACTGGCGAACGCCGTTAAAGTAACGCTTGGCCCTAAAGGCCGCAACGTTATCATTGACAAGAAGTTCGGCGCACCTTCTATTACGAAGGACGGCGTAACGGTTGCCAAGGAAATCGAGCTGCGCGACCCTATCGAAAACATGGGCGCCCAGCTTGTGAAAGAAGTAGCTAGCAAGACGGCCGACCAGGCTGGCGACGGCACCACGACTGCTACGGTATTGGCCCAGGCCATTTACACGGCTGGTTCGAAGAACGTAGCTGCTGGTGCTAACCCAATGGACCTGAAGCGTGGCATCGACAAGGCTGTAATAGCTGTAGTAGCTAACCTGAAGGCCCAGTCGAAGCCGATTGCCAACAGCGCAGAGATTGCGCAGGTTGGTACTATCTCGGCTAACAACGACGCAGAAATCGGCAAAATGATTGCTGATGCGATGGACAAGGTTGGTAAAGAAGGTGTCATCACGGTAGAGGAAGCCCGTGGCACCGGAACCGAAGTGAAGACGGTAGAAGGCATGCAGTTTGACCGCGGCTACCTGTCGCCTTACTTCGTGACCAACCCCGAGAAGATGGAGACGGAGTTTGAGAACCCCTACATCCTCATCTACGACAAGAAAGTGAGCACTATGAAGGAGCTGCTGCCCGTGTTGGAACAGGTGCTGCAGACTGGTAAGCCGCTACTCATCATCTCGGAAGACGTTGATGGCGAAGCTCTTGCTACTCTAGTAGTAAACAAGCTGCGTGGCTCGCTGAAAATCGCGGCCGTAAAGGCTCCTGGCTTCGGCGACCGCCGCAAGGCTATGCTCGAAGACATCGCTACCCTAACTGGTGGCACAGTGATTTCGGAAGAGCGCGGCTACAAGCTGGAGAACGCTACCTTGGACTACCTCGGCACGGCTGAGAAAATCATCATTGACAAAGACAACACCACGATTGTCAATGGTAAAGGCCAGAAAGAAGATATCACGTCGCGCGTGAATCAGATTAAGGCCCAGATGGAAACCACTACCTCGGACTACGACAAGGAAAAGCTGCAAGAGCGCCTGGCTAAGCTGAGCGGTGGTGTAGCCATCCTCTACATCGGCGCTAGCACCGAGGTAGAAATGAAGGAGAAGAAAGACCGCGTAGATGATGCCCTGCACGCTACCCGCGCCGCCGTTGAAGAAGGCGTAGTACCCGGCGGCGGCGTAGCCTTGGTACGCGCCATTGAGGCGCTCGATGCCGTGGACACGCACAACAGCGACGAGAAAACCGGTGTACAAATCGTGCGCACAGCGCTCGAAGCCCCCCTACGCACCATCGTGGCTAACGCCGGTGGCGAAGGCTCGGTAGTAGTGCAGAAGGTACGCGAAGGCAAAGGTGACTACGGTTACAACGCCCGCGAGGACCGCTACGAGAACATGACGGCCGCTGGTATCATTGACCCGACCAAAGTAACCCGCTTGGCGCTTGAGAATGCTGCTTCTATCGCTGGCTTGCTGCTGACGACCGAAGCCGTTATCTCGGACGAGCCCGAAGGTGAAAAAGCTGCTGCTGGCGACGCTGGTGGCATGGGCGGTATGGGTGGCATGGGCGGCATGATGTAATCATAGATTAACGCCACATCAACGGATTCCGCTGATGTGGCAGCCCAACAAAAAGCCCCGCTGGACAATGTCCAGCGGGGCTTTTTGTTGGGCTTTGGCGAAGCTAAACCGTAGCTTCAGCTTCGCGGGCTTTCATAATGTTTACCAACTTTGGGCTGATGACGAGCAAGATGGCAGCAGCTACTGCGGCTGACACGACGAAGACCATAAAGAAGTCATACAGGTTATTGATTTGGTAGCCGAACAACACCGGCGCAGGGGCCTTTGACTGCGGGTCGGGGTAGAGGCTACTCATGTAACCAGCCAGATAGTTGGCGGCGGCATTAGCCAAAAACCACACGCCCATTAGCAATGAGGCAAACTTAACCGGAGCTAGCTTATTGACCAGCGACAAACCAATGGGCGACAAGCACAGCTCGCCAATGGAGTGGAAGAAATACAGTGCGACCAAGAAGAACATGCTGACCTTGACGCCCGGTTGCAAGTCCTTTACACCAAAACACATTACCAGGTAGCCCAACGCTAGTAGCGCTAGGCCAATGGCCATTTTTACGGGGGAGGGAGGCTCGTTGCCGCGCCGGCCTAGGGCTGTCCAAAGCACGGCCATCAGGGGGGCGCCGGCAATAACGAAGAAGGCATTCAGATTTTGGAAGATACTGGGTGGCAGCGTAATACCAAACAACGTACGGTCCATATTCTCCTTAGCGAAGAAGGTGAGCGAAGCCGGGGCCTGTTCGAAGGCAGCCCAGAAAAACACCACAAAAAACGACACCACGAAAATGACGATTACCCCTTGGATATCAGCTTTCGACAACGATTTGTCGCTGAAAATCATGAAGGCAATGCCTATCACTGCGATGAGAAGTAGCGGAGCGATAGTGGGGAACTTGGCCGAGTCGAGGTACAGAATACCTAGGGCCAATACCAGCAGCACTGGCAAGAGCGCGAAAATACCCTTAACCGTGGTAGAATGCGTAGGCGTGAGGCCTACCTGCTGGCCCTCCGGAGTGCGCAGGTATTTGCCTTTGCCCCAGTTGAAGACAAGCGTGCCGAACGTCATGGCGATGCCGCAAGCCAGAAAAGCCCAACGAAAATCCTGGGAGCGGCCGGTATCGCCGAGAAGGCTAGTAATGGTATTGCCGATGAGCGAGCCCAGATTGATACCCATGTAGAAGATGGTATAGGCTGCATCTTTGCGCTTATCACCCGGCGTGTAGAGCGAGCCTACCATCGACGAAATATTGGGTTTGAAGAACCCGTTGCCGATAATCATAGCCCCCAGGCCCAGGTACAGCAACCAGTGGCTGAGGGGATGGTCTTCGACACCACCATAGTTGCTGGCGGCCGCAAAAAGCGTAAATTGCCCCAGCGCCATCAGCAGCCCACCGGTGAGGATGGAGCGCCGATTGCCCCAGTACCGGTCCGAGATATAGGCTCCAATAAGGGGCGTCAAGTAGATGAGACTTGTGTAGCCACCGTAGAACTTCGACGCGAAGGCCTTGTCCATCCGCATTGCGTCAATGAGAAACAGCACGAGCACGGCCCGCATGCCGTAGTAGCTGAAGCGTTCCCACATTTCGGTGGCAAACAGGAGGTAGAGGCCGCGTGGGTGACTGGCCGAGGCCGTTTGGGGCGGTTGCGGGCGCAGGCTGGCGGTAGCTGGTTGCATGTAGAAGAGAAAGGTAAAGAGAAGAGTGTTGGTAAAATCCGCCTCAACAGAGGGCTGGGGGTGGGTAAAGCTAAGAAAATTTTAGGGGATAGCCCGACGCAAAGCCTGCCCTACCCCCCTTGGCAGACGCAAACTAGCACCGATGGTTGATGGTATGGCCACAGCTACAGCAGTAGCTGGCGTGCACCTAATGAGGACACTAAAAAGCCCCGCAAAAAAATTCAGCGGGGCTTTTTAATAGGTAGAGCGCCCCCAGCTAGGGGTAGCAAATTCCTTATTTATCCGTTTTTATAACGCGCAGCCCTACCAAGCGATTAGGCCGATTGGTCAGGAAGACCGGGAGCAATAAGTATTCGTTTGTATTAGCTCGTAACGAGGCCCGGGCCATCAGGCTGTCTTCCTGGTGGCCCAGCACCAGCAGGTCACGCACCTGGCGCGTGTGGGCGTTGTAACTGGCAACTAGCGTGACCCCCCCGGTACGAAAAGCCAATAGCGAATCAGATTTACTAGGAAGCAACCCCATCGTATTTTTAGCTCCTGGGTCTACAAAATCGGGAGGTAACGCGTAGGTGGCTCCTAATTTGGTACGCAGCTCATCAATCGAGGCACCGAGCAATGCGGGTACGTTGGCAGTAGGCGCTATGCTGGCGTGAGGGGGGGTAGGCGGAGCCTGCGCTGGCTCATGCGCGCCCGAGCAGCCCGCTGCTATCCAGCAGGCCACTAGCGATAAGCCAGTCCGGTAGCGATAAATTCGCAGGTGGCTGACCCAGTTGTACATTAGTCGGAGGTTGCTTTAGCTGGCTTGCCTGCCATTTCGCTCAGGTAATGGCGCACAACCAACGTAATAGAAGCGTAGGACTCTTCGAGTCGGGCCAAGGCATCTTGGGGCGACATCCAGCGCACTTCCTCAATGTACTCCTCCGTCTGGGGCCGCATCACCGAATCGTCGAGGCACTTCATGACAAACCAGCTGGTCTTTTTCAGCATTTTGTTGCCCTTGTAGGCATACGAATGCCAAGTGCTAGGCAACTTTTCGCCCAGTTCCACCTTGATGTTGCACTCTTCCTCGACCTCGCGCATGGCGCCGAGGGGTACATCTTCGTCGCTCTTGAGCTTGCCTTTAGGTAAGTCCCACTTGCCCAGGCGGTAAATCATCAGCACCTGGCCATCCTTAACTACCAAGCCGCCAGCGGCTTTAGCAATTTTAAACTGGTCTTTGAGGTGCAGAATCAAGTTTTTCTTTTTACGGACCAACATAGTGAGCGAGTCCAGCTTTTTTAGCTTTTTTACTTCCATCAGCCGAAGCAGGCGGTCGAGAAAAGCAGGGGTAGCGTCGCGCACTAGCACATCGCCAACCAAGTCTTTACTGGTGAAATCGTCGTCGGCCCCGAGCACGAGGTCATATTTATGCTTGTAAACTTTGTCGCTGAAATTCTTAATTATCAGCGGCACGTCGTTGATGAAAACGTTCATCGGAAAGGAGTCAAGGAAAAAAAGGACTACCGTGAGTTGGCAGCCGTATCACTTGTTGCCGCATACGCTGGGCAGCGCCGCAAGATACGGGCCGACTTGATTTTTAAACGCACAAGCGGGTAGTGTTGCATCTTTGCCGGCGTTATGACGAGGATTGGTTTACTTTCGGATACCCACGGCTACTTTGATGACCGAATTGCTTACCACCTGCGCGACACCGACGAGATTTGGCACGCCGGCGATTTTGGGTCTTCCGAACTTGTGTTGCAGCTAGCTGACCTGGCACCGGTGTTTAGAGGGGTGTACGGCAACATTGATGGCGCCGCAGTGCGCTATACAGAGCCACTGGTGCAGATTTTCATGGTAGAAGGTTTGCGAGTACTGATGACGCACATTGGGGGCTACCCGGGGCACTACGTTCCGGCGGCGCGGCAGCTGCTGGCACAGACTAAGCCCGGCTTATTTGTGTGTGGGCACTCCCACATTCTGCGCATCATGCCCGACCCCAAGCTTGGGCTACTAGCTCTAAACCCCGGAGCTGCTGGCCGGCACGGCTTTCACCACGTACGCACGCTCCTCCGCTTCGGCATTGATAAGGGCCGTGTAGTAGACTTGCAAGCCGTGGAGCTGGGCCCTCGCACGGCCGTACTGGACACCGGCCGGTAGGATACAAAAGCAGAAAGCGCCTGACTTTACAGTCAGGCGCTTTCTAATACTATAGAAGTGCGTTGCTTTACAGCGCAATCTCGGGCTTGGGGTGCTCACCAGCCTGGCCATCTTCAGCTACGGGCTTGGTTTCGGCCTCAGCGGCGTCAAAACCATCCTTGCCGGTCTGGTTAGCTTTGGTAGCCTGGTTTTCCTCGGGGCTATTGCTTTCGAGGGCGTGCTTAGCGCTTTCCACGAGGTTGTGGGCGGCTTCCTGCACGGCTTCAGTGGCTTTTTCGACGAGGCTATTGTGAGCTACGGCGTCGGCAGCATCGGCGGCCAGATGTTTCACTTTATCGGCGGCGGCCGAGGCTGCCTGAGCAGCTTTAGCAAACAAACCTTCGGCTTTCGGCTCAGCGGCAGCTTCTGGCTTTACGCTAGAATTTTTTTTTTCGGCAGTCTCCGTAGCGGGAGCAGACTCAGTGAAACGCGACTTCAGCTCGTCCAAGTCCACGTTCTTCAGCACGGGCGTACGCAGCAAGTTCTTGATTTTGCGCACTTCATTGTTGGCACGGGCAATGTTTTTGCGGTGCTTGCGCTTTAAACGGGTAACGGACATGATTTTCGGGACAATTAGAGTTCGAGGGGACTTCTGGCAAATGAGGGTGCAAAAATAAGGCTTTACTTTTGAAATCCCAAACCTTTTGCTCAATCCCTTGGCTTTAGCTTCTTCTCCCCTGCCTATCATCGACCTGCGCTCCGATACCGTGACGCGCCCTACCCCCCCTATGCTGGCTGCTATGCAAGCCGCCGCCGTCGGCGACGACGTCTATGAGGAAGACCCCACCGTGCGCCAGTTAGAGGAAAGCCTAGCCACTCGCTTCGGCATGGGCGCCGGCCTGTTTTGCCCCTCAGGCACGATGACTAACCAGTTGGCCATTATGGCGCACTGCGCGCCCGTGTCGGAGGTTATCTGCGAAGCCACGGCCCACGTGTACTTGTGGGAAGTAGGCGGCATTATGCACCACGCCCGCGCCTCGGTGGCGCTGCTGCCCGGCGACCGGGGCCGCCTCACGGCCAGCCAAGTGGCCAGTGCCGTGCGCCCAGTCGGCAACGTGCACTACCCCACTACCCGCCTCGTATGCCTCGAAAACACCCACAACCGCGGCGGTGGCAGCTGCTACGCCTGGAGCGAGCTGGAAGAAATTGCGGCCTTTACTAAAAAGAATAACCTAGCGCTGCACCTCGATGGCGCGCGCATTTTTAACGCACTTGTGGCTACTGGCCAGCGCAGTGAAGACTACGGCCAGCTGTTTGACTCCATTTCGGTGTGTCTGAGCAAAGGGCTGGGTGCGCCGGTGGGCTCGGTGCTGCTGGGCTCTCAGGAATTTATTACTGGCTGCAAGCGGCTGCGCAAGCTGATGGGCGGCGGCTGGCGGCAGGCCGGCTACCTGGCGGCGGCGGGCTTGTATGCCTTGGAGAACAACGTGGAGCGCCTAGCTGATGACCACCGCCGTGCCGCCCAGCTAGCCGAGGCGCTGCGCCCGCTGCCCTACGTGGCTGAAATACTGGAGCCCGAAACCAACCTCGTTATTTTCCGCCTTGACGAAAGCCGCCTAACGGTGGCCGACTGCCTGGCCCGCCTCGAAGCCCAAGGCATCAAAGCCAGTGGCTTTGGTGGCAGCTGGGTGCGCTTCGTGACGCACCTCGACGTGAGCGAGGAAATGCTGGCGCGCGTGCTAGCGGTGCTACCGGCGCTGGCTGGTTAAGCCGACGCGCCGAGGCTTTTTCGACTGTTGGGGTTGCCGGCTGCGTATGCACGGGCAGCCCCAACAGTTTTTTTATGGATGTATACAATGCGCTGGCCCTGCTGCTGGTACTAGCCGCAGCCTTTGCCTACCTCAATCACCGCTTTCTAAAAATGCCCTCCGCCATCGGGCTAATGGTGCTGGGCCTGGGGGTGTCGCTGGCGCTGGTGGGCCTGGCCAAGCTAGGCGTAGCGCCAGTGCTGGACCTGGCTCGCGTGGTGGGCAAAATCAATTTCAGTGCCCTTGTGATGCAGGTGATGCTGGGCTTTTTGCTTTTTGCCGGCTCCATTCACGTCGATACGCGGCGGCTGGGAAAGCTGCGCTGGTCGGTGGGCACACTGGCGCTGCTAGGCACGCCGCTGAGCGTGGGGCTGGTGGGCGGCGCCATGTACTACCTGCTGCCGGTGCTAGGGCTGCCCACGCCGCTGGTATACTGCCTGCTGTTTGGGGCGCTTATCTCACCCACCGACCCGGTGGCGGTGCTCAGCATTCTTACCAAGGCCAATATCGACAAAGACCTAGAAATTAAGATTGTGGGTGAGTCACTCTTCAACGATGGCGTGGGGGTAGTGCTGTTTGTGGTGCTGCTCGAAATGGCCCAACTCGGCCCACAAGATGTAACTATCGGTCACGCGCTGGGCGTGTTTGCCCAAGAAGCCATTGGCGGCGTGGCGCTGGGCGCGGCACTGGGCCTGGGTGCCGCCTGGCTGCTGCGCTCGGTCGATAACTACCAGGTAGAAGTGCTGCTGACGCTGGCGCTGGTGGCGGGTGGCACGGCGCTGGCCCAGTACCTGCACACCTCAGGGCCACTGGCTATGGTGGTAGCCGGGCTGCTGGTAGGGCACTTTAGTCGCCATGGCGCTATGCTGTCGGACGAGTCGCAGGACTACGTGGACAAGTTTTGGGAGCTGGTGGACGAAATACTCAATGCCCTGCTGTTTGTGCTGGTGGGGTTGGAGGCGCTGGTGCTCCCCATCACGAGCCGTATGATTGGGGCAGGGCTAGCGGCCATTGGGGTGGTGCTGGTGGCGCGGCTGCTGTCGGTGTGGCTGCCGCTGGTGCTACTGCGCGGCAGCGGGCTGTTCACACCCTCGCAGCACAGCGTGCCGGTGCTCACGTGGGGCGGGCTGCGCGGCGGGCTGTCGGTGGCGCTGGCTCTGAGTCTGCCGGCCTCGGCCCCGCGCGAGCTGCTGGTGGGCATCACCTACGTTATTGTGGTGTTCTCCATTATCGGCCAGGGGCTTACTATTGGGCCGCTGGTGCGCTGGCTGGGGGTAAGCCGGCCGGTGGCCGCCAAATCGGACGCACCAGCACCGGAGTAGCTTTTTTATATAAGGGATAAAAAAGCCTTTTTGGGCACCGCCAAGGGCTAATAGCTGTTGAGAAGCGCTTATGAATTTCTTTGTTATTGCCGACGTCCACGGCTGCCTGCACACCTTTCGCGAGCTGCTCACGCACTGGCGGCCCGCCGAGGAAATGCTGGTGCAGCTCGGCGACCTCGTAGACCGGGGCAACTTCTCGGCTCAAACCGTGGAGCTGTGCCGCCAGCTCAGCCTAGATTTTCCGGAGAAAACGGTTTTTCTGAAAGGCAACCACGACTGGGCCATGGCGACGCACCTGGGCCCGGACGGCCCGTATAAATCTTGGCTGGGCTGGGGGGGTAGGGCCACCTTGCAGCAATACCAGGCGCACCACAACTGGCTGGCGCTACACGCAGCCTGGCTGGCGGCCCGGCCGTTGTGCTGGCAAAACGACCACCTCTTATTCTCGCACGCCGGCTTTGCCGAAGTGCCCGACCCACTCGACCCAAACAACAACGACGGCGTGCTATGGCGGCGCGGCCCGCTGCGCAATACTGGCCAGCTACAAGTAGTAGGCCACACGCCTACGGCCAGCCACCAGCTCGAGCACGACAAGGTTTCCAACACGCTGTACCTCGATACGGGGGCCGCAGCCGGGTACGCACTCACGGCGCTGCGCCTGCGCCCCACTGGTGAAGTACTCGATATCATCGCGGTGCCTACCCACGCCACCGACTGCAAAACAGCTACCTAATGTCTGATTCTGAACTATCTGCCCCCGAGCCTCACTGGCACGCCGCTGGGCTCGCCCACCTGCGCCAGGCCGACCCCGTGCTGGCCCAGGTCATTGCCCGCGTGGCTGGCCCGGTGCGCCCCGCCGCCCACGAAGACCTATACTTGGCGCTGCTGCGCGCCATTGTGAGCCAGCAGATTTCGACCAAGGCGGCGGCGGCTATCTGGCGGCGCTTCACGGCGCTGTTTCGGCCCGATGGCTATCCCGAGCCCCGCGAGGTGCTTCGCTTGAGCGAAGACGAACTGCGCGAAGCTGGCCTCTCGCGCCAAAAGGCCGGCTATCTACAAGCCATCGCCGAGTATCAGGAGCGCGGTCTGCTTGATTATGAACACCTGAGCCAGCTCGACGAAGAGGCGTTTACTACGCACCTTACCGCTATCAGGGGGGTAGGGCGCTGGACGGCCCAGATGCTGCAAATGTTTGCCCTCGACCAGCCCGACGTGTTCAGCGAAGGCGACCTGGGCATCCAAAATGCCATGCGCAAGCTCTACGGCCTCGAAGAAACCGGCCGCGCCTTGCACAAAAAAATGCTGCTGCTGGCCGAACCCTGGCGGCCTTACCGCTCGCTGGCCTGCAAGTACCTATGGAAGTCGCTCGACCCTACCCCCCCCATCAACGCCGACTTGGGCTGGGAATAAATAGCACGAACTATGCGAGTCGGCGCGTGGCAACGTTGTGCACCCGTGCCACGCGCCGACTCGCATAGTCCGCGCTACGCCCGCCTATCTTTGGGCTTTAACAAAAAGTTACCTTTTCCACCCGCTCTATCCCAATGGCCGACCCCCACGCAGCCACCCACCCCACTATCTCAGCCACCGAATTACTCGCTGCCAAAAACCAGGAGGCCCTGCTTGGCGGGGGCCAAGCCCGCATCGACGCGCAGCACAAGAAGGGCAAGCTCACTGCTCGCGAACGCCTTGATTTGCTGCTCGATGAGGGCTCGTTTGAGGAAATCGGCAAGTTTGTGATGCACCGCTCCAAAGACTTTGGCCTCGACAAAGAATACTACCTCGGCGATGGGGTCGTGACGGGCTACGGCACCATTCACGGCCGCTTGGTCTACGTTTTCTCGCAGGATTTCACCGTGTTTGGCGGCTCGCTGAGCGAAACGCACGCCGAGAAAATTGTCAAAATCATGGACCTGGCCCTGAAGAACGGTGCACCCGTTATCGGCCTCAACGACTCGGGCGGCGCCCGCATCCAGGAGGGTGTCATGAGCCTCGGCGGCTACGCCGACATCTTCTATAAGAACACGCAGGCCAGCGGCGTGGTGCCGCAGCTGTCGGCCATTATGGGGCCGTGCGCGGGCGGCGCCGTGTACTCGCCGGCCATCACAGACTTCATTTTGATGGTCGAAGACACGAGCTACATGTTCGTGACCGGCCCCAACGTGGTAAAGACCGTGACCCATGAAAACGTGACCAGCGAGGAGCTGGGCGGCGCCAGCACCCACTCGGCCAAGAGCGGCGTGACGCACTTCACGGCGCCCAACGAAGTGGTCATCATTCAGCAGCTCAAGCAATTGCTGAGCTATATGCCTCAAAATTGTGAGGAAACGGCACCTGCTCTGCCCTACCCCCTCGGCCAGGACGAAAACCGCCCCGCGCTCGACACGCTCATTCCGGCCACCGCCAACCAGCCTTACGACGTGCGCGAAGTCATTGAGGGTCTGATTGATGCCGGTTCCTTCTTGGAAGTGCACCAGAATTTTGCCGAGAACATTGTGGTGGGTTTTGCGCGGCTGGCGGGCCGCAGCATTGGCATCGTGGCCAACCAGCCGGCCGTGCTGGCCGGCGTGCTCGACATCAACGCCAGCACCAAGGCCGCGCGCTTCGTGCGCTTCTGCGACGCGTTTAATATCCCGCTGCTGGTGCTCGAAGACGTGCCTGGCTTCCTGCCCGGCACCGACCAGGAGTGGCGTGGCATCATCACCAACGGCGCCAAGCTGCTCTACGCTTTCTGCGAAGCCACTGTGCCGCGCATCACCGTCATCACCCGCAAAGCCTACGGCGGCGCCTACGACGTGATGAACAGCAAGCACATCGGCGCCGACCTCAACTTTGCCTGGCCCACCGCCGAAATCGCCGTAATGGGCGCCAAAGGCGCGGCCGAAATTATCTTCAAGCGCGAAATCGCGGCGGCCGAAGACCCCGAAGCCAAATTGCAGGAAAAGGTAGACGAGTACCAGCAAAAATTTGCTACTCCCTACCGCGCCGCCCACCGCGGCTTCGTCGATGAGGTAATCCTACCCTCGCAAACCCGGCAGAAATTAATTCGAGCTTTTAAAATGCTCGAGAATAAAGTAGATACCTTGCCGCGCAAAAAGCATGGCAACATCCCGCTGTAAATCCAAGACAATCGTCGTCATGCTGAGCTTGCCGAAGCATCCCGCGTGCAGCAGCAATCACTTAACCTGAGTCGTTCACTAATGCGAGCGAGATGCTTCGGCAAGCTCAGCATGACAAATCACCTTTTCGTATGCGCCCTGAATCATTCGAATTTCTCGAAAAATACCTCAACAACTCCTCGCCTACTGGCTTTGAGAAAGAAGGCCAGAAACTGTGGCTGGAGTATATCAAGCCCTATATCGACTCGTATTTTGTCGATACCTACGGCACCGTGGTGGGCGTCATCAACCCCGACGCTAAATACAAAGTCGTCATTGAGGCGCACGCCGACGAAATCTCGTATTTCGTGAATTACATCACCAAGGAAGGCTACCTGTACTTGCGCCGCAACGGCGGCTCCGACGCCTTGGTAGCGCCCAGCAAGCGGGTAAATATCTACGGCGAAAAAGGCGTGGTAAAGGGCATTTTTGGCTGGCCCGCCATCCACGTGCGCAAGGTGGAGCAGGACAAAGCGCCCACCATCGAGACGATTTTCTTGGATTGCGGTGCCTCTTCGGCTGATGAAGTAGAAGAAATGGGCATCCACGTGGGCTCCGTCGTCACGTTTGAGGACGAGTTTACCGTGCTCAACGACAAGTACTACGTGGGCCGCGCACTCGACAACCGCGTGGGTGGCTTTATGGTAGCCGAGGTGGCCCGCATGCTGAAGGAAAACGGCAAAAAGCTGCCCTTCGGTCTCTACATCGTGAATGCGGTGCAGGAGGAAATTGGCCTGCGCGGCGCCGAAATGGTGGCCCACCGCATCGCGCCCGACGTGGCGATAATTACCGACGTGACGCACGACACGCAGTCGCCGATGTACGAGAAGAAAACCAGCGGCGACATTTTCTGCGGCAAGGGCCCGGTTATTACCTACGGCCCGGCCGTGCAGAATAACCTGCGCGAGTTAATCATCAATACGGCCAAGGAGACGGACATTCCGTTTCAGCGCGCCGCCGCTACCCGCGCCACTGGCACCGATACCGACGCATTTGCCTACTCGGGCTCGGGCGTAGCATCGGCGCTTATCTCCCTACCCCTCAAATACATGCACACCACCGTCGAAACCGTGCACAAAGACGACGTAGACAGCGTGACGCGCCTCATCTACGAAACGCTGCTGCGCATCGAGGACGGGCAGGACTTCCGGTACTTTTCGTAAACTCTCCTTATTACCTACCCAAAACGCCGGTTAATCCCGGCGTTTTGCGTTTAGCCACGCGATGCAGCCGTTACCCGCCCTTCCGCTCACCGTCACCGACCAGCTGGGGCGGCGCGTGGCCGTGCCATTTCCACCGCAGCGCATCGTGTCGCTGGTGCCCTCGCAAACGGAGTTGTTGCTCGATATAGGGGTAGGGAGCCGGGTAGTGGGCGTCACCAAGTTTTGCGTCTACCCCCCCGAGGCGCGGCAAAACGCGGCCGTCGTTGGGGGTACCAAGAATTTTGATTTCGAGAAGATTGCGGCGCTAAAACCGGATTTGATACTTGGTAATAAGGAAGAAAATTACCAGGCCGGCATCGAGCAATTAGCCGCCGATTATCCTGTGTGGCTGAGCGATATCAGCACGCTGCCGCAGGCGTTGGACATGATTAAGCGCGTCGCTTTCATTACGGGCAAAAAAGAGCAGGGCGAAACGCTGGCCACCGAAATCGCGGCTTCCTTCGCGGCGCTCACCCCGCCGGCAGCCGCGGCTACGGCCGCCTATTTTATCTGGCGCAAGCCCTATATGGTAGCGGCCAGCGGCACCTTCATCGACGATATGCTGCGCCGCGCGGGTTTGCGCAATGCGTTTGCCGACCTGGGCCGCTACCCGGAAATAACGCCGGAGCAACTGCGCGCTGCCGCACCGGCGCACATTCTCTTGTCTTCGGAGCCATACCCCTTCGGCGCCAAGCATCTAGCCGAATTTCAGGAGATTTGCCCAGCCGCCAAAATTCAAGTGGTGGACGGCGAGTTATTCAGCTGGTACGGCAGCCGGCTGCGGCTTTCGGCGGCTTATTTCTGGCAGCTAGCTACCAGCTTGTGAAAACGCGCTGCCCGGCGTTTTCACACCCCGGAACCCTGCGCGGAAACCTACTGGCGGTATCTTGCTTCCCCTTCCCTACCCCCCTCCTATGGACCAGCGCATCATCAACTTATTCGACGAGTACACGCACCGCCCGCTTTCGCGTAAAGAGTTTCTGGACCGCCTGCTGCTGCTGGCGGGCAGCGTGGCCCTAGCCACCACGGCCCTCTCGGTGCTGGAGCCCGGCTATGCGCAGGCGGCTACTATTTCGCCCCTGGCCGCCGACTTGGTGGAGGAAACCGTGACCTGGCCCGGCGATGGGGCGCCCGTGAGCGGCTACCTGGTGCACCCCAAGGGTAAGAAAAAGCGCGGCGCGGTAGTAGTCATCCACGAAAACCGGGGCCTTACGCCACACATCAAGGACGTGACGCGCCGCGTGGCGCAGGCCGGCTACCTCGCGCTGGGCGTCGATGCGCTGTCGGTACTGGGCGGCACACCCGCCGACGAGGACAAGGGCCGCGAGCTAATCGGCCAGCTCGACCCAGCCAAAAACCTGAACAACTACCTCGCGGCCCTTACTTACCTGCGCGCCCGGCTCGAAAGCAACGGCCATACCGGCTGCGTGGGCTTTTGTTGGGGCGGCGGGCTCGCCAACCAGCTGGCAGTGCACGACCCCAAGCTCGACGCCGCCGTGGCCTACTACGGCCAGCAACCCAAGGCCGAAGACGTGCCCCAAATAAAGGCCAACATGCTGCTGCACTACGGCGGCCTCGACCAGCGCATCAACGCCGGCATCCCGGCCTACGAAACCGCCCTGAAAGCTGCGCACATTCCCTACGAGCTATTTGTGTACGAAGGCGTTAACCACGCCTTTAACAACGACACCTCGCCCGCCCGCTACAATGCCGAGGCCGCTAAACTGGCCTGGGAGCGCACGTTGAAGCTGTTTAAGGCGCAGCTGGGGTAAGCTATTGCTCTGATATGAAATTCAGCTTTACTGTTACAGATGTCACGCAAGAACTTCTTCTAAAGTACCCTCCGTTTGCGGTAGACGGAACGCTGACCATTGTTATCAATGACACCGCTTTTTTTAGCGAGGAAGGAGTTTCGCTCTTAGACCTAGCTATCAGTGTCAATGTCTGGCTGTACGAATTGAAAACAAAGCCAACTTCTGATTTTGATTACTCATCAGATGAATATCAGGAGAACCCGGTTTTACACCTTGTTAGAACTGACGAGCACCATTATGGCATTTTCTCTGCCTGGGTACAGAATGGTACTAATCTCATCCTTAAAAAGGATGAAGTCATTCGATGTTTTCGCAATTTTTTGCACGAATTAGATACGACTATTCAACGAGATTACGGGGTTGCCTTTTCGGATATGAGATTTTTCAACCCTCCTTGGCCACCAGTTTATCCGGCGTAATGGGCAAGTCCCGCACGCGCTTGCCGGTGGCGTGATACACGGCATTCGCAATGGCGGCACTGACGCCCACGATGCCGATTTCGCCCAGGCCTTTGGCACCCATGGGGTCGAGGTAGTCATCGGGCTTGTCGATGAAAATGACGTCGATGTGCAGGGGCATGTCGGCGTTGACGGGCACGTGATAATTGGCGAGGTCGTGGTTGGTGATGCGGCCGAAGCGGTGGTCGAGTACGGCGTCTTCCATCAGCGCCAGGCCGAGGCCCCAGGTGAGGGCGCCGTACACTTGGCTGCGGGCGGTTTGGTGGTTCATGATACGCCCTGCATCAATGGCCGACACGATGCGGCTCACACGTACCTCGTGTGTGTGGGCGTGCACGCGCGCCTCTATAAAGCAGACTCCGAACGACTTACTCGACTTCTCGCCTTGCTCCGGCACTTCGGGCGACTCGTGCACGACTTCGAGCGCGGGCTGGCCAGCCTGGCGAAGCACATCGCCGTAGCTGCGGCTGGTGGCAGGGTGGCTAGCCAGGTGCACCGTGCCGCCAGCCGCTACCACATCGGCGATTTTAGCCTTGGCGAAAGGTGAATCGGGCATACTAAACGCCAGGTTGACCAGTTGCTGGCGCAGCGCCAGGCAGGCGCCGTGCACGGCCGCGCCCACCGAGGCCACCGTGTGCGAGCCAAATTGGCCGGGCGCGGGGGGGTAGGCCGCGTCGCCCAACTCGAAACGAATATTTTCGGGGGCAATCCCGCTAGCGTCGGCCGCCACCTGGGTCATCACGGTGGCTGTGCCGGGGCCTACGTCGGCAGTGGCACTTTGCACCAGCAGCGTGCCGTCGGGCAGCAGGCGGGCGCGGGCACTGGCTTTGGCCCGCGAGGCGTGGTAGATGCCCATGGCCATGCCCTGGCCTACTAGCCAGTCGCCATCGCGGGTGGCGCCGGGGGTAGGGTTGCGCTGGCTCCAACCAAATTTCTCAGCACCCTGGGCGTAGCACTCGCGCAGGTAGTTGGTGCTCCAGGGCTTATCGCCCATAGGGTCAACCTCGGCAAAGTTCTTCAGGCGCAGAGCCAGCGGGTCCATGTGGAGGGCGTAGGCCAGCTCATCCATCGCCGACTCGATAGCGAAGGAGCCGGTGGTTTCGCCGGGGCCGCGCGCCCAGGCGGGCGTGCTCAGGTCGAGCGGCACGAGGTGGTAGGTCAGCTCAGCATTGGGGCAGCGGTAGCTCGACCGCGTGGGGTGCAGGATGCGCTCGGTGAATTCCTCGTAGCGCGAGGTAGCCCCAAACGCCTCGTGCGCGATGCCTACCAGCGTGCCATCGGCCTGCGCCCTCAGTGCCACGCGCTGCACCGAGCGCGGCCGGTAGCCCACCATGTTGAACTGCTGCTCGCGCCGGTTCATCACCTTCACCGCCCTACCCACCACTTTGGCCCTCAAAATGGCAGCCATCTCGGGGGGCCAGATGCGCGAGGCGCCCCCAAATGCCCCGCCTACAAACGGCGAGTGCACGTGCACGCTTTCCTTGGGCAGGGCCCAGAGCTTCATCAGGTCTTTCTGGGCTAGGGTCGGCGCCTGGGTTTTGTTCCACACCGTCAGCTCGTTGCCTTGCCATTCGGCAATGGCGGCGTGCATTTCCATTGGGTTATGCACTTGCAGCGGTGTCTGGTACTCGTGGGCTATCTGCACGGGGGCCGTTTTGTAAGCCTGGGGCTGGCCGCGCTGGTGGTCTTTCTCCTTTTTGGGCTTATACCCAGTAGCCAAGCCCTTGGTAATATCGGTTTGCGGCGTGGTAGGCGCATACTGCACACGCACCAGCGTAGCGGCGTGCTGCGCCTGCTCCAGCGTGGCGGCGATGGCCAGGGCTACCGGCTGATTGCTGTAGTGAATTTTATCGTCAAAAAACACCCGGAACTGCTGGCCCTCCACGCGCTCGTCGGGCTGCGGGTTTTCGTAGCCGGGCACCTTGGGCGAGTTCAGGTGCGACACGATGGCTAGCACACCGGGCGCTTTGGCGGCGTCAGCTATATCGAGGTGCGCGATGCGGCCGGTGGCTACCGCACTGGTTACCAGCACGCCATGCACGCAGCCGGGTACCAAGTGCTCGGCTGCGTAGCGCGCCTGGCCGGTTACTTTCTGGCGGCCATCGACGCGCGTGCGGGGCTGGCCAATGGTGGACTGGGTAGGCATAACTTCTCTCAGCAATTAGCGACGAAATAAACTTTTGAGGTTTACGCCGTTCCAAGCCACACGTTGGCCGCTGCTGCAACGGTTTTCTCCCTTGACTGCCAACAAAAAAGTCGGTAACGCAAAAGTGCCCCGCCGAGCGAAGCTCAACGGGGCACTTTTTACGAATTTCCTACCCCCCTACTGCGGCTTAGCGGCCGTGGGTAGCGGCTTGCGGGGCAGCTTCTGGTCGCGCATGGCGGCATTGTACACGAACGAAGCCACCACGACCGAGGCCTGCTTGAGGTCGTCGGCCACGAGGCGGTCGTAGGTGTCCTGGTTGGAGTGGTGGGTGCGGGCGAAGTAGTCCAGGCCATCTTGGATGAACTGGAAGCCAGGCAAGCCCACCGCGTCGAAGGCGACGTGGTCGGTGCTGCCGGTGTTGCGCGAGGTGACGGTGGTAGCGCCCATATCGGCGAAAGGAGCCAGCCAGGCGGTGAAAATCGGCTTCACGGCTTCGTTCCCCTGGGCGTAGATGCCGCGGATTTTGCCGGCGCCGTTGTCGAGGTTGAAGTACGCGGCCAGCTTCTCGTGGTCGGGCTTGAGCTGCATGGTGGCGGGGTCGGCAAAGTGGTTTTTCACGTAGTTGCGCGAGCCGTGCAGGCCTTCCTCCTCCTCGCCCCACAGCGCAATGCGGATGGTG
>Ga0160429_1000518_pt1 | contig 33178 bp, 30 predicted proteins | sample SolpanmetagenomR_FD_108199 | JGI IMG/M metagenome (GOLD analysis project Ga0160429, IMG submission 108199) | Solar panel surface microbial communities from Lawrence Berkeley National Laboratory, California, USA - R | ecosystem: Engineered > Built environment > Solar panel > Unclassified ... | reverse complement strand
TTGGGCTTCTTCGTACTGAACTTTGTCTTTCTCTTGTAGCGACTTGGCGTCTACTAGGTCGGTGACGTGGACGAAGATGTCTTGGCCAGTCTCGTCGTTTTTGATGAAACCAAAGCCTTTGGTTTCATTGAAGAATTTTACCGTTCCGGTCGGCATAATAAAAAAAATTTGGAGTGTCGCCAAAGCCCGGCGGGAAGCTGGGGACCTTGGATGCAAATACACCGGAGCGGACCGGAACAGCACCACAGGGCCTTGGGTTGCGCCAAAGATAGACAGAATTCCCGAACTTCGCCTATCTTCTAAAAAAGTTATGGATACGCCCCTCGCCCCTACCCACGCTTATACTCACGCCTTTACCGTGGAGGCGAGCGACATCGACCAGCTCGGCCACGCCAACAACGTAGCCTACGTGCGCTGGGTGCAGGACGTGGCCGCCGCCCACTGGCACTATTTATACCCACCCACGGCCGAGCTGCCGCCCCAGGTGTGGGTAGTACAGGAGCACCGCGTGCGCTACCTGCGCTCGGCCTACGCCGGCGACGAGCTGCGCGCCCTCACCTGGGTGGCCGACGTGAAAGGCGCCAGCTCCAAGCGCCTGACCCGCATCGAGCGCGTGGCCGACGGCCAGCTTCTCTGCGCCGCCGAAACACAGTGGGTGCTGCTGGATGGGGCTAGCGGCCGGCCGGTGCGGGTGCCGGGGGACGTGGCGGAGCGGCTACTGGCGGGGGCAAATTAATTAATCAACTGACTAACATTCAGCCTCCATAGACTAACAATGCAAACTAGCGCGGCGAAAAATAAAGACCACGTAAAAAACTTGCGCTCCAACCCTGGCTGATTTCCAACAATAAAACCAAATACCCTCGCTAGCCAGCTACTGATGGTTAGTACCACTTCAGCAAAAGCGAAAGCGGCGGCAAAAAGTAACAGCAACAGTATTATTACCAACATATAATTAATGCCTGCCCCCTTCCGCATCTATTCCGCGTCTGCCGGCTCCGGCAAGACGTACCAATTAACGAAAGAATACCTGAAGCTGGCGCTGGGCTACCCGCAGCCGGCCGACCCCACGGGCGAGCGTATTTACAAGGCCGATTATTTTAAGAGTATCCTAGCCATCACCTTCACCAACGACGCGGCGGGCGAGATGAAGGAGCGCATTGTGGGCGCGCTACGGCGCTTCACGCAAGACACTGATGGCAAGCCCGATGCCTTGCTGGTGGAGGTAGCCGCCGAGCTGGCCCAGGAAAAGCAGCTGCCGCCCCACCTGCGCACGCCAGCCGAGTGGCAGCAGGAAGTGCGGCTGCGGGCGGCGGCCACCTTCAAGCTGGTGCTGTATCACTACGCCGATTTTGCGGTGAGCACCATCGACTCGTTTGTGCAGCGCATCGTCACGGCGTTTACCCGCGAGCTGGGGCTGCCCGCCACCTTCGAGGTGGAGCTGGATACCGACAGCGTGCTGCGCTCGGCCGTAGCCGCGCTCATCGACAAGGTGAACCGTGATGCGGATAGCAAGCTGCTGAGCCAGACCCTGGCCGACTACGCGCTGGGCCAGGCCGAGCAAGGCCGCAACTGGAACAAGCTGCCCGACGAACTGCTGGATTTCGGCCGGGCGCTCTTCAACGAGAGCGTGCATGAGGCCGTGGCGCAGCTAGGCCAGAAAACGATGGCCGACTTCCGGGCGCTCGACCAGGAAATCCGTGCCCGGCAGCGCGCTGCCGAGGAGGCCGTGCAAACCCAGGCCGACCGGGCGCTGGCCGTGCTGGCGGCGGCCGGCATCGAGGCCGAGCACCTGGCCAGCGGTAGCAGCGGCATCTACGGGCACTTCACGAAGTGGGAGCGCTGGCTGAGCCCACCCGAGAAGGACGGCATTTTCCCGACGGCCACGGCGCGCAAAACACTTGAGAGCGGGAAATGGTGGAGTGAAAAAGGGAAGAAAGCCGGCCTGGTCCCCGCCATTGAGGCGGCCCAGCCCGAACTAGTGGATGCCTTTGGTGAACTGCTGGCCCTGCGCGAGCAATACCTTCCTAGCTACATCCTGCTGGGCGCGGTGCAGCCATTTTTATTTCATGCCTCGCTGCTGAGCGAATTAAATAAACTGGTGGAGGAAATCAGCCGCGAGCGCAACGTGGTACTGATTTCGGAATTCAACCGGCGCATCGCGGCCATCGTGCTCAACGAGCCAGTGCCCTTTATTTACGAGCGGCTGGGTGAGAAATACCGGCACTTGCTGATTGACGAGTTTCAGGACACGTCGGTGTTGCAGTGGAATAATTTACTGCCGCTGGTGGAGAATGCCGTGGGCAACGGCGGCCTCTCGCTGGCCGTGGGCGATGCCAAGCAGGCCATTTACCGCTGGCGCGGCGGCGAATTAGAGCAGATTTTGCGGCTCTACCAAAACGATACGAATGCCCTGGTGGCCCGCGCCCGCGATGCCGACATGCAGCGCCTGCTCACCGAGCGCTATCAAACCCTACAGAAAAATCTGGAGCCGCATTCGCTGGCCGTTAATTATCGCAGCGAGCCGGCGATAATTAAATTCACTAATAATTTTTTCAGCTACGTGCGCGAGCGCAGCGGCGAGCACGACGTGGTGCAGGGTATTTTCGAGCCGGGTTTTCGGCAGGAAGTACCGGGGCACAAGGGCGAATTATTCGACGGGGAATTTGACAACCTAGCGGGCCATGTCGAATTAATCTTTACCAAAGACGACGCGCCGGCCCAACGCTACAACCCAGCCGCCGGGCAGTATTTAGCCGAACCCTTGCCCGGCTACGCCGCCGAGGCCGTGCTCGACTACAACGAAAGCACCTGCTACCTGGCCTTGCAGCTTGTGGAGCAGGCGCTGACCGATGGCTACCACCTGCGCGACGTGGCCGTGCTGTGCCGCACCCGCTGGCAAAGCCGCCTACTGGCTAAGTTCTTGAAGGAGCGGGGCTTCCCAATTATCTCGGCCGACTCGCTGGCCTTGCAATTTGCCGAAGTGGTGAACCTACTGGTGGCCGTGATGCGGGTGCTGCACCAGAGCCATGACACCCTGGCGCGGGCCGAGGCGCTGCTGCTCATCGACAAGGTAGTGCGCCGGCTAGCTCCCACCCCGGAGCGGGCCCGCCATATTGCGGAAGTCGCCAATAAAACAGAAAGCGCTAAGCCGTTTTTTGACGAACTGCGCCGCCTGGGCTTCGACGTGGAGGAAGACCAGACCGGCAACCTGGGGCTGTACGAATTAACCGAAAAATTAATTGGCATCTTCGGCTTGCTGGGAGCCAATGCGGAGAGCGACTACCTGTTTCGCTTCCTGGATTTGACGCTGGAATTCAGCCTGAAATACGGCAATAACTTGGGTAATTTTCTCACGCACTGGGACGAGCGCAAGGGCTCGCTCAGCATTAATGCGCCGGGCGGGGCCGATGCCATCACCATCACCACAGTGCACAAGGCCAAGGGCCTGGCCTACGGCATCGTTATCGTGCCGTTTGCCGACTGGGCGCTGGTGCCCCGCACCGACACCCTGCTCTGGGGCCGCCTGGAGGCGGGCCACAAGCCCCTGCGCGAGCTGCCCGACGTGGCCGTAGTGCGCCTTAATAAGACCCTGACTTACACGCCCCTGGCCGCGCAGGACGCCGATGAGCGCGAGAAAACGCTGCTCGACGGCCTCAACACGCTCTACGTGTCCTTCACCCGGCCCCGGCACCGGCTCTATGTCCTGAGCAAAGCGCCGGCCGAGCCCAAAAAAACCACCGGCGAGCTGCCGCTGAGCGCCGCGGCGGCCCCCGAGCCAGCCGCTGCCCAGGGCCCGGCCCGCGACGTGGCCGACCTGCTGGCCGGCTACCTGCGCCACCTCGGCCGCTGGCAGGCCGACACCAGCAGCTTCGTGCTAAACCAAGGGGCGGCGGCCAGCCAGAAAACTAAAGCGCAGCCGACCGAAAACAAGAAATTCGCGCTCACCAATCTGACTTCGACGCCCTGGGATGAGCGCTTGCACTTGCGCCGCCACGCCACGACGGTATTTGATTTTGACGAGCAGGAAAAGCTCGGCGAGTTAAATCGCAAGCTGCATTATGCCCTGCGCCGGCTCCTGTCGGCCGCCGAGCTGGGCCGTACACTGCGCCAGCTCGTGGCCGAAGGCATCCTTAATCAGCAGGAGCGCCCGGCGCTGGAAAGCCGCCTGCTAGCCATCCTGGCCGACCCGCGACTAGCCCCGTATTTCACTGAAAACCTGGCAGTAGAAACCGAACGCGAAATACTAATCGGCGGCCATACTCAGCGGGCCTACAAGCCCGACCGCATCGTATTTGGCCCCGGCGCCAGCCGCGCCGAGCAAATGGTGACCCTGCTTGATTTCAAATTACCCCCGGCGCAGGATATCCACAAAATCAGGTTGCGCGAGTACGGGAAATTATTTCGGGAATTAGGCTACGCCGATGTGCGCGGCATTATTTATTACTTCGGGTCGGGCGAGGTGATAGAGGTGTAAGCTTTAGTTTGTCAACCTATTTTCAGCTAATCCGGCCGTTGCAAATGGTAACGCACCTGCTGCGGATGCAACGTATCGACGTATAAGTCGAGGTGCGAAAAATCAGTTTTAATAGCGTAGCGCTTTTCGTGCGGACGTAGCGGCGGCTTGAACCTGGACAGATTTTTCAGCGGCAATTCAATTAATTTTTCGGGCGCGGCTTTGGGTACGAGCACCAGCTTGGTATTTTCCTCATAAAGCAAATAAGCACCGGCGGGCTTCACCCAGCAATGCGGCACGAAGTTGGTCGCCGCGCCGCTCGGGGTCAGAAAAAATTTGCGTAGCGTGCGCCCATCGGTGCGCCTGACAAACGCAGTAGGCAGCCGGCGCTGGGCTGGCGTGGTGATAAAATCAGTACGTACCATCGGCGCCGTTACGGTGGGGTCGTTGTCGCTGGCTACGGCTACCTTTTGCGTTTGATAATCGCCATTTTCGTAGACGGTCAGCAACGTGCTGTCATTCAGAAAACGGGCGGCGTGCAGCTGGGCATGGAGCTTTTTCAGGCACAGCGGTGGCCGGCCCGCACGCAGCAACTCGGTGCAGGTGAGCACGGCGCGGCCGCTGGGCGAAAGCTGGGGGTCGCAGTCGATGGCATCATCCCACAGCACGGAGCCGCTGGGCGAAACTCTTTTTAGGTGGCCCTGGCGGTCGAGCAGCAGCGTGGCGCGCCCGCCCACGTCGCTGGCTGGTAGCCACAGGTAACAGGCAAAAACCAGCCCGTCGAGGGCGGTGCTGTACCCCAGGTAGGCGGGCCGCGCCAGGTTCATTACCGTCGCTATTTCGCGGCCCGCGGCGGCGTAAAAGTCGGGCTTGTGCAGCCGGCGCTGCCACAGCGGGCGGCGCGCAGAGTCACGCAGGGCGAAGGTGTACGTCTCGGCGTAGCCGCGCACGCGGCGGGCGGCGGGGTTGGCGGTGTCGCCGGGCGCCGCAAATGCGGCACCCGCGTTTACAGCCGGCGCGTAGTCGAGTGCCTTAGTCGAATCGGTGCTGACGCGTACCGCCAGCCAGTAATGCCGCGAGCCGATGGCTATCAGCGTATCGGCCGGGCCGGGCTCGGGAGCGGGATGGGCACGCAGGCAGTCGGCCGTGTCGGGGGGCACGGTGGCAACCGCAGCTACCGGGCGGGCTAGCGGCGGTGGGCCGGGGGCCGGGGGGGTATTGGCCGGCCGGCGGGGTTCGCAACTCGTGGCCAATAAAGCTATTAAGCCTAAAAAGGGTAGCGTCCGCATTGGAAAAGGTAGTGACCGCCCCCAAAATAGCGCCTGCCTCGCAAAGCCGCTCAGGTAGCGGGCAGCGAGCAAGCGCGGCCTCGGAGCGCGCACAAATAAGCGCGCCCACGCGTTGGCTAGCCGCTGCCGACCTTTGCCGGCCCGCGCAACGCCAATTGGCTTCGCTTCGTCTATACGCCCGGGGTGCTTTTTGTGCCTCGTTATTTCCTGCTGATGCTTCCCAACCAACCCGCTACCTGGCCGCGCCTCGCGCTGGCGGCCTCGCTCCTGCTGCCCACCGCCGCTCTGGCCCAGACTACGCCCGCCATTCCGAGTGCCGAGGCGCCCGCTACCCCTAGCGCGGGCGCCGCCCCCACCGTGGCCGAAGCTGCCCAGGCCCAATGGTACCTGCGCGACCCGCAGCTCGACAAAACGCCCGGCACCGGCACCACCCGCGCCTACGCCGAGCTGCTGAAGGGCAAGGTGCCCACGGCCGTAATTGTGGCCGTCATCGACTCGGGCATCGACACGGCGCACGTAGACCTCAAGCCTGTGCTGTGGCGTAACCGCGGCGAAATTCCCGGCAACGGCATCGACGACGATAAGAATGGCTACGTGGACGACGTGCACGGCTGGAATTTTATTGGTGGCAAGGACGGCCGCAACATCTCGGTTGAAACCTTGGAATCGACGCGCGTGGTGGCCAAGTATGGGCCGCGCTTCGCGGGCAAAACCAGCGCCCAGATAAAGGCAGCCGACAAGGCCGACTATGCGCTCTACCTGCGGGCCAAAAAGGCCTATGATGCCAAGCGCAAGGAGCTGACCGCCGCGGTGGCCCAGCTAAATGAGATGAATAACCCGCTGACCGAGATTTTCAGCACCCTCAAGCAGAAGCTCAACGTAACCAAGCTCGACACAGCCACCATGCGGCGGGCCGCCACTGATGCCAACAGCGGCGAGGTGCGCGACCTGCTCCTGTCCTTCTACCAGAACATGCGCCAGGGCGGCGTGGGCGATACCGACGCCCTGCTGGCCGAGCTGAACTCGGAGCTGAAAGACCAGCGCGAGCAGCTCGATTACAGCCTCAATACCAAGTTCAACGCCCGCGCCGACATTGTGAAGGACAACCCCGACGATGTGAGCCAGCGCAACTACGGCAACAACGACGTGCAGGGCCCCGACGCGCTGCACGGCACCCACGTAGCCGGTATTATCGCGGCCGTGCGCGACAACAATCTGGGCGTGCAGGGCATTGCCGCCACCCCGGTGCAGGTGATGAGCGTGCGCGCCGTGCCCAACGGCGACGAGCGCGACAAGGACGTGGCCAACGCCATTCGCTACGCCGTGGACAATGGGGCGCAGATTATCAACATGAGCTTTGGCAAGGAGTTTTCGCCCCAGCGCCCGGCCGTGGAGGCCGCCTACAAGTACGCGGCTAGCAAAAACGTGCTGCTCGTGCACGCCGCTGGCAACGAAGACGATAACCTTGATTTGACGCCCCACTACCCGGCCTCGTTCTACCTCGATGGCACGGTGCCGCCGACCCTGCTCACGATAGGCGCCTCGGGCCCCGACGACAACGAGAACCTGCCCGCCAGCTTCTCCAACTACTCCAAGCGCCAGGTCGATGTATTTGCGCCGGGTGTGGGCATTTTCTCGACGTTGCCGGGCAATAAGTACGGCACCGAGAGCGGCACCAGCATGGCAGCGCCCGTCACGGCCGGCGTGGCGGCGGTGCTCAAATCGTACTACCCCAACCTCACGGCCGTAGACCTGAAGCGCATCATCCGGCAGTCGGCGCAGGTGCACCACACCCAGGTGCTAGTGCCCGGCGAGAAGGGCAAAAAGGCTGATTTCAGCACGTTGTCGGCCACCGGCGGCATCGTCGATTTGTACGCCGCCTTGCAGCTCGCGGCCCAGGCCGACGCGGCCAAGAAGCCGTAGCCAGGTTTCGTTTTAGAAGTTCTTAGGCTAAACGGGGCTTATCACTACGTGGTGGTAAGCCCCGTTTAGCTTCTTAGGCACCGGCTCGTAGGCGCAGCGCCAAATGCACGTAGGCGGGCACGCGGGTGGTGTCTTTGTGCTGCGTACGCAGCAACGCTAAATACTGGCGGTAATCGGCCTGCGCCTTGGCCGGGTGGCCTACCGTCCAGTACGCATCGCCCCGGTTGAGGTAGGCTACGGCCCGGCTAGGGTAGCGGCGCAGTACCTCGTCAAAAAAGAGGCAGGCTTCGCGTGGGCGCCCAAGCTGCTGCAAAAAGTAGCCCTTATCGTTGAGCGTCTGCGCGGCAAAGTATCCTGGCGCCGCCTCGCGCACTGGCGTGGCCAGCTCGCGCCGCACGGCCGCCGCAAAGGAAGGGGACGCCAACTGCCAAAACCTGCTCTCCTGAAAGCCCGCCAGGCTTGGGTGCAGCGCGCGGCCCACCGACAGATAGCATACCGAATCTTCTTCGTACTCAAACTCGAACATAAAGCCGCCCACTACGCGGGTGCCGGCATAGACCGTGTATTTATAATTACTACCCGTGGGGTAGGTTTGCTCTAGGCGGAGGTTATACGCGGTGCGCCCCACGAGCAAGGCCACGGACGCATTGCCATCGTCGAGCGCACACAGCAGGTTTTGGGTAGCGTCTAGCGAAAAAAAAACTGCCTCGTGGTGGCGCAGAAACTCGGCCAAGGCCCGGGGTAAGACATGGGCCGCCGCAAACGCCTGTTGCACCTGTGCCACGGTAGGCGGTGCGAGGGGCGCCTGCCATTCGCGCAGGCCACCACCCCAAGCTACCCCACCCAGCAGGCCAGCAACGCCCCCCAGCAGACTGGCCCAATACCTATTTTTTTTCATCAGATTGAGTACAGAAATCAATACTGCCGCAACTTAGCCAGAATACTTTTTATGGTCGGGTCACGGTCTGGTTTTCGCCAGCCGCCTGGTTTTCTTCGTAAAGCCGGGCATGCTTCCTCAATTATTCATCTTAGAGCGGCTGCGGCGGCTGAAGGCCAGCGAACCCGCCACCGCTAGCTCCAGCGCGGCCACTGGCACGCACCCCGCCGTGGCCGACGCCCACTTACACACTCCATCTATCAACCCCGAAGAATCGTGGCTGCGCCGCCACGTGCGCGAGCTGCTATACCTGGTGGCGGGCGTGGCCTCGGCCGCATTGGGCCTCGAATCGTTCATGCTGCCCAACGGGCTGTTCGACGGCGGTGTAACGGGGATTTCGCTGCTGGCGGCGCGCCTGCTGCCCGGCGACCCGCCCCTGTCGGTACTGCTGGTGGTGCTCAACCTGCCCTTTGTGTGGCTAGGCTACAAGCAGCTGGGCCGGGGCTTCGCCATGCGGGCGCTGCTGGCCATCGTGGCACTGGCCGTGGTGCTCGAAACGGTGCATTTCCCGGTCGTGACGCAGGACAAGATGCTGATTGCCGTATTCGGCGGCTTCTTCCTGGGGGCCGGCATCGGGCTGGCCATGCGCGGGGGCGGCGTGCTCGACGGCACCGAAATCCTGGCCGTGTACCTCAGCCGCAAAGCCAGTCTCAGTGTGGGCGACTTTGTACTGGTGCTCAACATCTTAATATTCATCGTAGTGGCCGTGGTGCTCGACGTGCCCACGGCGCTCTACTCCATTCTCACCTATTTGGCGGCCTCTAAAACCATTGAGTTTGTGGTCAATGGCATTGAGGAATACACCGGCGTTACCATTATTTCGGAAAACAGCGACGCCATCCGGCGCGCCCTCACTGAGCGCCTGGGCCGGGGCGTCACGGTGTATGCCGGGCACCGCGGCTACGGCTCGCGCGGCGAGCAGCCCAGCCCCATCGACATCGTATTCACCGTAGTTACCCGCCTGGAAGTGGGCCAAGTAACGGCTGAGGTCAACCAGCTTGACCCCCGCGCCTTCATCATTATGCATAGTGTAAACGATGCCAAAGGTGGCATGGTGAAAAAGCGGGCACTACACTAAAGGGCAGTTTGAAAGCACGAATGGGGAGGGAAGAATTACGCTGGCAGTAATTCTTCCCTCCCCATTCGTGCGTACCCCCACTACCTTTGTCTTATGTCTGCTTCTACCTCTGCAATCACCCTTTCCGGCATTTTTATTTATCCCGTTAAGTCGCTGGGAGGCATCAGCGTGCCGGCCGCCGAGCTCACGCCGCTGGGCCTGCGCCACGACCGCCGCTGGCTGATAGTAGACGCGCGCAATCGCTTTCTCACCCAGCGCGAGCACGCCGAGATGGCTCTGCTGGCCGTCGAGCCGGCCTACAATGGCTTTTTGCTGCGCCACCGCCAGCGGCCCGAGCTGCTGCCGCTTTACATTCCGTTTGAGGCGCAGCCCGATAAAACGCTGTTTGTGAGCATCTGGGACGACCTGGTGTGGGCCTGGCGCGGCACTCCCGAGGCCGATGCGTGGCTAACCGAAGCCCTGGGCCAGCCCTGCAAGCTGGTGTACATGTCGGACATGGCCCGCCGCGAAGTGGAGCCCGACAAGCCCGAGCTGAACCCCGCCGGCACGCTCGTGAGCTTTGCCGACGGCTACCCCTACCTGCTCGCTACCGAAGAGTCGCTGGCTAAGCTCAACGCCCAGCTCGCCGAGCCGGTGCCCATGAACCGCTTCCGGCCCAACCTGGTGGTAAGCGGCGCGCCCGCCGACGCCGAAATGGCCTGGGCCGACTTCCGCATTGGGGGGCAGGATTTTCGGGCGGTGCGCGGCTGCGGGCGCTGCATCGTTACGACCATCGACCAGGCCACGGCCGAGAAAAACCCGGCCGGCGAGCCCCTGCGCACCCTAGCCACGTATCGCAAGCCCGACCGCAAGATTCTTTTTGGCCAGAACGTAACGGGGCCCGCCAGCGGCCGTGTGCAGGTCGGCGACGCGGTAAGCTTGGGCTAACCTCGCCGGGGCGGGCTGCGTTAGCCAGGGTCATGGACCTTGCTTTTGTACTGGATTTTCTGCGGCGCCTGGCGGCCAACAATAACACGGCCTGGATGCAGGCGCACCGCGCCGACTACCTGCGCGCCCGCGACACGTTTGCCGCGCTCATCACGGAGGTGCTGCGCCGGGCCACGCCCGCCTTGCCCGAACTGGCGGGCCTCACGCCGGCGCAGGTGTTGTTTCGCCTCCATAAAAATGACCGGAGCCAGACTGACCCCGAGCCCTACAAGCGCCGCCTGGGCGCGGGCCTGGTGCCCGGCGGGCGCCACGCGCTGCGGGCGGGCTACTTCCTGGCCCTGATGCCGGGCGGCGGCTCGTGGGTGCGGGCGGGCCGCTTCTCGCCCACCCCAGCCGAGCTGGCAGCCATCCGGCAGGAAATTCACTACGATAGCGCGGGCTTCCACCGGGTCATTGAGGCACCGGAGCTGCGCCGGCATTTTCCCGCTGGCCTCGACCTGAGCGTGGCACAGCTTACGCGGCCGCCGCGCGGCTACGAGGCCAGCGACCCCGACCTGCCGTTTCTCAAGCTCAAAAGCTTCGGGGCAGTGCGGCTGTTTGCCGATGAAGAAGTGCTAGCCCCCGATTTTATTGACCGCGTGGTGGCTGGTATGCTGGCAGCCCAGCCGTGGGTCGCCTTTTTGAATGGCGCGCTAGCTGAATAAAAAAGGCTGGCTAGGGCATAATGCAGAGCAATCACTTAAAAGCAGGCTAGCTGGGTAATTACACACGGTGCCGTATGTAATTACCCAGCTAGCCTGCTTTATCCGCAAGCGGTTCGCCTTGCTAGCGAGCCCCACCAACTGGCAGCGGGGCTAGTCAGGACTTATTCGGCCCGGCGTACCAGGCGCTGGCGCACGGTTTCGCTGCCTAGCTGGAGTACACGGGCGGCGTGGTGCTGGCCCGGCCGGGCACCACGCCCACTCGCATCAGGTTGATGTAGCCAAACGAGCCCGCGGTCTTGCTCAGCTCAAACGAGATGCCGCCCGCTGCGTCAGCCGTAACCGTATCTGGGCGGGTGATGGTATTGTTATTGCCCCGACTAGAACAGTCCAAATAGCTTGTTATCAATGCGTTCAATGATGGAGCCCAGGTCTTCGGGGTTACGCACGTAGTCGAGCTCGTTGACGTCGATAATCAGCAGCTTGCCCTGCTTGTAGTTCGAAATCCATTGCTCGTAATGCTCGTTGAGGTTTTTGAGGTACTCAATGCTGATGGAGCTTTCGTAGTTGCGGCCGCGCTTCTCAATCTGGCCGATGAGCTTGGGCAGGTCGGCGCGCAGGTAGAGCAGCAGGTCGGGCGGGTCTACGAGGTCTATCATGCTCTCGAAGAGAGCGTAGTAGTTATTATAGTCACGCTCAGCCAGCAGGCCCGACTGGTGCAGGTTGGCCGCGAAGATGTGGGCATCTTCGTAAATGGTGCGGTCCTGAATGACGCTTTTCCCCTCCGCCACCAGTTCCTTGATGCGGCGCGTCTGGCGAAAGCGGCCGTTGAGGAAATACACCTGCAAGTGAAAGGCCCAGCGGGGCATATCGGCGTAAAAATCCTTCAGGTAAGGGTTATCGTCCACCTCTTCCAGGAAGACATCCCAGCGAAAATGATGGGCCAGCTTGTGGGCCAGCGTCGTTTTGCCGGCTCCGATATTGCCAACAATAGCAATGTGCATGCGAGAAAAAACTAATGGGCGGACGAAATGCGGACCCCAAAGGTAAGGGCCGGGGGGGCCAGCCCGTCCGCCCCGGCTAGTCGCCCACCCGGTCTTTCACGCGGCGGGCACCTTGCAGGGTCCGAAACTCGCCCTGGCAGGTGCGCACCGCGAGGCGGTCTTCGAGGGGCAGTTCCTGGCGCACGGCCTCGTAGCGAGCGTTGAGACGGCCCAGGGCAGCGCTGGCCTCGTCCCAATCCTGGGGGCTCCATTGGCGGCGCTGGTCGCGGGTGTACTCAATAAAGCGGCTGTACACATCGGGTATCTGGCTGGCTGGCAAGCGGTTTACATCGATACTCTCGTGTAGGTAGTTGGCCAGCACCGGGTCGGCAGCGGTGGTGGTAAGGCGGCGGCCCGGGGCGGCCGTGCGCGGCATGGAGGCGTGCGGGCGGCCGCCCAGCAGGTCGCCGCGGCGCAGCACCTCGGCCTGGCTGGTGGGCTGGGTTTGGGCAGCGGCGGCGAGGGGCAGGCCAGCCAGCAGCAGGGCGGCGCTGGCGTAGCGCAGGCTGAAAACAGACTTTTTCATGCGACTATTCTACAAAATCAGGTGCAAAAAGCCGGGCCCCGGGCCGGGTCCCGCGGCTGGTTTAACGCCCGGCGGCCGCGTTGCGTATGCCTGAGCCGGCGGGAAATCGGTTTTTTGGCCGACCTTCGTTTGATTCTTCGTTACCTATGCCCACTAGCGCTACCCCGGCCCCCGCGGCCACGCCCCTGCACATTCAGCCTGCCACCGAGCAGGATATTCCCACTATTATCGAGCTGGCCGAGGCTACCTGGGAGCCCACCTACCGCTTCATCATCTCGAAGGAGCAGATTGACTACATGTACCGCGTCATCTACACGCCGGCCTCGCTGCGCAAGCAAATGCGCGAGCAGCACCACCAGTTTTTGCTGGCTTATGTAGACGGGTACCCCAGCGGCTTTGCTTCCTACTCCGAAAAGCCCGAGGGCGTGTATCACCTCAATAAAATCTACGTGCTGCCCTCGCACCAGGGCCAGGGCCTGGGCCAGCAGCTGGTCGAAGCCGTGGTGCAAGCCGTGCGCACCGCCAATGGCAAAGCCCTGGAGCTGAACGTAAACCGCCATAACCCCGCGCTGGCTTTCTACGAGCGCCAGGGCTTCGCGCAGCACCGCGAGGAGGATATTGCCATTGGCCCCTACTGGATGAACGACTACGTGCTGCGCAAGGAGCTGTAAATGTGCAGAATGAGTTGAATGCGCAAGATGTGAAGATAAAATTTCTCGCGCTCCCCCCCTTCTTCTCCCAACTGCCCTAGCGCACCCAGCTTCATTTTCACCTTCAACTCATTTCCACTTTTCTCCCATTTAAGAACAATGGCTACCAAACTCACCGTACTTTCCAACGGCTCGCTGCGCGTAGAAGGCGAAGACATTCAGCTCGTTGATGCCCAGGGCAACGCCTACGGGCTGGGCGGGCGCGAGCGCATCAGCATCTGCCGCTGCGGCCTGAGTGCCCAGAAGCCCTTCTGCGACGGCTCGCACAAGGGCCGCTTCGACCACGACGCCACGGCCTTCGACCTGCCCGCGCCCAAGCCGGTGGTATAAGTAAGCTAGCCTCCAGCAGGCTGGGTATACCTTATCTCGGGCACCTGGCAAGCCAGCTACTACCAACTTCTAGAGAAAGCTTCACTGGTCACAGTGGGGCTTTTTTTGAGAACTGACAAGACTACTTTGGGCGTTGTGAGTAGCGCGCCTGGGAGCTTTTCTTGCGACGGCGCACCGGGGTCGCTTTGCTGGTGCTACATCTCGGGTCAGCGGCCCTTTCAACGTAGGCTATAGCGGATTTCGCTGCTTTCGTCCGCCTGCCCCGGCTGGAATTGCAGCCGCTCCAGCAGCCTGATGGCCGCATAGTTCTGCTTATCGGTCAACGCGATAACGTTTTGCAATTTTATTTCCTCCAAACCAAATTTAATGGCTAGCCTCATCGCCTGCTGCATAAGACCACGCCCGCGAAACGTCGACTTCAGTACGCACCCCAATTCACCGGTGCCTTCGGCAAAGCCCCGGTAGAAGCCCACCGTGCCCATGATGCGGTTGGTCTGCGGGTGGGCCAGGCCCCAGTGCAGACACTCGCCACGGGCGTAGTCGTCGTTTATCTGCCGTAGCATGGTACTGGCTTCCGCTATGCTGCCAGCGGGGCGGGCATCATAAAACGAGATGTCCAGGATGTCGGCCAAGTCACTTTCTTCAACTTGCCGCAGTACTACGTTGGCCGTGGCCACTACCGGAAAGGGGGTGTAGGGCGGGAGGTGCATTGTGCAGTTGGGCATAGGGATACTTTACTACTCTACGCCAGCCAGCGTGCGCGGCCCCAGCATGAGCCACAGGTTCAGGCGCACCACGTCGCCCATCGAGTCGCAGGTGGCGAATTTTTGGGTGTGGTGGTAGCGGTTGAGGGCGGCTTTTAGCTCCTCCACTTTATCGGCGGGGGCTAGCTCCTGGCGGCGCATCACGTCGAGCAGGGCCTTGAGGCGGTGGCGCTCGGCGCGGGCGCGGCGGGCCATCAGGGTGCGCTCCTCGGCCTGGTACTGGCGCAGGGTGCTGGGCTTGAGCAGGCGGGCGCACAGCGCCACCACGGGGCCGTTGTCTTTGAAGAACTGGGGCACGTACATGGCCCGGCGGCCCTCGTAGCTCTGCTGGTCGAAGTCGATGGCCCGCACCCGGTACTGCTCGTCCTCGAAGTCGGGCGTCACGTCGATAACGTAGTTGTAGGCCCGCATGTCGCCGAGCAGCCGAGCAAAGCAGCGCTCGTTGAACTTCACAAACTCCTTGGCGATGCGCACCTGGTTGAGGTGCGGCTGATTCAGCCGCAGCCGGATAAAGTCATCGCCCGGAATGCCGGCAATGTGCTCCTCGATGAGCGTATTGCCATTGTCTACGAGGTAGTTCATGGAGTTTGGCGACAGCAGATGCTCCAGCTCCAGACCATAGATACGCGAGGCATCGGCCTGCTTCACGTAGAAATAGTCGTAGTTGTCGTTGAGCTGGTTGAGGATGCGGACCCGAAACGGGTGCGAGTTGCCGAAGCGGCAGTAGTCGATGCGGTCGGCCAGCAGGTCGTCGGCGAAGGAGAGGTCGCCGGCCGTTTTCAGCAGCGCGTACACCTGCACCAGGCCCTGGCTGAGCTCAACCAGCGCCTGGGGCTCGTAAAAAACGGTTTCCCAGAGCGTGTCCTTGCCCGCGCGGTCGAGCAGGGCAAACGAGCCCGTGAAGCGCCGCAAATCGGCGTAGCTCACCGGCAGCGGGGCCTCGCGGTCGTAGTCGCGCAGGTACTGGCGCAGGGTCGGGGCCAGCGGGTAGCTGGGCTTCTTGCGGGAAATGTCCATGCGGCAAATGAGTAGCTGCGTAACGGAGTAAGGTTTCTGAATGGGTTGACTAACAGCCGAGCGCGCACATGCTCAAAGCCTTTACTCAGTTACGCAGCTACTCATTTACCACTACCCCGCCAGCTCGGTTACTAGCTCTACGTACTGCTGGCGGGCAGCGTCTTTGCTGAGGCCGGCGAGCTGGTGCCAGGCGTCGTACTTGGCGATGGCTTTAAAGTCGAAGCCCCCCGGGCGCGGGCCGGTGGCGTCGCCCTCGGTGGCCTGCTTGTAGAGGGCGTAGAGCTGGAGCAGCACGGTGTTGCTGGGCTTGGCAGGTAGCTGCTGGGCACGCTGGGCGGCGGCTTCAAAATCTTGCTGGGTCGTCATGGTAGGAGGGTAGAAAGAATAGATTGAACTGCAAACGTAAGGGTGGGCAGGCATTCGGCGGCGGCGTTTTTTTTAAGTTTCCGGAGCGCTCAGAAAGCCACCGGGCTAGCGGCGGGCAGCTGTTTAGGTTACTGATTCTGGCCGCAACAGCCAGGGGGCCAGGCTACGTAAGGCATCGCAAAATAGTATGTACTTGCCATGAAGCGCCCCTCCCCACCCGTCGACAGCTCCGCCCTGGTCAAGCTTTTTTTACAACACAAGCTCACCCTGGCCCTGGCCGAGAGCTGCACCTGCGGCCTGGCCGCCGCCCAGCTGGCCCCCGCCGAGGGCGTGAGCGACGTGCTGCTGGGCTCGGTCGTCACGTACCACGCCGAGGCCAAGCAGAAGCTACTCGGCGTGAGCCGCGCCACCCTCGACCTGTACTCGGCCGAGAGCCAGCAAACTACCAACGAGATGGCCCTGGGCCTGCACAAGCACCTGCCTCAGGCCGACGTGTGCGTGGCCGTGACGGGCCTGTGCGGCCCCGGCGCCTCGGCCACCCCCGAAAAGCCGGTGGGCACGGTGTTCGTCACAATTCTACTCGATGGCCAGGCCCACGAGTACCGCGTGCAGCTGACCGACGACGACAGCAACGAGCTGCGCCAGCAGGCCGTCAATTTCATTTATACCTCGCTGAGCGAGTTACTGGGGCGGCGCCAGGTTACGGCGCCGCACGACTAGGCACCGGGCTAGCCGGGCAGCGCGTAGCTTGCGGTTGTTTAACCTCCGCTTTTTGCCCACTGCCCGCCCTATGCCTACTCCTACCCGCTCGCTGCTCGCCCTCTCACTGCTGGACCTGACCAGCCACGGCGCCCTGGCCCAGAAAACCTACCTGCACTGCGGCCGCCTGCTCGACGTGCGCGCCGGCCGCCTGCTTAGCCAGCAAACCATCGTGGTTGAGAAGGACCGCATTGTGGCCGTGCAGGCTGGCTACACCGCCGGCGGGCCGCAGGACAAGGTCATCAACCTCGAAAACCGCACCGTGCTGCCCGGCCTCATCGACTGCCACGTGCACCTCGAAGCAGTGCCCAGCCGGGGCTCATTTGCCGAGCAGTTTACCCTGAACCCGGCCGACGTAGCCTACCGCGCCGAGGCCAACGCGCTGACCACGCTGCGGGCGGGCTTCACCACGGTGCGCGACTGCGGCGGCTCGGGCGTGAACACGGCCCTGCGCAAGGCCGTGGCCCGGGGGCTGGTGCCGGGGCCGCGCATCTACTCGGCGGGGGTGGCCATTTCGAGCACCGGCGGGCACATGGACCCCACCGACGGCCTCAGCGACTTTATGATGGAGAAGCTCAACCCCGGCCCCGCCGAGGGCGTGGCCAACGGCCCCGAGCAGTGCCGCCAGGCCGTGCGCGAGCAGTTTCGGCGCGGCGCCGACCTCATCAAAATCGCCAGCACCGGCGGCGTGCTCGACCTGAGCAAGGACGGCACCGGCGCGCAGTACACCGAGGAGGAAATCCGGGCCGTGGTGCAAACTGCGCGTGATTTGGGGATGCCCGTAGCTTGCCACGCCCACGGCGCCGAGGGCATCAAACGCGCCATTCGGGCGGGCGTCACGAGCATCGACCACGGCTCCTTGATGGATGCGGAGGCTATTCAACTGATGGCGAAGAACCGCACCTGGTACGTGCCCACGCTCATCGCCGGCAAGTCGGTGGCCGACACCACGCGGCGGCACCCGGGCTACTTCCCGCCCGTTATCGCCGCCAAGGCTCTCAACGTGGGCACCCAGATGCAGGGCACCTTCGGGCGGGCCATCAAGCAAAACGTGCGGGTGGCCTTCGGCACCGACGCGGGCGTGTATCGCCACGGCCAGAACGCGCTGGAGTTCGGCTACATGACCGAGGCCGGCATGAGCCCCGCCGACGCCCTGCGCACCGCCACCGTCAACGCCGCCGAGCTACTCGGCGACGCCCAAAACCTGGGCACCCTGGAAGCCGGCAAATACGCCGACATCGTGGCCGTGGACGGTGACCCGCTGCAAAACGTCGCGACCCTTACCAAACCGGTTTTCGTGATGAAGGAGGGCAAGGTGTACGTGGGCGCGGGGAATTAGCAATCAAAAGATGAGGAATTAAAAATGGCTTGCCGGACTCAGCGGCAAGCCATTTTTAATTCCTCATCTTTTGATTGCTAATTGACTCTCACTTCACCACTTCTACCTTCATGGCCACGTCCTCAATGGGCCATTTGTCGCCGGGGTCCACCTTCACTTTATTGATTTTATCGACCACGTCCTGGCCTTCGACAACCTCGCCGAAAACCGTGTATTTGCCATCGAGCGAGGGCACGCCGCCCTTGGTGGCGTAGGCCTGCACCTGGGCCGGCGAGAGGGGCCGGCCGGCGGCGGCCTTGCTCTGGTAAGGGGCTAGCTTTTGGCCTACTACAAAGTAAAAATCGGTGTTGGAGGAAAGGTGGCCGGGGTTGATTTCGTCGTCGTAGCGCGCCATGCCCAGCGCGCCCTTCACGTGGAAGTGCTGGGGCCGAATTTCGGCTGGCAGGCGGTAGCGGCGCAGGTGAATGCTGCGCACGCCGCTCGTTTGGCCGCCCTGCACGGCAAAATCTTTCACCACGCGGTTAAATACCGTTTCGTCGAACACCCCGCGCCGGGCCAGCAGCAGAAAATTGGCCTTGTGCACAGGCGTATCGTCAAATAAATGCACCCGAATAGTGCCCAGCCGGGTCTTAAACAGCACTTCTGAGCCCGGGTACTGGCGGCCGTAGGCCAGCAGCGCGGCGGGCGCGGTGCTGTCGGTGAGGGCCGCGATGTCGGGGCCGGCTGGTTTGGGCGGGGGCGGCGGGGCGGTAGCGGCGGGCTTGTCGGCAGAGCCACAGGCGGCCAGCACGGCCAGCGGCAGGCCGGCGGCCAGTTTCAGAGCAGTTGATACTTGCATTAGGCAAAAGGTAAAAAAGGCCGCGCCAATTTCACACATTGGCGCGGCCCACAGGGGCTACCAGCCATCCGACGACTTGGTTTTCTGCTTATCGGTGCCGGCCGCGCCCTTGGTTTTTACTTTGATTTTGGGTGCGGCGGCCGGGGCCGGCGCGGGGCGGGCGGGTGGCGCGGCGGGGGCCACGGGCTCGGGCGGGGGCGGGGGGGCAGCCTCGCCATCGGCAGCTTTTATCTCATCGGCGGCGGCGGCTTTCTGCTCCTTTCGCTGGGCCAAGAGCAGGTTGTCCTGGGCCAGGGCATTGGTTTTCCAGGCCTTGAGCTGGGTGGCCAGCTGCTCCTTTTCCTCCTTGCCGAGCTTGGCGGGGCTTAGCAGGGCGTTGAGGTCGGGGCGACCGGCTTCCTGCCAGGCGGTGAGCCACATCGAGGCCACCATCGGCGAGGCGGCCTTGAGGCGGAAGGCCACCATGCCGCCCACCTCCTTCTCGTAGGCATCGGCAAAGGCGTCGGAATAACGGCGCTGGGTGCGCCCAAAGCGGTGCGAAAACGTGTACTTGGTCTGGGGGGTGAATTTTTTGGCCGTCTTCACCTCCAGGTCGTAAGTGGCCGTGAGGAAGCCGTAGCTAGCCTGAATAACGCCCCAGATGGCCGCCAGCGGGTCTTTCAGCACCTTGCCCTCTTCGCCATCAAGCTTGTAGTCTTTCAGAAACCGCTCGGGCAGCTGGCTTTCCCAGAGCGCGTGCAGGCCGGTCTGGCCCGAGCGCTGGCCGTCGTAGTTGACGGTGGTGTGCAGCGGCACGAAGGCATCGGCAGTGTAGTGGCTCAGCTCGGCCGAGTACTTGATGATGCTCGTAGTATCGCGCTGCCGGAACGCCTCGACCAAGCGCTCCTTGGTGTCGAGCACGGCCCAGGGCACAGTGCCGTATTTCTTGAGCGTATCGGCCGAGAATTTCTCCACCGCCTCATCGTAGTTGCGCGGCACCTTGGCGAAGGGGTTGTCCTCCGAGTAGTGGTCCATGTCGATGAAGTGCCTGGGCCCCTCGCTGGGGTCCTGGCCGCGGCGCTCGTCGGGGGCGGTGCTCAGGCGCACCAGCGCGGCCATGTGCCGGAAGTAAAACGCCTGCATGCTGGCCGGCAGCTCATAAATAGCCACCTGCGTGATGGCGCGGTGCCCCACGAAGCCCCAGGCGTGGGCGGCCGGGGCGGCGGGGCCCAGCAGCAAGGCCGCTAGCCCCAGGCTCATAAGTAGTTTTTTCATCGAATAAAAGGAATTAGCGCATAACGCGAGCGAATAGCCAAGGGCCCGAAGTTCGGGTGCGCCGCGCATATTTCCGCTAGCCCCCTACCCCGCCGATTACCCCGGTGCAGCCTACGCATTCGCCTTGGATAGCGCGCCAAGTAATTTTTGCGTATCTTAGTTGCGAAGCCGCAAGGCTTCTGGCTGTAGCGACTGCAAAGCCCGGCTTCCGCGAGGAGGCCGGGCTTTTGCGTGGGTTTGCGTTGCAGTATTTTACCGCATCTAACCGTCGACTTATGCGTCTTCTTTTTCTCAGCCTACTGGCTAGCAGCCTGCTTCCGCTGCCCGCAGCCGGGCAAAACCAGTTGACGATGAACGACCTCATGGCTACTCCTGCAAAGGTGCGTGGAGTTGACTGCGCCCTATTTCCGGCAGCAGCGCTGCTCGATACAATTGAGTTACATCAATCGCGCGTCAAGCCAAGTCGTTTCACACCCAGCAGTCAGCAAATAGAAATGGCCGAAAGACAGTTTGCCGAGAAAGGACTGGCGGCTATTGCCAAGCCAACCATCCTCACTGATTCAGTGCTCATTTTCATTCGGTCTAACGCCACCCTTTCCTACATTAATTCGCACCTGCCAGTTTACAAAAGGCAGTACTATGGCTTCTATAATGCTGCGTACCAACCCTGCTTGTACATCAATTTTCTGGAAGAACCCAAGGCTGACTGGCTATACAGGCACATACTGGTGCTGGATGGAGGAGCTGCGTTCTGGCGCATCTCCTACAACCTTAGCACACAGCAGTTTTACGGGTTTGCAGTCAATGGCGAAGCGTAGTCGATAGTCACAAAAAAAGCCTGACCAGTACGGCCAGGCTTTTCGTCGTTTAACCCTACTGCAAAAGGCTTACCAAATGCGCGAGCGGTCTTGCTGGGCGCGCACCATCTTGTTGCCGTCTTTGCAGCCGAAGGCTTCGTAGAACTCGGGCATGTTCATGAGTGGGCCGTTGGTGCGGTACATGCCGGGCGAGTGCGGGTCGGTCTGGATTTGCTGGCGCAGGGCCTCGGGGCGCTGGTTGGCGCGCCAGATTTGGGCGTAGCCCAGGAAGAAGCGCTGGCTGGGGGTGAAGCCGTCGATTTTCTGGCCGCCCTTGAACTGGGCCGTTTTCTGGAAGGCTTGGTAGGCGATGGTGAGGCCGCCGATGTCGGCCAGGTTTTCGCCCATCGTGAGCTTGCCGTTCACGTGCACCGAGTCGAGGGGCGAGAAGGCGTCGTACTGCTTGCCCACCATGTCGGCCTTGGCCATAAACTTGTCGCCGTCCTCCTTGGTCCACCAGTCGCGCAGGTTGCCTTTGGCATCCGAGCGGCGGCCCTGGTCGTCGAAGCCGTGGGTCATTTCGTGGCCGATTACCGCGCCGATACCGCCGTAGTTCACCGCGTCATCGGCCTTGGGGTCGTAGAAGGGCGCTTGCAGAATACCGGCCGGGAACACGATTTCGTTCATGCTCGGGCTGTAGTAGGCGTTCACCGTGGGCGGGGTCATGCCCCACTCGGTGCGGTCAATGGCCTTGCCAAACTTGCTGAAGTTGTCCTCGCGGCGCCACTCAGCGGTGGCAAACAGGTTTTGTAGCGCGCTCTCGCGAGTGATTTTCAGTTTCGAGTAGTCCTTCCACTTATCGGGGTAGCCGATTTTCACCGCGAAGGCGTTGAGCTTTTCGAGGGCCTGCTTCTTGGTATCGGCACTCATCCAGTCGGTGGCCATAATGCGCTCGGCGTAGGCCTTGCGCAGGTTTTCGACCATCTCCTTGGCGCGGGCCTTGGCGGCGGGCGAGAAGGCCTCATCCACGTAGAGCTGGCCGAATGCCTCCCCTAGCGCGCCGTCGGTGGCGCGCAGCGAGCGCTTCCAGCGGGGCTGCTGCTGCTTGGCGCCGCTCAGCACCTGCGAGAAGCGGAAGGCCGCGTCACCGTAGGCCTTGGGCAGGGCCGAGGTCACGTCCGACACCAGGTTCCAGCGCAGGTACTGCTGCTGGTCGGCGATGGGCGTGTTGGCGAGCAGGTTATTAGCCGCCGCAAAGAACTCGGGCTGGCCGATGAGCACGTCCTGGGCGCTGCCCAGGCCGGCTTCCTTGAGGCGCAGCGGCAGGTTGAGGTTAGGATACTCCTGGGCGGCCTGGGCCACGGGCACCTTGTTGTAGTTCTTGAGGCGGTCGCGCAGGGCCACGCGGTCGCGGCTGGCCTGGGCCAGCTTGGTTTCGAGGGCCAGCACCGCGTCGGCATTGGTCGCCGCCAAGCTGGGCGCATCGCCGAGCAGCTGGAACACGGTGGTCATGTAGGTCTTGTAGGCCGCCCGGATGGTCTTCGAGCGGGCGTCGTCCTTCAGGTAGTAGTCGCGGTCGCCGAGGCCGAGGCCGCCCTGACGCATCTGCACGGCGTATACCGAGCTGTTTTTGCCATCCTGGCCCACGCCAAAGCCGTACCAGCCGCTCGACAGCGTCTTGGGGTCGGCCATGTACTTCTGAATGTCGGCCAGGCTCTTGAGATTCTTAATCTGGTCGAGCTTGGGCTGCAAATACTTCAGGCCGGCTTTCTCGATGCCCATCGTGTCCATCGCGGCGGCGTAGAAGTCGCCCACTTTCTGGGCGTTCGAGCCGGGCTTGGCGGTGCGGTCGGCGGCGGCCTTCATCAGGATGCGCTTTTCCACGGCAATGTTGCGGTCGGCCAGCTCGTTGAAGGCGCCCCAGCGGGTTTCGGCGGCCGGCACCGGGTTGTTTTTCAGCCAGTTGCCGTTGGCATAGTGGTAAAAGTCCTCGCACGGCGCCACCGACTGGTCGATGTTGGCGAGGTTGATGCCCACGCCTTTTTGCGCGGGGGGCGCGGTGCGCCGGGCAGGCGGCCCGAAAGCGGTAGTTGCGGCCAGGGTGCCGAGGCCCAGGGTAGCCAGCGCCAGCCGCGAAAAAGTAATCGAGGACATAGAAAAGATTAGGTAGGAGGAAAAAGGGAAAGCGAACTTAGCCACAATAGATGTAACCGCGGCTTCACGGTTGCATCATGCGGTGGTAAAGGCTGGCGGGGCGGCAAAAAATTCCCCACAAAAAACCCCGCTTCGACTTGAAGCGGGGTTTTTTGTAGCGTGGACTCTGCGAGTCCGCGCGTGGGTGGCATAGACGTTCATATGCGCGGACTCGCAGAGTCCACGCTACACCACTACCAGATGCGGGCTTGCTCGGCCGTGGGGCGCTCCATCTTGTCCGTCGGCTTGCAGCCGAAGGCCTGGTAGAACTCGGGCATGTTCATGAGCGGGCCGTTGGTGCGGAACTGGCCGGGCGAGTGCGGGTCGGTGAGCACCTGCTGGCGGGCCGCCTCGGGGCGGATGTTGGTGCGCCAGATTTGGCCCCAGGCCAGGAAGAAGCGCTGGTTGGGCGTGAAACCGTCAATCTGCTTGCCTTCTTTGGCCTGCGGCGTTTTCTGGAAGGCCTGGTAGGCGATGGTGAGGCCGCCGAGGTCGGCGAGGTTCTCACCCATCGTCAGTTTGCCGTTCACATACACCGAGTCGAGGGGCGAGAACTTGTCGTACTGCTGGCCCACCATCGCGGCTTTGGCGTTGAATTTGTCGCCGTCTTCTTTGGTCCACCAATCGCGCAGGTTGCCCTTCGAATCGTACTGCCGGCCCTGGTCGTCGAAGCCGTGGGTCATTTCGTGGCCAATCACGGCGCCAATGCCGCCGTAGTTCACCGCGTCATCGGCCTTGGGGTCGTAGAACGGGGGCTGGAGGATGCCGGCCGGGAACACGATTTCATTCATCGGCGGGTTGTAGTAGGCGTTCACGGTGGGCGGGGTCATGCCCCACTCGGTGCGGTCAATCGGCTTGCCGAACTTGCTGATGTTGTCCTGGTTGGCCCAGGTGCGGGCGGCCAGCACATCCTGCAAGTAGCTCTGGCGGTTGATGTTGAGCTTCGAATAATCCTTCCACTTATCGGGGTAGCCGATTTTCACCACGAAGGCGTTGAGCTTCACCAGGGCCTCCTTTTTGGTGGCGGCGCTCATCCAGTCGGTGGCCATAATGCGCTCGGCGTAGGCCTTGCGCAGGTTCTCAATCATTTCCTTGGCGCGGGCCTTGGCGGCGGGCGAGAAGGCCTTGTCCACGTAGAGCTGGCCGAAGGCCTCGCCCAGCGCGCCGTCGGTGGCGCGCAGCATGCGCTTCCAGCGGGGCTGCTGCTGCTTGGCGCCGCTCAGCACCTGCGAGAAGCGGAAGGCGTCGTCGCCAAAGGCTTTGGGCAGGGCGCTCGTCACGCTGTTCACGAGGTGAAAGCGCAGGTACTGCTGCTGGTCGGCGATGGGCTCGGCGGCGAGCATGGTGCTCACTTCCTTCATGAACTCAGGCTGGCCCACAATCACTTCCTTGGCCGCGCCGAGGCCGCTTTCCTTCAGCATCAGCGGCAGGTTCAGGTTGGGATAGTCCTTGCTGGCCTGGGCCACGGTCATCTTGTGGTAGTTGGCCTGCGGGTCGCGCAGGTCCACGGGGCTCTTGCTGGCCTTAGCCAGGCGCGTTTCGATGCGCATGACCGTGGCGGCGTGGGCAGCGGCGGTGGCCTCCGAGTCGCCGAGGCGCTTGAAGGTGCTCACCAGGTAGGTATTGTAGGCCGCGCGGATGCTTTTCGAGCGCGCGTCGTCCTTCAGGTAGTAGTCGCGGTTGGGCAGCGTGAGGCCGCCCTGGCCAAACTGCACCGCGTACTGGGTGCTGATTTTCTCGTCCTGGCCCACGTACGAGCCAAACCACACGTTACCAGCTTGGGCCTTGGGGTCGGCCAGGAATTTCTGCATTTCGGGCAGCGTCTTGATGGCCGAAATGCGGTCGAGATACGGCTTGAGGTACGTCAGGCCGGCTTTCTCGATGGCCATCGTGTCCATCGCGGCCGCGTAGAAATCGCCTACTTTCTGGGCGTTCGAGCCCTTGGGCGCGGTGGCCGACTTACGGGCCAGGTCCTCCAGAATGGCTTTCTGGGTGGCGTTGTTGTGGTCGGCCAGCTCGTTGAAACTACCCCAGCGGCTTTCGGCCGCCGGCACCGGGTTGTTTTTCAGCCAGTTGCCCGAGGCGTAGCGGTAGAAGTCGTCGCAGGGCGCCACCGTCTTGTCGATGTTGGCGGGGTTAATGCCGGTGCCCTGCTGGGCAGTGGTTTGCGCCAGTGCCGGGCTAGCGGCGGCCAAACCCAGCGCGGCCACGGCCAGGGCCGCGCCCCGCTGGTAGCGGGAAGTTTTAGACATGAAGAAAAAAGTGGATGGGGTACAGCTCAGGGATGAGGGGCGCAAGTTAAGCGCCGGCTCCCAACGACAAGCGCTTGTAGTATTATCCTGGGCCGGGAAAGTACTTTTACCGTTCGCTTGTTGTTCAGTCGGTCCCTACCGGCTGTTTTTAGTTTATGCCCTTATATAACCGCCGCGCCGCTAGCCCCCCGGCCGAGGCCGAGGCGCCACTCAGCCTAGGCGCGCTGCTGGCCCAGGTGCGCACCGCCCTGCACCATCGCTTCCCCGACAGCTACTGGGTGGTGGCCGAGGTGGCCGAAATGACCCGCCCGCGCCAAGCCGGCGGCCACTGCTACCTCACCCTTACCGAGCCCGCCGGGGCCGAGGCCATGGGCTTCACGGCACAGGCGCGGGCCACGCTCTGGGGCAGCCGCTACGCCCAGGTGGCGCCCGCCTTTGCCGAGGCCACCGGCCAGGAGCTGCGCCCCGGCCTGCGCCTACTGCTGCGCGTGAAGGTGACGTTTCACGAGCAGTACGGCTTCTCGCTCGACGTGCTGGCCCTCGACCCGAGCTACACCGTGGGCGAGCTGGCCCGCCAGCGGCTGGCCACGCTGCGCAAATTGCAGGAAAAAGACCTGCTCGAACGCCAGCAGGAACACGCCCTGCCGCTGGGCCCGCAGCGGCTGGCCGTCATCTCCTCGCCCACCGCGGCGGGCTTCCAGGACTTTGTGCGCCAGCTCGAAGAAGCGCCCTACGACTTTGCCCTCACGCTCTTCCCGGCCCTGATGCAGGGCGACGGCGCGCCCGAAAGCATCCGCGGGGCGCTCGACCAGATTCGGCCGCGCCGGGGGCAGTTTGAGGTCGTCATTATTATCCGCGGGGGTGGCTCGAAGACGGATTTGCTGGCCTTTGATGAGTATGGGCTGGCGGCGGCCGTAGCGGCGTTTCCGCTGCCCGTGCTCACCGGCATCGGCCACGAGCGCGACGAGGCGGTAGTGGACCTGGTGGCCCACCGCGCCCTCAAAACCCCTACCGCCGTGGCCGCCTTTCTGGTCGACCGGCTGGCCCGCCTCGAAAGCCTGGTGCTAGACCTGGCCGACCGCGTGGCCGAGCGCAGCCGCCAGCATCTGGCCCGCCACCACGCCCACGTGCAGCACCTGGCCGACCGCTCGCGCGAGGCGGCCCGCCAGCACCTGCGCCACGCCCAGGCCGCGCTGGCCCACCGCAGCCGCCAGGCCAGCCAGGCCCCGCGCCAGCACCTGCACCACTTGGGCCAGCACCTCGAAAGCTTTCGCTACACGCTGCCCCAGGCGGCCCGCCGCGCGCTCGGCCACGAGGCGCAGCATCTGCGCGGCCGCTCGCGCACGGTGCTCCGGCGCTTCGTGCGCCACCATCAGCGCAAGCGCGAGCAATTGCTAAGGCAGCAGTTTACCGCGCAGCGGATATTCGAATTGACAATTAAGAATGTAGAATTAAAAATTGCGGCGGCGGAAGCCGCGGTGCTGCGCCGCGAAAACCAGCAGTTGCGCCGCCTACGGTAATTCCGCTAAAATTTGCCTCAACTTACAATTTATAATTAACAATTCACAAGTAAATCCGTGACTTACAACGAAGCCATTCAGGAGTTAGAAACCATCCTCCGCAGCCTCGAAACCGACCAGGTAGACGTGGACGACCTCACCGCCCGCGCCGAGCGCTCGGCCGAATTAATTCGCCTTTGCCGCCACAAGCTGCGCCACGCCGAAGCCTCGCTCGACCGCGTATTCGACTCGCTTGATGAGGAAGAAGAGGATGCCGACGAAACGGAGAAACGCGAAGAACCCGAAGGTGAAGAGCCAGAGGAAGAGAACGATAACGACGACGAACCCGACGACTACCGCCGCGGTGGTCCTGGCCGCCCCACGCAGCCCCGGCTGTTCTAAGAATTAGAAAGGGGAATAAATTACCGCGGTAATTTATTCCCCTTTCTAATTCTTATCGGCTATTTAATTACGCCGCACGTGAATGCGTACGCGCTCACCATCTTCGGTGGTGGTGGGCATCACATCGATGCGGTCAGCCTCGTCGAAATACACGGCCAGGCCGCGCACGATGCCCACGGCCAGCCCGCCCATGCGGCGCGGCGACACGTAATTAATTAATACTTCGTGCTCGTTCAGGCGCTCTACCTTTAATACCGGCGGCGAGTTTTCGGGGTGCTCGCGGCGTACTTGGTTGTGCATTTTATGCTCGGTATTTTCCAGCATTTCGAGGGTGCGCCAATCGGGGTTCACGTACTTCTGGTACATGTACATTAAATCGGGCACGAGGTACTCGCCGAATTTCTCGTGCAACTCGCCGGCCGGAATGCCGGTAGCCTCGGCGGCCTGCCCTATCAGGGCGTACATGTGCTCGTCGGGGTACACTTCTTTATGGCTGAAATCGCCCGAGGTGAGACCCGCTAGCTCCACCAGCTTTACCCAGGTGCTGTGGTCGTATTGGGTTTGAACGTAACGTTTGAGTAGCGTGAAGATAGTGCCGTGCATAAAGAAGAGCTGGTGCTTATGGCCGGTACAACGTGCTGCCCTTCGAAAAGTTAGTTGCTTATCTGATTATTCATAAAAACGCCCGCCTGCCGGAGGGGCAGGCGGGCGCTGACATAAAAACCGGGCAGGCTAGCGTCACATATTGCCGATAACCGTCATGGTGGCCAGCGTGGGGCCTTCGCTGCCGCCGGTGGGCTCCACCGTCATGGCAAAGGCCTGGGCGCTGGCGATATCCTTCATCTGCTGGAGGCTGTCGCCGGCGGCAGTGGTAGCGGCCAGCACGCCAGCATCCACGGGCTTGCCCTTGTCGAGGGCCCAGAGCTGGTACTGCTTGCCGGCGGGCAGGGTGGGGAGCTGCTGCACGTCGAGGTACACGTGGTGGCTAGCCCCGTTGTAGAGCACGCGGGCGCGGGCGCCGGTGTGGGCAGGCGTGCCGGCCAGAGCCACCATCTTATACTCCTGGGGCGAGCGTAGCACGTGCAGTTGCTCCTGGGTGGTGCTGAGGCGGCGCTCCATCACCTGCGTGGTTTGGGCCACGCGGGCCTGGTCGTTTTGCACGGCCACCAGGTCGTTGCTGGCCTGCTGCCAGCGGCTGTATAGCAACGCATTAACGGCCAGGCTGACCAGCAAGGCCACCGAGGCCGCAATGGCCCAGCCGCTACGTGAGCTGGCCACTGGCGCGGAGGCGTAGGTTTCGGCGAGGTGCGGGTTGGAGGCCGATACGCGCATGGTGGGCGCGGCGGCTACGGGGGCCGCCAGGGGGCTAGCGGCGGCCGGGGCCGCCGTGGTCTCACCACCAATTTCGGCCAGCACGCGGCTTAGTACACGCTCACGCAGGCCGGCGGGGGGGGCCTGGGCGTGTGCCTCGGCATACACGCCCAGGCCAGCCAGCAGCTCGTTGAGCTCGGCGCGCACCTGCGGGTGGCGGGTGGCCCAGGCTTCTACCTCGGCCCGGGCAGCGGGGTCCAGTTCGCCCAGCGCGTATTGCTCGAGGCGGCCTGATTCAATATATTCCTGATAATTTTCCACAGAAGTAGCGGCTAGTAGCTTAGCGAATAAGTTTGGCTAGTATTTTCAGAGCGGTGCGGGCGCGCGTTTTCACGGTGCCCAGCGGCAGGTTGAGTTCTTCGGCCGCTTCGCTTTGGGTGAAGCCGCCGAAATAGAGCAGGTCGATGATTTGGCGCTGCTCGGGCACAAGCTTGCTGGTGATTTCCTGCAAGCCCACGTGCTCGGGGCGGAAAGCATCCGGGGCGGCCTGGCGCAGAGCGGCCGGGCTATCGTCGAGGCCCTGGGTGCGAGAACTTACGCGATGCTGGCGCGAACGGATTTTATCAATCGCTAAATTTCGGCTGATATTCACTACCCAGGTAAATAAGCGGCCTTTGGCGTTGTCGTAGCCGACCATCGAGTGCCAGATTTTGACCAGCGCTTCCTGGAGTACGTCGGCCGCCTCGTCTTCGTCTTTGACAATGCGGTTGATAACGCCGTAGAGCGCCGCCGAGTAGCGGTCGTAAAACTCGGTCATGGCCGACTGGTCGCGGGCCCGGAGGCGTTCGACCAGGGCTGCCTCGGCGGCCGGGGGAGTGGATATGAGGGGAGAGTCGGACACGGATGAAACTAGAAAAGCAAAACCGACGGAGCCAGCCGAAATGTTCGGCAATTGACAGCGAATGTAGGACGGGTTTAGGTTTTGGGCCGCACGTGAAGGCCAGGTGAATAGCTGAGCCGTACAACCCACTAGGCTGCTGTACGGTTTGTGTATAATTTGGGTCTAACGCAGCGCTGGCCCAGCCTTGCCTTTTTGCCCTCTCTCCTTTTCGCTTATTCCCATGGCAATTGCCTCCATAAATCCCTATACCGGCCGCACGCTGCGGCGCTTTGCCGAGTTTTCATGGGCGAAAACCGAGCGCATCTTGGCCCAGGCGCACCGCGCGGCGGCGCAGTGGCGCACTACCACCTTTGCCGAGCGCGCGGCCGTGCTGCGCCGGGCCGGCGCGCTGCTGCGCGAGCGCCAGGACGCGCTGGCCCACCTCATGGCCCTGGAGATGGGCAAGCCCCTGCGCGACGGCCGCGCCGAGGCCCAGAAGTGCGCCGCCTGCTGCGACTACTACGCCGCCCACGCCGAAGAATTTCTGGCCGATGAGGCGGTGCAAACCGACGCCGGGCGCAGCTTCATCAGCTACGCGCCGCTGGGGGTAGTGCTGGCCGTGATGCCCTGGAATTTTCCACTCTGGCAGGTGGTACGCTTTGCGGCGCCTGCCCTTATGGCCGGCAACGTGGGCCTGCTCAAGCACGCGCCCAACGTGCCGCAGTGCGCGCTGGCGCTGGAGCAGATTTTCCACGACGCGGGCTTGCCGCCGGCCGCGTTTCGCACGCTACTCATCGGCAACGAGCCGGTGGCCCGGCTGCTGGCCGATGCCCGGGTGGCAGCCGTGACGCTCACGGGCTCCGAGCGGGCGGGCGTGGCCGTGGGCCGCGCCGCCGGCCAGCACCTCAAGAAGGCCGTGCTGGAGCTGGGCGGCTCCGACCCGTTTATCGTGCTGGCCGATGCCGACGTGGCCCTGGCCGCCAAAACTGCTGCCCAGGCCCGGATGATAAATGCCGGCCAGAGCTGTATCGCCGCCAAGCGCTTCATCGTGGAAAAACCGGTGCAGGCCGAGTTCGTGCGCCTGCTGAAGGGCCACCTGGAACAACTGCGCTACGGCAACCCGCTCGATGAAGCCACCGACTACGGCCCGCTGGCCCGCCCCGACCTGGCCGATGAGCTAGCCCGCCAGGTGGCCGACTCAGTGGCCCAGGGCGCCAAAATAGCCTTAGCCGGCGGCCAGCCGAAAGCCGGCGCCGCCGAGTTTCGGCCCCTGATTCTGACCAACGTCAAGAAAGGCCAGCGCGCCTACGCCGAGGAGTTCTTCGGCCCGGTGGCGCTGGTGCTCACCGCCCGCGATGCCGACCACGCGCTGGCCCTGGCCAACGACTCGGAGTTTGGCCTGGGCGCGGCCGTGTGGACGCGCGACCTGGCGCGGGCCGAGGCGCTGGCCCGCCGGCTCGAAAGCGGGGCCGTGTTCATCAACGGCATGGTGAAATCGACGCCCGAGCTGCCGTTTGGCGGCGTCAAGAAGTCGGGGCACGGTCGCGAACTGTCCTACGTGGGCATCCGCGAGTTTGTCAATATTAAGTCGGTCTGGCTTGCCAAGGCGGCCCAGCCCGCCCCGGCCAAGACGGAATAGCCGGCCGGGGCGGGCTAGCAGTAGCCCAGCAGCCAGTAGGTGACGTAGCCCACCAGCTCGTGCAGCAAGGAGCCCCAGCGGGTAAGCACGTCGGTGCTGGGCACCAGCACGTAGCTGGGCGTCGGGATGAAGTCGTGGCTGCGAAAATCGGCCGGGAACGGCACCGGGTGCAGCCCGACTTTCGCGAAGCACCCTAGCGCCCGGCGCTCGTGAAAGGCCGACGTCACCAGCACCAGCGACTTGATATCGGGGTGCTGCTGCAAGAGATTTTTCGTGTAGAGCGCATTTTCGCGGGTGTTCTGGCTGCGCGGCTCCACCAAGATAGCACGGGCCGGCACACCTGCTAGCTTTAGCAGCGTGGCCAGCTGCTCGGCCTCGGGGGCCACGCCGGGCTGGGCGCGCAAGGAGGCCAGCCCGCCCGAGATGATGATGCGCCGCACCTTGCCGGCGCGGTACAGCCACAGGGCATGAGTGAAGCGGTCGGCGCCCTCGTTCAGGTACACGCGGTCGTGGGGGTGGCGGTCGGCCTCGGTGATGCCCGTGAGCAGCACCGCCGCATCGGCCGGGGCCACGGCGCTGAGCGGCACGGCCGGCAGCTCCCAGGCCCGCAGCGCGGCGTCGAGCAGGGCATCATTCCCACCTACCAAGAGCAAAATGGCCGCCGCCCCCAGCCAGCGCCCACGCCAGCGGCCGGTGCGCCGGGCCAGCAGCGCGGCCCCCAGCAACCCCATAAGCCAGGCGCCGGGCGAGAAAACAACGAGCAGAATCTTCGACAGAAAAAAGAACAAGGCGGGCGGTGAAAAGAGGCGGGAGAAGGGCGCGTAAAAAAGCTCGTTGGGCCGCCTGTGACGCGGCCCAACGAGCTTTTCGGCTTGCAATAATACGGCGGGGCCAGCCCCGGCGGCCCTACTTCACGGGCACGAACTCGCGCAGGCGCTTGAGTTGGTCCTCTACCTGGGCTTCTTCGGTGAGGGCGTCGCATTCGAGCATCCGGCCCTGGCAGTAGCTCACGAAGAAGGGCGCTATTTTTTCCTGCATCATTTTCTTAGCCACCGGGTTTTCGTCCGAGTTGAGGCGTACGAAGAGGATGCCCACGTTCTCGGGCGCGTCCACAAACTTGCTGAAGGGCGGGGCCAGCGCCTGGCATACGTCGCAGTTTTCGGAAGTGAACTTGGCGAACACCTTCATGTGCTCGTGGATGAGGTGGCGCAACTGCTCGTCGTCGGCATCCACGACGTGCTGGCGGGCTTCTTCGGTCATGTACTTTCTAACTAAAAACGGATGGGATAGGCTAGCGGCTAAACCTGAACTATACGGCAAAGGTTCGGACCGTAAAGCTACCACCTACGGCCCTAGCACAGGCCATAGTATGGGCGTTCAGCCTAGCCACCGCCCAGGTTCCCACTCGTGCCCTACGGGGCCACGCTATGGCCTAGCGGCGCAGCATCAGCTCGCGGATGTACTTGACCGGGGCCGAGCCGTAGCTCAGAAACTGCTCGTTGAAGGTCTTGACCTTGAAGGCCACGCCGTCGCGCTTTTTGACCTCGTCGCGCAGGGCCACAATTTCGGTGTAGCCCGTGAAGTACGAGCTGAGCTGCACCTGGCTGAGGGTGGCGCGGTGCCACTTGTTGCGGGCCTCGGCTTCCTCCTGAAAGCCCTGGGTGGTGAGCAATTTCACCACGTCGGCCTCGCTGACGTTCTGGGTCTGAATGAGGTTATCGACCACCGCGTTCAGCGTCGAGCGCATGTTCCACTTGTCCCACAGCAGCCAGATTTCATCCGAGTTGTTGCCGTAGCCGGCTTCCAGCATCATGCGCTCCGAGTACACGGCCCAGCCCTCAATCATGGCGCCGTTGCCGAAGATGCTCTTCACCAGCGAGGGCGAGCGGTTGGCGTACACGAGCTGCGTGTAGTGCCCCGGAATGGCCTCGTGGATGTTGAGAATCTG
>Ga0160429_1000517_pt1 | contig 33182 bp, 45 predicted proteins | sample SolpanmetagenomR_FD_108199 | JGI IMG/M metagenome (GOLD analysis project Ga0160429, IMG submission 108199) | Solar panel surface microbial communities from Lawrence Berkeley National Laboratory, California, USA - R | ecosystem: Engineered > Built environment > Solar panel > Unclassified ... | reverse complement strand
TGTAGAGCCAAAGACATGAGTCTTCTAAGATTCTGCCTTTGTGTAACAGAATCTCGAGTCTCTCATCTACAGGATCTGTTGCGCACAAATCACGCATATATTGGGTAGCTGTCTGACCAATGTAGATGTTACCTTGTGAGCTGAGGTGAGCACCGGCCAGACTCACGCCACCGAATGTACTTATCGGAGCTGTAAATGAGTTCCTCTGACCTTGCAATTGATCTGTCATTTTCACCAGTTCTAGAAAGCCTACCCAGATGTAGTGCAATGTCTACAATATCTCGTAGTTAGTGAGGAGAAATTGTGAAAAAGGCGCCGGTAATATCATAAGTAGGAATTTATCGCTCTTAATAAGAGACGAAGTGGAAAGACTAGAGCTCCTTAGCGCGAAAAACCTTCGCTACCCCGCTCCGGAGATTCTCGGTATTAAGATGACTATCGACACGTTTGGAAAACCTACTACGACTTTAGATAGCTATATATCACTTCCATCCTTCCATACTTAGATAGACATTACAACGTGGTCGAAAGTATAGGTCTTAAAGGAGGGTATTGTAGAGGGCGAGGTCTCGGACGCGTTCTTGTGTCCTGGGGAAGTGAGAATCCGAATTCTCTGAAGTCTGACCCTTCTGCTAAAGTCCAGGCATTATCTTTGATGGCTTACGCGCATAAGCGGCTGCATCAGCTGCAGCATACCCCTACCATTCGTTGTTCTTATGCTAGGCGCAGTAGTCGCAAATTCCTCGAACTACCCAACAACCAATCTCCGTCATTAGTCCAGCAGCTCCTATTTCGAAGTAAAGCACAACCATCTCGCCGGCTAACCTACTCCGTTCTAGTGCATCGCGCATGACCTCATTGCTAGAAGCAATTAATCCTAGATGAACATGTGAACAAACGTCCCGGCGTAGAGGTCGAGTCACGACCTTGGAAGAGTCACGTTGGCATTCCTTATAGTCCATGTCGTCGTTAGAATGGCGGTAACTCGCTTCGAAAAGATGATCGACATCCAGTCGCAAGCTATTGCGTAATTAGGGATGTTGCTCAGCAAGCTTGCCTGCGTAAGTCTAAAGTCGATAGCTTAGATTGTCTTTCATGGTCCGTCGACTCTCTTGCTCGCTTGAAGCATTACTGTAATGACGCCTTAATGGCTTTCGCGACGAAAGATCGGTTAGGCTAATGTTCAGATCGTATAGAGTAAATTATTCCCGATAAGTGACGTGCGTCGGATACAGCTTGAAAGCATGACTCATGTCGCTGCAGGGTAAGGGTGTTACAACACCACCAGTACATAGTCTGTTTGCTCTGCATCAATTACCATCAACTCACAATAATACCTTTACTTTGTTATCTTGAGTAGCTATTTGATCACAATCATTCCCCCCGTGCGTCCGTTAATTGGTAGCATCTACAGCACCATTAGCAGTCCACCACCACCACCTCCAAAACCAGTGTTTGTGTTGGTTCATCCACACACTCACACTATTTCACACTTTTGTTCGGCACCTGCGAACAACAACAACGACAATATCGCGCATCATCACGCGATACAACACAAACCCAACCTCGAAGAAGGTCTGACTGACGCTGAATGGCTCTTAGGAGAACGCCGGCATCACTCAAACCCTCAAGAAGTGAGAATCAAGTGCTAGCAAACGAAGCGTTTGCTCTACGCAACTTCGTCCTCTTCAGCCAGAAACCTGCAAGAGCACAGCTAGCAAGCGTCTCATCGGCGCCATATCCAGCTACACCGTTGTTCCAAGTGATAGTTCGTCCACAGATATCACCACGACAAACGTACTTGATCAACCAAACGATCAAAACTGTTCTTCAACTCATCGACTTTGAAAAACCGAAGTTGTACAAGTCACCTACCAAAATTCGGATAGCTCTCACAAACTTCGCGAACAGAGTTGAGAAGAAAGCTTTCATCGAACAGAAGAAGACTCACAAGGAACTCCTTAGTGACGTCGACGCTGATACCTTCTTTGACAACAAACCTTCACCAGTTCTTACAAGACAGTCACCCTCTCTGTCACTAGAGAAGAGAGCTGCTTTCGCAATGACTGACCAACCGTCAAAAGCACTACAGCCAAGTGTGGCTAGTGTACTAGAGGATGTCGCTCCAACAAAGGATCCCGTTCTACCACTGTTAGCGAGATCTCACACAGCACCTACCTTTAGTCAACCAAGCTCGCTTGGGTCCACTGGACTGACTAGCCGGATGAGAGGTATCTCCAACACCGTGCAACCAATCAGACCAGTACCTCAAACGGGTCAAGGCTCGATTGAAACTTTCACTCAACCACTCACGGAAAGCAGGTAAAGTTGGGACCAAGATCCTGCGCAGGTCGTAAGAACCCAAGGACATATCCCCTTCGGAACCCAGTTCGGGCAACAACCTACCTACTGGTCAATTCCCTCACTTCAGTCAACAAGCTCCTGAACCAATCCCATCAGAAAGAATGTTGGAACATCCAGGGTACAATCAGCCTGAAGAGCAAGGAAGAAAGGATACTCAGCCAGTAGCTACTCCTTCGAGAGTCCTATCAAGAGGTCGACGTAGAAAGTCCCCTCTAGGCATCCAACCACAAGGTCCTCGCACGATCGAGCCAGTGACGCCAGGAGCTCCTGAACCTCCTCGTCAGCAGGAACCTCAAGGCAATCGAGACGAATAGCTAAGAGCTTGGGAAGCCCGAAGACGCCAAGAAGAAGAATATGGTCGTCGTTAGTACCAAGAAGCAGCTCGTGACAACAATAATCGACAAGTCGAAGATCTGACTGCTCAACTCAGAAGTATGGAAGCAGCTTACCAGGAAACCAAGAGAGAACTGGAAGCTCGCCAGATACTTCCTACAGCAAGCCTACCTATGGCACCTCCTCCAGTTCGAACCTACGCCGACGATGCAGCTGACCGCCATCTGCCGGAAAGTTATCCACCAGAATTTCCTCCTCATGTGGACCTGCCTGAAGATAAGGATAAGCGCGAAAGATCGCACAAGAAGCTAACAGCCTACTTTAAGGACAGACCAAGAGGAAGGGCTAGTCCTCTAGATGACTCAACTAGCTCATCTGATAGCTCATTTGATTCTGACAGTGAATACAGTCAGAATCGTCGATACAGAAGATCCAAAGACAAAAGACGTTGGAGGGAAGAAAAGCGTGCTGTCAAGGAGACGTATCATCTTGATTCGTAAGAGGATGAAGCTGTCCAGAAGATGGGACGCAAGTTTACACCAGATGATATTGGTTACCTCGATCCAAGCCTCAAGATAACCTCAAACCAGCTAGCTGGTCCGATTTATCAAGTCGGTTCGAAGACTTACTATCGGGATGTTAAATACTTCTTGGAAGCAGCAGCGCTTGCCGCAGATCGTCTAGGTGCAAAGGTAGTCAGACATTGGCTACACACGTGCCTCAGAGGTACTGCTTAGATGTGGATAAATGGTTCGCTTACCACAACTCAACGCAACAATCTTCGCCACGGTGATGGTATTAAGTACTGGGAAAAGTACTTATCCGCCGCTTTTAAGCAATCGATGACTGAAGCGAAGAAGACTCTTGAGAATACACGGTATAGCATCAGAGAGATCCGTCGTGGAGATGATGTTGCAGCATACGTCCAAACAATCATGCACGCCTGCGAGGCAATTGACATGAAGGGCATAGACCAGCAGCTGACGTATGCCTGGAATAACCTTCACCCGGTTATCAAAGTGACAACGCAGCCTCACAAGAAGGGTTAAAGTCCTGAATAGTACATTCGTTACCTCGGCGAATTGAGTTCGTCAGTGTGGACAAAGCTCTACAAAGAGCAAGGGCATGGACATGGTTATGACAACAGGGTTATCAAGTACCGGGAACTGTGCCAGGTCAGAGGTTTCAAAACCCAAATCCTCAACCGAGGTATGCGAACGTTGTTGTCGGTCAATTCCAACCGTACCGCCCTAACTACCATCAGTATGGTAATGCCAATCAACGTCCTACTTAGCCGAACAACAATCCTCAATCGAACAACAATCACCCCGCCAACAACTACCAATCTGGACTTGTAGTCGCTCCTGCCTATCCTGGTAATCGCAATGCTCAACAGGGTGCCTACCCGCAGAATCCTCAAGCTGGAACTTACCCACAGAATCTACACCAACGACTATGATCAACAAGATCAGATCCAAGATCAAGTTGATTACTCCAAGGACGATGATCAGCAGGGTCGATACTTTGATTAAGACGCTCAAGCACTACCTGACCAGAACGAAACGGGCTACGGTTTCTTCGGTGCTTCAGGCGATACAAAAGTCCATAAGTGTCACTTCAGCTGTACCACTTTCAAGTCAAACAATGCTCTGCACACTCATGTGCGTGAGATGAAGGAGAATCCAGAGAAGCACATTGCTGTCCTCCAGGAATCGAACGCTCTGACTGGAAAGGCTACGGAAGAACCAATCAAGATTGAATCTACTGCCGCACCTACAAGTGAGATAGGTGTAGACTTTCGTGGCTGGCACTATGTGTCGTTCGAGCTCAGACTGAAGGGCAGCGAGAATCTCGAATGGGTCTTTCTAGACACAGGATGTACCATAACTCTCATCGATGAAAAGTTTTTGGCTCGTCAATCTCCACAGCACGAAATCAAGCATACCGAACATCCGGTAAGAGTTTGTGGAATTGGGTCAGACATGCACGAAGGCAAGGAGTATGTGGTTATTAACGTGGAAATACCATGCACCTTACCAGACGGGAAGAAATCAACTGGTCTTTGTTAAAGAGAAGCGCACATTGTGAAGAACCTTGCTGCCAACATGCTCGTAGGCGTGGATACCATCGCACCTGAAAGGTTGCTAATTGACGTCGACGGTGAGAAAATGACAATGGGTGCTTGTAAAGATGCAATGTGGTAAAGTCAAAAGGAATAAGGATTAACGCAAGGGTGCTTGCAAGCAAGAAGACAATCATTCAGCCAAAGGCTAAGGCTTTCGTCTCAATTCGTGTCAAGGGTGACATCGCTTCTGTGGACAGAGATCTCCTGTTCGAGCCGAAGTGCAACATTATCTTTAGAACAGAAGCTGATTTCTCTGCTTCGCTGGTTGACAAACATGTCAAAGTGCTTGGAGTTTACAACGCCGCCACTGAACCAATCACAATCTAAAAGCATACAAAGATTGAGACAAACATGGATCTAGCTGCCGACGGCTTGGATGAGAGTGGACATGTGTATGGATTTCTTGCACACTCACCATCGATGCAACAACATTCGAAATTGCTTCTACCATTGACAAGTGCCAACAGCACTGTAACTGAAGGTCCAACCTTACCGCCGCGACAACTGCCACCACTCTCAGACTTTGATTTGATTGAACGAGAAGGTCCAACAGGGAAGCTCCGTAATGTGATTCGACTATACGGTCCAAGTGACTGAGTCAGGTTAAGCTTGTGACAAGTCAAAAGATCAACCACCTGCTAAAACGGCAAGTCATAAAGACGTCATCAATCGAAACAAGGAGTTCTTCTACGTGAACGAAAGAGGTTTGCTCTACATGATCGATGAGCTCGACAGACATCGGCTCTGCATACCCAAAGAGTATGAGAAGATGGTGCTTGCACAAGCGCATGATTACCGTGCTCATTGCGGAGAGTATCGAGTGATTGTGTACCTCAATTCAGTAGCGGTGATTCGCAGACTGACAACTAAAGTACGGAAATATATCAAGTATTGTCCTACATGTCAGCTGACTTCACAACCTCACCACAAACCTTTCGGTGACTACACACCAATTGTTAGTCCCAACATACCTTTTTACACCGTCTCAATCGACTTTATTGTCGCCTTACCTCCGACAAAAACCGGTCTGAACATGGTTTTGGTGATTGTCGACAAAGCCTCAAAAGCGCCACAGCTCATCGAAGGCAAGGACACATACACTGCCCAAGGCTGGGGAAAAGCTTTCGCAATCAGAATTCAAGTAACCTGCACTGGATACCCAGCGGTTATCATTTCTGATCGTGATCCAAAGTTTACCTCTGGTTTCTGGGAAGGAATGTGGAAACACCTCGGGACAAAGCTGCTTATGACAACAGCTTACCACCCTTCAGCTAACGGACAAGTCGAGAGAATGAATCAGATGGTAGAATCCTGTATTCGCGTCTACCTTTTCGACCATCCTAAGGCTGAGTTCACGGACTTTCTGCCTGCTCTCCAGTTTCAACTGTTTTGCCAAAAGTCATGAGCAACTGGGATGACTCCATCGGAGTACATCTATGGGTTCAGAGTTCGTGAAGGAAACGTGTTGGACACCTCCGTGCCGGTGTCAGATGTGGTTTCAAACCGTGAAGCGCTGCGTCAAGAAGCCGTCGATTCAATTCGCCATGTTAGCGAACGAACCCGACTTGCTGCCAATGAGGATCTGACCAAATTGCGCATGGAAGAAGGAGATCATGCTTCTCTGCTCGTTGGTCGCAACAGTGCTCACCGGATTGCAAAGCATGAATACTCCAAGTTTGATCAACAAAAGCTTGGACCGTTCCGGATTGAAATGGTTATCTCCAATGGTCTTGCTTATCGGCTTGCTCTGCCATCAAGTATGAAGATCTATCCAGTCATCTTAATTACTCATCTGGAGCCAGCTTCTTGAAAAAGGCATTGGTGACCCGGATCGTGTACAGAATCCCCAAAATGAACTCTTCCGCCTACGTCAAAAGAACACCGATTTTAGTGCCTTCTTTGCTGAATATGAATGCCTTGCACTCGAAGGTCAAACGGACGATACTACGCTTACACCCTTACTCAACTAGTCAATCTCCCAGGAACTTCAGGAAATGTTACTTCATAATCCTTCCCCATCAAACGATATCCGTCTGTTTGCCCGCCACTTACAGGAACTCGAGAATTGTCGCCGTCAGGTTTACCAAAATACCTATATTTTTCGAAATGAACCGAACTCCCGGCCTCAAATTATCCGTACTTCGTCAACTCCATAATCCCCTCGCCCAGTTACTCGCCAAACTTATGCTACCGTTACTCGAGAACAGTCAATCGGAGAAACTATGGATTTAAGTAACCCTGGATGCTTATGCTTATGTTGAGGCTCAGCGATCCAGATTCTGCCCTATGCCCACGTGCATCCCCCAGACAGCTTTTCAAGTCAGAAATACCTACTGTCAGAATACATGATGTGAGAATACTTGTTTCGAATACACATATTGTAAGATACAAGTTGTGAGAACACTTATTGCTGGAAATACATGTTGTAAGATTCATATTGTGTGATACGTGTTGCATGAATACATATACAGCCGTTTGCAAAATCTTAGGCGCAACTCGGTCCGGAGCTTTTTTGATAGCGTTTTCCTAGTAATATGGCTTTCGTACGAGTTATCATGTAGATATACATCAGATATACCTCACTACCGTCCTAACTAGGCAATCGTGAGGTCTAGCAATGGAGGACGAACCTGAAACACGTCCGAAACGTTCGCGACAGCCTTCACAGAAGGTAATATCAACGCAATCGCCTGTACAGCAGGCCTCGAAGAAGCGCTCTCGTGCCACAACTACAAAGAAGCCCAAGAAGCACTCCCGTACGACGGCTACGCAAGTCGAAGTATCAACGACTTCCCCTCCACAGTCTACTCAACCCCTATTTCTACCACTAAGCGATTCTTCTGAACCTGAACCTGATCTACCAGCTATCCAAGAGTTTATCGACTGCTCTATTAAGGCAGAAAAGCCACGAGGGGGAATATTTCATGAAGATAATATACAGTGGCTTCAGGGCTGCTTTCGCTGGCAACAGATCGAGGATTTCCTGGAGGAAGTAGCGCAAATTAATGTGTATAAAACTGAATATCTAAAGCTACAGAACGTATATGGCTACTTTAATAAGCGCCCATAACACCTTACGCTCGAGAAGATGGCGTCCTTCCAACAAGCGATCCAGGTGTTCTACAAGGATCAGCTACAAGCTAGGCCTCATAAGAGAAAGGCGCTTGATACCTCAATTACGGTATCATATACAGTGGATCAGGAGGCAATTATAGAGGCTTCGCAATCTTCGCAAGCGGCGCCATCACAACAGCGGCGCAGCCGTGCAAATCCCCGCCGTGACCCTAACCAACAGAAGTAGGGAGATTTACGCTCGAAGCTGATCTTGTTGTTGATGATGATGAGGCTATCGCTCGAAAGGCTGATATATTATCAGAGCTACGGCGACATTGGTAGTGCGAATTAGCCGCTGGTTGTGCTGCCTATAACAAGGAAGGGTATCTGCTATTAAGAAGGCCAAAATATAGCTCAAAATCATTGGCCACTGAAGAAGGAGGAACTACGCTTCTGGCGTGACGAAATCATGGTTGGTAGGAGTACAGTAACCTCTCCAAGTGCTGGGGTATGCATCAAATTAAAACAGGGAAGACGTAATGGCGTAATCAAGAAAAAGGAGAAAATCAATCCTACTATTAATCAGCAGTAGACATCCCCAGGCCACGGCCTTACGCTGAACTTTGCGAATATGTTTACTGGCTTCGGCGGAACTCCCGTATTCCAACCTGATCAGTAAGTACAGCAACAACTATTAAGTCCAATGCCAGAAAGGAGCATTTCACCAGAACGGCAGATTCTGGCCTTCTTCACGTGGCTCGCAGAACGCTACGGCGATGATAAATGGACCGAGGTCAAGACCGCTATATTAGATCAGGACCTTGATTTACAGTCTATTGAAAAAGAATTGACGGATATACAATGGCAACAACTGGGGCTAAAACTGGGCAAGCTATTACTGATACGGCGCCGTATCAAGGAGTATAAGGCTTTCAGGAAGGCGCAGGCAAGGGTATCTATTAATTCTGATAGCTCCGGCTTGGGTGAATAGCGTAGCGTCGTGGTGGCAATTGAATTTGTATAATAGCTATGGGCTGAGGTTAAGGTTGAGGTTGAGATAAAGTTGATTAATAATACAGAAAAGCTTAGTCAGTACCGGAACAGGAAGGCTATGACTCGAGTTTCCCAAAGCCTGATTGATTTCTAAGCGCCAAGACCTGGCTTATGGATACCGAGGTTTACCCAGGGATAATTGAGATACTAAATACATCAATTTATGCCTCCTCCCCCCAGCCGCAGTGCTTCATCTGAGCGTAAGCGTGCTTGCCCCCAAACTCCTAACATATCCACATCAGATACAGGCCAAAATCCGGGATATCTGCGGCACGATCTCGATAGCGGCGAATTGCGCTCTTCAAAACGCTAAAATCCAACTCGATTGGGTTGAAATCGGGTGAATATGGTGGTAGGAAGATCACTTTTAGGTCATATTGTGCCAGAGTATCGATGACAAGTGGAGTTTTATGGATCTTACAGTTATACATTACGAGAACTGAATTTAGACGCCTTTCACCTTCTACGTACGCATTACAGTACGGCAATACCATCTCCTCTAGCTATGCAGCGAAGCGGTCGGCGTTAATAGAACCGTGATAGATAAGAGGATGTAGATAGCCAGTAGAAGTAAGCGCAGGAAGGATACTCCATCGAGGAGATCGATGAAAAGGTATTGACTGAATTGGTGTTTCTCCAGTTGGAGACCACCCGTATCGACGATCACCAGTCCTTTCCTGTGCGGCAGACTCATCGACACATACTATCTCTTCAGGCGTGAACTGTTGCATAATAGTACGTCGAAACCAGGACCTTTGTACCTCATTTCTTTCAGCTGCCGTCTTCATAGCTACCTTTCGAGACCACCCTATTAGATGGAGGTGGCGTGAGAGCGTACAGACATGGATCTGTATATCGAACACATCATTCAGCCACCAGGTGACCTCATCGAGGTATGCTGTAGGCTTTTCATGTAGGTAGATCCGTAGATGCGTAGTGATCTCAGGTGAGATACTTCTAGGCCTTCCCCGCTTTAATGCGATAGGATTATACGGTACTCCAAAGTGAACCAGATACTCTTTAATGCGTGTAATTGTACGACTAGAGACACCAGCTATTGTAGCGATGTATGTCAAGGACAGTTCCAGAAGGGATGGTTTGACCAAGAAGTACACAGAATCAGAATATAGGTATCTAGTTGTGTGTAGTGTAGTTGATGCATTCTCACTACGAAGCTCTGAGGCACTTATGTGCGGATTCTATCTACCCTGTTCAGCCTTGACTCATGTACCAGGCTCCTGCCATGATCACATCAATGTGAGACTGGGATAACTCCTGCAAGAGGATTAAGAACGCAATAAAATCGCGTACACGCTTATCCAACGCCCATACATCACCAGGACGTTTACCCATACTTATCAGGCCTCACGATTACCTGACTGGGACGGCAGCGAGGTATATCTAATGTATATCGTACTATTCTATATGATAACTGTTGAAGGATAAGGTTCATCAGTGGTTCCCCCGCATGTCGGAGTGTATCCCGCAGTTCCGGGTACAACTCCGCAACCACATTAGCTAGTTTCACATTGTCCTCATTATGTAGTTGCAACAACAACATCAATATCATGTAATACTATGCATATTCTCTCTCTCTTTTCTCTCTGTATCGGCCATACCTCAACAATAACTCGTACGAAAGCCATATTACTAGGAAAACGCTACCAAAAAAGCTCCGGACCGAGTTGCGCCTAGGATTTTGCAAACGACTGTATTCACATGGCAAGCACATGTCACTGGCAAACTTCCGTCTCACAACATGAGGTGTTGTCCATCATCTACCATCGACTGCATCGCTTCCTCCACGCATCATGGTGCGCTCGATACCGCCATCGCCATCACCATCATCATCGATCAGCGGCGATGCAACTGCTCTATCAGACAAAAACGCCCGTACCATCGCCAAATGACTTCGAGACATTTGCAGGATATAGGACGTTGACCGGGACGCCCTCGACGAATATTTCAGCACCGCGACCTTTGACCCTTACCGCTTTGTCGAGTCGCTTCGTAAACTAGCCGCCAAATTTGACTTTGACACCATGAAAGAGGCGCTTCAGCATGCGCGACTTCAGCATGCGCGACTTCAGCGCACAACCAAGCAAGATCCGGGTAGGCAAGGCCTTTCGAAAACACGACAGTGGACACCTACAGACGTGAGATCCGCCCTTAAAACTCTCAGCCGGAAAGCTCAAGATGATGACGCGGCTGCTAGTGCCGCCGCTGCCCGCCTTATTATGTACTCTCGGAGTGATGAAGCAATACCTCAAGCGGCACCTCCGCCAAAACAGACGACTATGCGGGCAGCACAGAAGCGAAAGCGTGTACAGAAAGCCGTGGACGAAGTAGAGCAAGCACAAGAGTTAAAGGGTTCTTCCAGGAGCAAAACTGTTATTAAGAAGAAGAACAAGAGGCGAGTCATTGAGCAAGAAAGCACGGATGAGAAGCAGCAGGAACAAGCAGACAGCTTAATAGAAACTACGAACAGCCAGGAAATAGATATACAGGAAGATACGCATACAGAGCCGAAGGTCAAGATGGACGCTTTCACAAGACCTTTCACCACAGACTTGCAAGAGAAGGACGACGATGAGACTAGGGATGATATACCGAACCTAAGCACGCTTTTGGAAGACAGTATTGAGCACGGCCGTCATGCTGCAATAGCTCTTCCAAACCCGCCAGGGACTCCTCACAACAAAGATGACTCACGAGCTAGCGACTACTGGGAGGAAGACGAGGAGATGGAGGATGAGCCAGAACAAAACACCACGATAGAGCTCGTCTTCGAGGACATAGGATCAAAAGCTTGGCCAGACAAATCATTTTCAGGCCTATATGTAGACGAAATCGGCATAAATCCTATCGACAATCATGTTGAGCTTGCTCGAGTTCATCCGCATCAGGTCGGACACGCGACAGGGTATCGTCACTTCTCCTTGCATACAATACAGGCACAAACAGAAACAATAATCACAAATGGTCCTTCCATTGCTTAACATACGAGGTCATCGAACATCTTACTGAAATCACACCACCAGATTACTCATCAAGCGTCAAGTCCAGACATACAAGGCTCGACCCATCAATATCCTTCAATGGAATGCTAGATCAGGAGGTTAGAAGGCATCAGGCTTAAAATTCTCCTATCAACGCCCGAGAAGAGCTGTTTGCAATTCAGACTCCTACTTCTGACCTAAGGCCATTGTCAGGTAGTGCTGTCATCCCAAGAACAAAGCAGCAGCAGCCTCAGAGTCAAGCAGTACTCGAGCCTAGGGGCGTGAGCAATCCCTTACAGCAACGTTGTGCTAGTCCGGATTACGAACAGATCGTGCTGTACCGGCATGAAAAGCAGCCAAAGAATAAAGGTATACAAGAGCTCGCACAGACTACAACCATCAATAACAGTCTCGCAAGACAACATTTCTTCATCAGTAGACATCTCTCAGCAGGTAGCCCAGGATGAGCGGGAAAGGGAAAAAGCGCAAGCCAAGCACGAAACCCTGACAGGACCCGAGCATAACTAGGTTTGGAGGTGGAATCGCGTTGTGGAGGTAGTGTGCAAATGACAATAGATTCGGCAAGACGAGTTCAGCACAAGGTGCGCCCGGAAGGCGAACTTCCGTTGGCAGTAGTCTCATCGCAGCAATCTCAGCAAAAGATATCATTTAGAGGTGAGATGGTAAGGACAGCACACCAGTCGCAACACAAGCCAGAATCTGGGCATCAGCCTACACTGGCAGAGATTCCAACGCAAGTATTACAGCACAAACTCCGCCTTCGAGGCGATCCCACCCGAGAGATACCTCCAGCCTCTCCAATTAGAGTTGAATTTGATCTCACAAAGGACAACGATGTTGGTTCATCAAGTTACCCCACAGCTCCCAAGCCCCAAATTAAGATTGCAAGTCTTGCTTCGAATGATTGGCTAGATGATATAGTCGTTCGAGCTTCGCTCGAGTTCTTGCAATTTCGAGAGGTTTACATTGTTGATTCATCACTTGTGGATGAGTCCAAACGAATCAATGCAAAGCTGGAGCACGAGCCGAGCACTGTTCCAGTGGTCCCACTCAATTGTTTCAAAAATCATTGGGCTATTTGTGTGATCGACGTTCAAGCTCGACTGGTCAAGTATATCAACTCCCTGCCTTCTGAAATATATGAGGATGATGCTTCGTTCTTTCATGCGACATTAGCTGCGGAAGACCTTCCCCCATGTTGAGCAGGATATTTGGAAATTTTCAACATTGGTTTGTTACACAAAGTTGCACACCCTGTTTAAACCCGTTCTAAAAGCATCCTCAGGCCGGCATGCTGCAGACGAATCTTCACGACTGCGGCCTTTACATCATTATCCATGCCTGGTACATCATCATCAATGCGCACATTCCCCGATCAATCAACACGCAGCTGTGGCGTTTAGTATTGGAGGTTCTACTCGATAGTATCAATTAAAGTCGCTCGGATTATGCCTGCTCTCTGCTGGAGGTGACGCCCATAGTTTCATCTGTTAACGCTAATGTGATAACTTCGCTTCATTTACTCAGCGCTCAGATTTGCGAAGGAAAACACTCATTACGCAGCTACGGGAAATGCATCAGCTTCTCTCCAGCCTCACACGCATGTTAGTACACTGATATAAACGTGCTCAAACTACATCTTCAGCGGCCATTCAGCCGGACGATCAATGCTATATCATCAGCACCAGCACCCTGATATCGGCCGCCCTCATAGTATCCCACACACGCTCTCCTCGTCCTTTAGCCCGAGATGCACCCTCCTCATCTATACATCTGCCTTTACTGCGGCACAAGCATGCCTCCGTTGCTGCTACCAAATGGCCAGATTTGTCTTTCCCTAAATCCGGCTACATTAGCCTCGCATGATAGGGTTTCTTGCTATAGAGTTTATGGCTGTGGAGTTTCTTGCTATTTTAGTATAATGCTTGCCTACAGTAGGTCTAGTATTCGGAAGGAGTCTAATCATTCGTGAAGTCTCGTGAGCATTGAGGGTACCTGGCTGGGATGGTGGTTGCTGTGGATCCCAGCCATGGAGGAATGACTGTGAAAACAGTCTATCCTCGGCGTGTTTGAAACGATCATGGCAATAGTGTACGTTGTAATCTTTCACCTCGCTGAGTTTTGATATCGCTAACCCGCATCATAACCGTGCTACTTGTATTTGATTGGATCTATAGTAGAAGATGATACTTCTGTATTGAAATGATCGTTCTCGCGAGGCTTTTGCGCCACATTGAGCTTTCTAGTATGAGTTGCATGATTCAGCGCATTGAGAGATCAGGAGTATTGAGAGAGTGGGGCGACTACTGTGAGAGCGGATGTTGTGGCCGAGAGAAAGTGGAAGCTTAAGGTGCGTTCTTGACCCTGCTGCTACTACTACAGCTGTTTGCTTTTGCTTTGTTGTCGTGGATAAGTGTAGGATGTAGTAGCTGCTGCTGCTTTTTACAGTCTGCCACCTCCTTACCTTCCACCGTCCCTCCTATCATATCACCATATTCACAGAGCTGTTTCTCCTTCCTCCCTGCCGCGTGCCTGTTCACACCACCCACTAGCTTTTCATCGAAATACGTTGTCGGACGTGACGAAGAAATCTTGCGAAAAGAAGATGAAGACTCGACTCCATATAAATTGAGCGTTTCTCTTAGTGGGTTACTGTAGATTTCAATGATCTAACACTCGCTTGTCGTTGTGGGGAGTGTGTAGTGCAAGATTCTGTTCTTGAGTAGGAATCTGGCTTGCACGAGGCGAAGGGTGCAATGCTGGGAAGGAAAGAGTAGCAGGTGTAAGCTAAGAGAAGCTTGAAGTAGACTTTGCGTCGTGGGAGAGTTGTATTGAGTTTAGGATGGATGAGATAATGGGCTTGTATATTGGAAAGGAGGCAAGGTTGGAAAAATAGGATCAGAAGGAGAAGATAATAATGGGGAGGAGGAGGAGCAAGAGGAGGAGGATAATTGACAGTAAGTATCAGCGATTAGTTATGGTAGAACCTTCTTAGATTCTTTTTCGATAATGTCCCTAGTGCGCTGCTACGCCAGGTCAGGCACGGCTTCTATGCTTGCAATCTTCTTCAATGTTGAAAGAGGAATGGATTTGGTGACCGATGAAAAGCCGAGTAGGGTTTCCACTCCCACGCTCCACTCGTACGATGGGCAACCCTGCTGTCATTCTCACCTCCAGCAACGATAACAACGATAACAGCAACGTCGTACACAAGACAAGTGACTCATCTCTCACGTTATTGTCCTTTTCACACCCGCAAGTCCCCAATTTCAACCCGAATAATTCCTACTTGCCTACGCCTCCCTCCTCTGCCAGACGAAAAGCCAACATCTTCGGTCCAACAATGGCTCTAGCAGTAATGTTCTGCCTCCTCGGTCCCGCACCACCTTCGAGAACCACAGCAGTCAGACAATCTTGAAGATGCGCTTCGGAGTCAGCCACAGGTAATATAGCAAGAGGTTGTGCATATTAGGGGCGGTGGAGCAGAACCTTTGGAAAGGAGAAGATGACAATAATCCGCAAGCCTACGTCGTCCCCTCATCTCCCCTCCTCATTTCTGTCAGACACCACCACGGCTGCCTCCACGCTCTCTACGCTTATTCTCTCATTATCGTCATAATCGTGACATACCCGCCGAAAAACGAACACGTCCCTCATAAACATCTCCTCCCTCTCGCACACTCTACCTGCACTCCTACTACACCACTATCGTATTTTGAACCAGCGTCTCCTCCTTTCTACTTATACCCATACTCCACGTACTCTGCGTCAAATTGTGGCCCGACAAGGTCTACAGGCAATCCTCTCAGTGTTCGCACTATCCTGCTTTCTACGAGCGCGGAGAGCTCTAACACGCTAGTCATGTACTGTGAGTAAAAAGCCCCCAGAGCCTATTGGGCAAGCTGACAGTGAGCCGTAATAGCAGACCCTACGACCGCTGGCTCGTCCTCAACACCCTCAGTCCGAGCGAGAAGGACCAGGTCATATACAGGATCTTCGGTGACGGTACGGCTACCCTCGTAGGCCGCTTCGCGAAGATCGACGAGTTGCAGCGCAACATTAACGTGAGGGTCCTTAGGAGCGAGGAGCAGGGGGAATAGTGGGAGGATAGTTCGAGGACAGGGGATGGAAGGTCGGCAGCATGTACAATATTACAGTATATCTACAATCGTTGCAGTGGTCATAGTCATGTCTATAGCAGAGTGTGTGCTAGGGTTGAGATTAGCTAATAGATTGATAGATCCGAAATCTGTTCGATTTAGAGAATCTACCAATTCGACCTCTAAGATGTCGAATGTCATTGTTTACGTTCCATAGAGACAGCACGTTAATGAATGTTATAGTGTATTTCTGTTCGTACAGATGTCTTGGCGTACCGTTGTATAGGAAGATCTTAGCAGGATTAGGTGTGGACTTTAGCATGAACTAAATCGCTCGGCCGCTTTTATACACACCTGTACTTTTCTCTACATAGATATGAAAATGGGTGTTCAAATGCTGATCAAGCCTCTTCCCATTAAAAACCTATCAACGTTCTTTCCGACGGCCTCGAATCTTATGTACCCACAGCTCTCACTCTCCAGATGATTGAACATAGCCGCAAGCGATGGGAATGTCTTCACGCATCGTCCACGACTATTAGGGCAATGGTAGAGTCTCGTAGCGTGAACCGCGCTGGTAATATGCTGGCGCAGCCCTTGCGGAGCACTAAAAACACGGTGGCATAGGTAGCACTCATACCCATCGTGGCCGTTCCACGCAGATACTGGATCCCAGCTCGCGCTGAGGCTCCTCTCGGTAGGATACTCGAGTAGACGTCCGGTGATAGCACCGTTTGGATCGCGGCGACGGAGTTCGCGGTAGATATTCTCACGATTAAGACCCCGAGCACTGGGACAGGAGCCCGTCTCAAGATGGTGCGAGACGCCTGAAGCTGTAGTGAACCCAGTCCTACAGAAAGGACACGTGACGTTTACGCCTTGGTGGATTCGAGATCTCATATGCTGGTTGAGATTATTCGCGCTTTTAAAATATCTCCCGCAGTCCCGGCAATGAAGGTGCTTATAGTGCCCGTACTGCTGCTGGTGCAAGTCTCGAGCGTTCTCGCTACGAAAAGCGGAACGACAGGTCTCACATCCATAAGGGTAGGAGTAGTGACCTTCCTCCCGCATGTGCTTTTCGATCTCCCGATAGGTAATAGCACGAGTGCTACAGGTTTCGCACTCGTAAGGCCAGATCCAGTGGTCTATAGCGGTCATGTGTTGCTTACAAGCCTTCCAGGTGTCGAAACGCCGAGTGCAGCCATCACACTTGAAAGTCAAGGCAGGTCGGTTGAAGGTAGCCATATGTCATTTGACCGTAATCTCGTTATGAAACCCGCGATCATACGTGCGACACTCTCGTAAGACGTCTAACTACGAAAACGGATTCAGCTTCACTCCGAGATGATTAGATGCCTAGTATATTTTGGAATTTTGCTAGAGAAACCTAATTAGAGATAGAGGTTGACTTCGAAGACGACGACGACGACGGTGATGATAAACGGAGGATTGCCGTTCGATCAGGAGACGAGTTGACTAATTGATGATCTAGCTGGTAGTAAAGAAGCAAAGCTATCGAGGTGTGAAACCCTTTCGCATGTGCCTTCCTAAACGAGAAGTACAGACGTTTGCAAAATCTTGTGTGGAAAACACATGTGACCCCAGTTTTTCGGTGACCTACCCTACTGTTGGTTGCAAAATGTTTGACGTTGCGGTGGTTGCTCCGAAAATTGGTGCGCTGCCATACAGAATTCAAGCACCGCCCGCAATCGCAAGAATATACCAACATAATATTATAAAAACCTTGCTGTCGCCCTAATAAGGCAATCGTGAAGCTATCCACGTTATAGGCAAACGTTTCAGTGATATATAGATAGTAGGTAAGCGCGCCCGGGACCTTACTGCCATACTTATACTGTTAAAAGCTCAAGTTGCACTCTTCTCTAGGGTTAGGAGCTATATCTGCCTACGGCCTTAATCAATCTATTACGATGATAGCAATTTTTCAGTCGGGTTTCGGGCCCATTTTAGGCGCGTTTTAGAGTCTACTATTAAAGCCTTACGATTGCCTAATCAGGACGATAGCGAGGTTTGAAATTTTAATATATATACTACGGTATTCTTACGATTGCGGGCGGTGCTTGAATTCTGTATGGTAGCGCACCAATTTTCGGAGCAACCACCGCAACGTCAAACATTTTGCAACCAACAGTACTAGAACGGAGAACTCGAATATTCGCCGTCGCCTCGACTTATGTACCCATGATGTCCTCAAACGTGCCTGAAACCGAGCTAATCGATATCACCTTACCGTCGTGGCCCCGTATTCGAATACAACATAACTATCGCGCGCTTGCTAGCGGGAAACCTCCTACTTAAGCTACCACTCAAGCTACTACTAACAAGCGCCAGCGCAGCAGACCAAGGAGCTCAAGGAACCCAAGCGTCCAAGTACGAAGATAATCCACGGTTCGTTCCGAAAGAGGTCGGAAAGTTGGTGGTGTATTATTTATGGGTAGTCAAACCGTTCGCAAGGATGCTACGTATTGCGGTTAGGAAAGAGTTCGGCTCCAGCTCGTTCGTGTGACAACCCGCGTCGGAGGAAGAGTGGGACGATGAGGATAGCGTTGACGGAGAGGAAGTGGAGGACCAGGATATCGACGTGGGTTCAGAAGAGGAGGAGCAAAAGGAGGCATGCTCACACGAATGCGGAAATGAAAACGGGATTTTGCAATTAGGCACAGAGGAGGATCCGTCAGATTGGCACCGATTTTTAGGTTTCGAATCCACATGTCAACAGCAGGACACAGGCACGTCGACGAGGACAGAGACACAGGACACAGGCACGTCGACGAGGACAGAGACACAGGAGACATACGAAGAGGAGGAATTCTGGAGGTAGCAGGAGATCCGGAGAGCGTACACCAGGCAAGAATTAAGGAGATTACCAGGCGAAGATACAGAATTTCGAGGTTTACAGAAACCGGGTTTTGAGGCAATCATAGCGAGAGTACCGAGAGTATTAATCATTATGCGCGCAGGAGGCGACAAGATTCTGTTTTTCATGATTCCGGCGTTGTGTTTGGGAGACGGTGTCATAGTTGTAATCGTCCTGTCAAATTCGTCGCGGCGAGATTTGCCATAGAGGTGCACAGATGCCGAGATAGGTTGCACGGAATGGGACAGAAGGAACGGAGGAAAGAGACGAGTACATCGGTCGAGGATCGTGTTAGTCACACCCGAATCTGCCGTCACAAAAGCATCTGGCTGGTTCATCGATAAGAAGAAGACGAGGCGATCCGATAGGATCGTAGTTGACGAATGCCACACCGTGTTAGATCCCGCGAGGGGATGGCGACCGCAGATTCGGCGCTTGATCGAGATGATGGAGAAAGGCGTTTAGGCCGTGTATTTGACAGCCACATCATCGCCCACGGACGAGGCCGACTTTTACAATACGATGTGTTTGAAAAGGGGAGACGTGTGCAAGTTTCGAGACAGCACGACGAGGAAGAACGTTGTATATAGCGTAGTCGAGTACGACAGAGATGAAGAGGAGCAGAAGTTGAGGAGAATTGTCGAGGAGAAGAAAGCACGCAATCTGCACCAGGTCAGATCGTCGTGTATTGTGAAACGGTAAAGCAGGCACAGCGTTTAGCAGCGGTGTTAGGGTGCAATAGTTTCCATGGAGAGGTCGATTCGGAGGAGGAGAGAAGGGAGGTTTTACGCAAGTTCACGAGTGGGGAAGAGCGAGTGTTTACAACGACAAATACGGTAGGATCGGGGATCAATACACTGATTATAAGAGTAGTCATCCACGTCGGCATACGAAAAAAGATGCGTGATTACGTACAGGAGAGCGGCAGAGCGGGGACGGACGGTCCACGTAGCGCAGCCATCATATTGCGCGGTCGTTGGATTGGAAGAGATGGAAGAACCACGTTAGAGAAAGTTTGGAGGACGGAATTAGGAATAAAAGAATACATGGATGGAAGGCTTTGTAAGAGGGTAGTATTGGATAAGGAGATAGATGGGCGGGTCGATCGTGTCAGTTGCGAAATAGGGAAAGAGAGGTGTGGTGTATGTGAAGGTAAGATAGGTGGGCGTAAGAGGGGAGACACGAGAGCAAGGATGAGATGAGAGAGGTCGATTTAGAGGAAGTCGAGCGCAATCCGTGTCATTTTCAGGAAACGTCATAATCAACCGGAATCGAAGAATCATGGTATTGTAGGATTAAGTAGAGGAGGGGAGAACAGTTCGGGGTGGTTTGTTTTACAAGATGCCGCAGCAGGTTCGCTAAACACGTGAAGAGTTCAAGAGGTTTGAAAAAAGGTTATGGATAAGATTCACGAAGAGGTTAGGAAGAAAGTGTTAAGGACGAGGGGAAAGGGGAGTTTTATAACCGTAGCGGCAGCAATCCGGGCATCTTAAATCGAGTGGAAGGAGGATGATTAGGTAGACGAGAATTCAGAGATGGTAGGTTCTCAAATAGATTGTGAAAGGAGGGATGGTGAGGTTATAGGAGAGAGGTTGTTAGAGAGATAGGGTATTTTACACAGAGCGAGTTATATCCATTAGTACGCAAAGACGCAAAGACGCAAAGACGCAAAGACGCAAAGACGCAAAGACGCAAAGACGCAAAGACGCAAAGACGCAAGGATGAAATTAGCTATTCATCTAGAGCTATCGTTTGGCATGACCAGGTTCTGACGTGGAATAATTTTACCCCCAAGAGTAGCTGTGTCAAGCAAGCTTGTCATTACTCTCGCCCTCGCCCTCGCCCTCGCCCTCGCTGTCCGTGTACTCGGTTTTAGATGTCCGAATCACTTCTCTTCTTAACAATGTGGTAACTCTTGTGTAGCCTTCAATCTTTGAAACCATGCGTAGTCTGCTCTGGTCTCGGTATCTGCCTGGTCTGCGGTATCTGCCTGGTCTGCGGTATCTGCCTAATCTGCATGGTATGCCTAACCTGCCTGTCTGTCGATCTGTCTGGTCTGAAATATGTGGAGAGTGAGGGCGGACGAGGAAATGGGTATAGAGTAGAACAATCTCTGCCCTGACTAGGATTTTCTGGTCTGCGTGGTCTGCGTGATCTTGCACCAACAACGCAAGCAAAACAACAAGCCTCTAACCCCGACCTCCCCACATCTCCCTGAATACTGAAGCGCGTGCAAGACGTGATGGCCAAAGATGAGCTAGAGTAGAAGAAAGCAAAGCTCGAGCAACTTAAGCGAAGCGAAGCAGAAGCACAAAGACTGGAGCAACACCTGACATAAAGCGGCTTTAGCCCTACTAGCCCACTAAGAAGATCCACAAGCTCTAACAGGGCCAATCACAAACGACAGGAGGATAATGACTCGATTGATTCTGACTTCCCTTCCCACCAAATCATAGCGGACAGACAATACCAAGCGAATCTAGCTCGCCGAAGAAGAATGGTAGTGGTAGCTTCATCACAAACAAGCTCTTCGGTAGCCTTTCGCATGCTATCCAGGGTGTGTGGTTGACGTGGATCAGAACGAACGAAGCACATCGAGTCCCACACAAGGCAAAACGCAGCTGTTGGGCTAGGTTGGAAGCTAAGTTAAAAGGTGCTGGGATTACCTTCAAGGATGGCAAGGCTCCTTTACTTCATGATTTTTACAAATCTGATCCAGTTGGTGCTTGTGCGAGCTGCAGGTCTGGTAAGCAACAAGAAGTGTAATTAGGTGAGTTCAAGCCCTTGCGCTGCTTTGGAGGAGTAGGCATATTTCTTTCTCAGCTTCGCAAATCCTCAGACCTCGTCGGCAGCACGATCTTGCCGCGCGTGGGTAGGATTGAACGGTGAATTATTTGGTCCGTTTATGGATTCTTACGGATTGGAGTCTGCCCTGGTTTGTGTGATCTGCTTACTCTGGAGTATGCCCTGGTCTGCCCTCTCTGCCCGGGCCTGTCTGATCTGTCTGCTTACTCTGCCTCGTCTGCTTAATCTGCCTAATCTGACCTGCTCTGGTCTGCCTAATCTCCTTGATTTGCCTGGTCTGCCTGGTCTGATCATAGGGACAGCCATAACGAGAAGCATAGGTAGATGCACAACGATAAGCTTACCCCTCGCTTAGCACAAAGCACATTACGAGCACTAGACTAAAAAAAATATCCACAAGTCGCAACAGACAACCGGACGATGAGATGTACATAAAGTAGAATAATTGCTGCCCTGGTCTGCCTGGCCTACCTGATTTGCCTGATCTATATAGTCTGCCTAGTCTGCCTCATCTGCCTGTTCTGCTCTAGTCTGCCGCATCTGCCTGCCTGTTTAGTCTGAACTAGGTGGAGGGTGAGGGCGGATGAGGGTGGTGGTAGACATGAAGGGAGAAGAAAGCAAAGCAGAAGTGTTTGAAACTGAAGTAGAAGAAGAAGAAGATGAAGAAGAAGAAGAGAAGAATAAGAAGGGAATAAGAAGGGAATAAGAAGGGAATAAGAAGGGAATAAGAAGGGAATAAGAAGGGAATAAGAAGGGAAGAGCGTTAGAGCAGAAGCCGACGTGCGTAGACGAACGTGCCGGTATAGTTCGACATGTTGAGGTGTAAGGAGGTTTCCTTTATAATAATGCCTGACTAGTCTCTTTCTTCCTTAACACGACTCACTCTTCCTCGTGTTCGGATTCAACATTAGCGAGACGTTCCGCTCAAAGTCTTGAAGAAAGAAGTCTCCAGGCAGTTTCATCAAGATGTTAGCAAACAGTGTAGTGTGTAAGAGAAGGTATCGTATAGCACTCTATATCCGTTATTGCTTTAGTGGCTACACACAAAAGATCACACTATGCGATAACTTCTCAAGACGGCACGAACATCGCCAGAGACGGCCAAGCTCCCTGACATGAGCACAGAAGCAGCACTGTTCTGATCTCCCAGAAGAACGGACGAGGATGCTCCATTCAGCCCATTCTTCGTAGCTATATCTTTTGTACGGATCGTTCTTGATGTCTCGAGTTACTTGCTTAATTGCGTGCGCTAGCCGTCTACCGAGCTCGCTCCTGTTTTCACGGTTCGGATTCTCTGTCGCTAATTTTTCTATTGTCTTTGGCTTGATTGCTCTGTCGTCCTCTTCTTCCTCCGGATCAACAGGGAAGCCATCTTCGAGCCTGTCCTCGGTCTCTCAGCAACACGAACAAATGCAGTGAGGTTATAGCTTAGAGTTACGAAAACACCGACTTCGGCCACATTCTTGACGAAACCGCGTACAACATCGCCCGCCTTGAGCTGATCAATACTTGACAGCGACTTGTCCTTTACTGGTAAGACAGAGCTGAGGACTTTCGACGGTCTGGTTGATAGTGAGATGCGCTTGTTAGACCTTTCGACATCGAGGATGCACGGCCAAAGTAGAAATAGCTAAAGTCAAAGGCAAAGACGGTCGAGTCTTCGTAGACCGTAGCTAAAGCGGGCTGGCCTTGCAGTATGGTAACATCATCGCCGACCACGAAGGCGACCTCGTTGTCTGGTGATTGGTGCCGCTTTGTATGCTGGTGTTTAGACACTAGCATAATAGAATTCTTGTTGTACAAGGATACAGAACCTAGTCATCATTGACGCAACTTTGTAAGACACACTGATTCACCAGAAATAAGAGCTGAGCCCAAAGCCTCGTCCTCAGCTAGACCAACGAGTATCCATCGTGCGGAAGTTGCGGCGACAACAAAAGTATTGACCAGACATGTAACAGAACTTACAAAGACAAACAAAGCATTTGAATTGTATACTCTTCTACTTTCCAGACCGCGACAACGGAAAGGCACACAAAGCCTAAGCACAGATTCCTTCCCGTTGTCGTTCACGCCAGAATTCTACAATATACTGTGTGGAATTAGCACAATGCTCAGTTGTGGTAAATTATACTGACTGACTTCTGTATTTATACATTGCAATGCAGATTCCATCGACCACAAGCATCGTTGTGCGTTTGCGTAAAGGCGATAGGCCTCCACCACGTCATGAGACAGCCATCTATCGTTAGTATGAGATGCTCTCATTCTCTCATAGCGTGCCGTCAAGATACGGTCATATACTTGATCAAAGTCCAGTCGAGATGAGATCATTGCGAAGCTTGACAAATGAAAGAGATACATGAAGTCAAAAAGCTCGTCTCCGAAGGCATCACGCAACGTTGCGTCGGTCATTTACCAGGACGTAGACAGAAGGCCGACAACCTGGTCCATGCGAGGGTCTATTTCGTCATTGAGCTTTATAATGACTGTTCTTAAAGAGTGAAAAGAGTGATCTGATAAGTTGCTTGACTACTAGAATGAACGCACACGCCGAGCCAGCGCGGAGATGATTATTAAGTTAGGAAAGGCCAACTAGTCAAATGTCTAGAAGATTGCACGTCTAAGCATTAAGAAAATGCTTGTGAGAATCTTGAATCGTTTTGATACATGTCGACGACAAGTGCTACGCCTAAAATGGGTCTGCGTAAACTTGACTGGAGAGAGAGAGAGATTCCGATTCGTGTCTGTAATAGGAGCTCGAGAAGCTGGTGGTGGTATACTTGAAAAGATCCTTTTCGCACGTCCGTCCAACATGTATACAGAAATTCATAGACGACGTCTAGAAGATTCGTAATAGGCGACGATCATCAGATCCGGGGTTTAGCTTGGTGGATAAGGTATTGGAGACGAGGAGGCATAAGGGGAGTTGTAGGAGTTTGTGCTTAAGTGAGGATGGAGAGGTGGTGTATAGTGCGTGAAGGTGGCGTGGATGGAGAGTGGGGTCGTGGTTGGGAAGGTTGGGATGCCTCTGATTGGGCATGTTTGTCTTTCTTCTGGTGGTGGTGGTGTCATGCTTGATCATATACTAGAATTGTCGCAAAAAGATAAGCTGTTACTACGAGAGTTTCTCCATCGTCCTGAAAACTCCTCAGCAGTCAAAACCCGCTACACTAAAGCATGGACATAACACGGGGGCTCGCCCCGTTTCCTAACACATTGAAAATGTTCTGCTCCTTTCAAAAGGCAGGGGCTTCGTCGCGTTGTGTTTGTGACATGCTACGTCGAGCATAGTTCACGCCAGATTTTGCGCTACGAGTGCAGCTCGGCTAGCGTAGCGAGCGTTGTTTAGACTAGAACGAACAACAAGTCATCGGTCGCGCGAGGCCCACCAGGCAACCACGTTCTCTTGGATAGGGCGTAAGAATTTAATGGACTGTTCGCGCTGCTAGTTGATTGCGGTCAGACTAGCGCAAACACCAAGAGCCTGCCTTGTCGAAGATGGCCAGATGGGTGTCCAGGTTCAAGGTATCACCCATGCGCGAAATGCCAGCACCATACACAACGTTGCACCCATACTCTCGGAAAGACAGCGCAATCTGATTCTTCACGACCTAGATTCGCGTGCGATTACACACCACTGCGCCCGAAGATTTGATATCGCCAAAGCGGCGAATATCCACGCGGACGCTCGAGTCAAGCCTGAGTGCATCGCCGCTCGTGGTAGTCTCGGGGCTGCCGAATATCACTCCGATTCACACGCGAATCTGATTGCTGAAGATAACTAAGGTGCGGCTTGTGGCGATAATGGTGGTGAGCTTGCGCACCACCTTGTCATCAAACTTGGCTGCAAGCCTATGTGGGAGTGTCCCTTGTTGCTCTTGATCTCTGCGTGCGACACCAAAGCGGCCGCAGAGTCGACCACCAACAGCTCCACAGCGTTGGAGCGCACCAGAATCTCAGCCATTTATAGGGCCTGTTCGCCGATGTTGAGCTGGCAGATCAATCGTCATCGGTGTACACCCGGAGCTCGCAGGCATACACCACGTCCAGGTTGTATACGGCGTCGACGAAGGGCGCAATTCTACTGCCTTGTTACGCCTCGGCCACCCAATGCAAAGTCGGCGAAGTTCCACGAACATAGATTTCGGTGATGGAATGCCTTCACAGTAGCACATCGGCCACGGCCAACGCAGGTGCGAGGTTGGCAAATAGCCAGCGGTAGATCTCAAAGATGGTCAGTAGACGCTACACGTGGGCCCGCATCTCCTAGATGCCAGCCTCCTCAGTAAACACATAGCGCCCAAATGGGCTGCAAGCTCCAGCTGCAATGAGTACTCGACGCTGTGCAGTGTCACCTGTAGGCGCGACCAGCGAGATGGAGAGCGTGCCGATTTCGCAATCCGGTCGAGGCAGGATGTGGCGCGGAGGATGGCGAAGAAGGCGAAGGAGATGGGGTTATTGACGATGGAGGAGGTGGAGAGTGTACGTGTTGAGACGGCGATGGAGGTTGGTGGGGAGTTTACGGGCGTGATGTAGGGGACGAATTCGAGGAGTAGAGCTAATAGGGCCATGGAGCTGATGGCAAAGAGCAGCTGGGTCAGGCCGTGCACCTCGGCCTAGCTGACTTTCATGGGCTCAGATATGCTCGCCTTGCAGGCCGGTGGCTAAGAGTGCCGGTAAACTGCCTGCGCAAACTTCAGCCTACAGTGTTGATGGATCGACCATGATCAACGATGGATGTCGGCGGCGGCTTCAAGCTCGGTCTTCATTCATTCAGCTTGCTGTAACATGATAGATCGGATTGTTTACTAAGCTCTATAGGTAAGATAAGATTATCATGCACGAGTCATCATGCGAATGCACCACCACCTTCGAAACAAGCCTACATGTATATGGAGACGTGGGGACTGCGCCTAAACAAGTCTTTCATATTCGAATCTACGGTTTTTGGACTTGGATGAGATGCTTTACGGTTTACTTCTCTGTGAAAGCGGGTTTAGTTTTATAAACATAAACCTTTGTCTAAGGTTTAGAACTTTGCAGCGCGCCCAAAGAACTTCAAGAGATTTCTATAACTATCGTCCTCACCTTCCCTCACGCGAGGCCTCCACGTAAAAGTTTATAGATTGGCAATATCCTTCGTTGGTGGAATTATCTTCATCAACTTTCTGTGTCCTTCACTTCTCATCACCCTTCGCACTTCTCATCACCCTTTACAAACATGTGTCCTTCACTTCTTACTGGAACTCGGACTGGCATTCGGCGTTTCACCACGCGCTTCATCGAGGATAGGCACCCCAACATCCACGCTGGCGTAGATACGGTCAACATCGGAACTAGAGATGGATGCTGCACGCAACGAGTCTCGAACACATCTTCCACAGCCTACAAAGAGTCCCCGCGGCGGACCACGCAAGGACGCCACTCCATCTACTGCCCTTTTCATGCCGCGCACAGATAATCACGAATCAAGAGTGACGCGTCGCAGAGGTCTCCCTTCTGAGCAGTATCTCTCACCATCATCCGTAAGGTCACCTCGGCCGTTCAGCAGTGCCCTTCACTCCTCGACGTAACACAAAGCAGAGACTTCGAAAGAAACGTTCCCTAAGTCGACTGTCAAGCACATAGCTAAGACTAGCATCTGGTCTCTACCTTAGCCTCAACAAGCTTCGCAGACTCGAAGGAATTTAGAAAGAGCCCACTCAAAAGCAAAAGAAGAAGCGGATAGGGTTTTAGCAGAAACTAGGAGGAAGAGTCTGATAAGACTCAAGGTAAAACTCGAAGACATTATTGACAAATACTCGCGTGATTATGACGGTATTGGTGACGTGATTGACATGAACACTGGGCAGATTGTGGAGGACAATGGACATCTCAGGGGAATGGAACACGAGGGTGATCTTGGAATCATCGACTACACAACACTGCCGAAGAAGGACGTTCCATTGACTACGCAATACGGCGATGGAAAGAGGTCTCTAGAAAAACACGTTGAATCCTTTTGCAACGTAAGGTCAAGCATGAATGACGATGTGGATCCTGACGACATTCACGAGCTTAGGATGGAGATGGGAGATTGGGGCGATGCCGACGATTCTGAAGTCGATGATGGGTAACAAGAAAGCCCGGATGAAGAGAGTGACAATAATGAAGACAACGAGCTCGGTGATGCCAGGGACGGAATCCCTGCTGGTGGACAAGCGGCCATTGATGAGCAGAAACATGAAGAGGATGATGGCAACGATCGTGACGAGCTAGATTAAGACGAGGATGCAGGACATCCGGCCGTCTGGCATTTGCTTACGCAACAGAAGGAGGAGAAGCATGCCGAAGAAGCCAATCAATTCGTCGAAGAGCTCAACACCGGCTATAAGCAAGCAAACACATATTACAACTTAGAAATCTCGCGTATCAACAACAACTACATCAACCAGATCAGAAACACCACAATCTCCTAAAACTGGCAGCAAGTCGATAACAGCGTCACAAATTACACAAGCGTCGTCAATCCAATCATCAATCCGATCATCAATTCCTCCCACGTTAGCAACCAGAATACCATCATCAACTACAACTTCCAGGGCACCTCCGCACTCAACACCATCACTAATAGTACGCCGGAAACATCTTCCTTCACGACTCGCACGACTGAATGTCTGACAAACTCTGCCTATACGCACTTCCTACCTCTCCTCTTCTCCCTCTCGCAGCATTGTCATGTCGCATTGCAAAGGTGGCAAGCTTACCGCCGATTTATACATCAGCATCTAGTCCAAAAGCTACGTACCTATCGTTGAGAACCGTGTTTGTGGAGGAATATATACTACTTTTACGGGCGAAGGAGAAGCGATGGCGAAGAGGCTGGACTGAGTTCGTGAGATGGAAGAAGGACGGAGCAGACCAGAGCAGACCAGGACAGGGTGAGAAAGAGTAGAGCAGAGCAGCACGATGGCGGTAAGCTGAGACTAGACACAGGATATGAGTTGAGATGTGCGATACAAGAGCGAGGCAATCAAACACATACTTATCAAATATAACAACCAACATCATGACTCATCAGAAACCCATCAAAGATACCCCGTTCACAATCCTAACCTTTGCCTATCCTCAAAATCACCTCACACAGCATCACGTTGCAAGAAAACAGTACCCACCGAAGAACCGAGAACATTGGTAGCCACCCCTCCAACTCCAGCCCGAGATCCATTTCAGAAATTCATCTCAAGCATAACATCAGACTCCATCTCGAGCGTAACCAGACTCCACGTCAAACTTATTCCAAACTCATTTCAAGCTCCATCAACTACTCCACCTACCACACTCCCACCCACTCTCATCGACCTACCATCCTCATTTCACTCCGCCGCAGCACCATCAGCACTCGCACCCGCACGAGCAATGGCATCACTGACTTCCTCACTGAACAGTGCAGATACGTTGGAGACTCTGCTTGTGCCTTGTATGTGATGTTGTTGTATGGGCTATTTAGCGAAGGCTATGAAAGCTTCTTGCGTCGGTAGATTTGTGGACGATATGGCCTTCGTCTCGGTCAGGAGATTGGTGATGGCAGCCCCACGACCACCCTCCGTGTGCAATTCCTGGGAAGGACGAATCATTGATGACGAGCTTGAGCGGCGGGACTCAATAGTTTTAGGAGCATGCGTCAGATCGTCCATCTCGGCGGGATAGGGCGAGGGCACGGCGCTGTGGTAGGTGTGGCCGGCGCCATCAGCTAGCTTGCGATATTTAGCTGGTTGGATGGCGTCTTCATCGTCGTCGTCATCGGTGTCAATCAGCTCAAAAATTGTCGGGAGGTGGTGAGTCCAAGAGTCGAAGGTGCGTGGTGTTGTGTCATCTTCGGCGGCGGTGGCTTTGACGTGGTTGGTGTGTAACAGCTCCTCGATGGCGTAGGAGTTGGATGTGCGAGGGGTTATGTCTTTGGTAGAGCCGGCTACTTCTGCGCTGGGAGTGTGCATCGGCTCCTTGATGGGCTGAGACTTAAAAGTTTGTGAAGTTGTGGTATATTGAAATCGATTGGCTTCGCCGGCTTCGGTGTTCTCCAGCTCCCTAATGGTCCAGGAGTTAGAGCTTCGTGGAGTTGTAGCATGTTGAGATTTATTGACGTCGACGTTGTCATTGTTGTCTAGGCCCTTGATGTTGCGAAAGTCGAATGTTTGCTTGTTGATGTCATTTTGAGGACCAGAGACCGCTTCGGCCATGTAAACAGATATAGAAAGCTCTAGCTCTGAGTCAACGGTGGTTGTAATGTCATTGCTAGAGTCGTTGGCTGCTTCGGCGCCATGAGTGGACGCTGTAGACCTTGGATCTGAGCCGAGTGGATCTATAACGCCGACGGCACTATCGACCGCAGCTGGTTCACTGTGCTGCGAGGTAGTTCCGGTCTTGCTGCCAGATTTCTCGACGACCTTAGAAAGTTCGCAATCAAGAGGATCGATCTCAGTATCGCAGAAGCCGGCCCACTTTTGACTTTCGTTGACCCAGCTGAAGAGATTGAATAAGCTAGATGGTGCTAGTCCTGTATAGGTAGTTGGTGCATGTTCTCCTTCGATACAAGCATGGTTTTCGCCGATCTTACCATATCTACCTTGCCAGGGCTGTCCGGGGTAGATGTTAAGTGGTGCGTAGTAGTTCGTCTGCAATGAGCTGATAGGGAGAGGAAATGAAATGTCGAAACGATAGTGGTCTGCTCGTCGCCACAGATCACGCCAGAAGTGGATGATAAGCTTAGAAGGATTAGCGACATTTGCCATTTAAGGCTATACAACAACTGACCTGAGTATTCGCGTCCGGGGACAGAAGTTGTTGTCTGGACTCAAGAGAGCGAAAGGCGCGTGTAAGGTCCTCCGGTAGATAAGCACTTGTACCACCACTTGAGCACATTCGTCGGCGGCGAGCACATGAGACATGGTAACACATTTCACTGAATTTGACCTGTCGTGAGATCAATGCCAGATGGGAGAGCTGGAAGAGAAAGCTCAATTCGCACAACTCCGAACCGAAACGATGAAACAGATCGTCGGCAGTAACATGCCAGCAATCGCAAAGGATTTCCATAATTTCGGCGAAAAGACGTTCGTATTCGTCATGTTGACCTTCAAGTTCACTATCAGATCTACTGCCCAAAGTATGTTGATCATGCTGTTGTTGTTCGTCTTCATCCGAGATAGTTATAAGAGAAGTCATTCTATTGTTGTGAGTTGGGTCGATCAGCTGTCGGATTGTCGTTTCCACTGCATGGTCATTAGCTGTTGAAATGTTTCAGACGGAAAGCACGTTGAATACTTGCCTCGGAGATGATTCTTTCAATCAATCACAAACACTGAAAGAGATGCTAGTGGCAAATGAAGGCAATAGAAGGCAAGGATGGATATAAGAAAGTGCTACTACAAGAGTCAAAGACAAGATTGTAGAAGTAACATAGAGCTATATATACAGCCACATGTTAAGCTAGATCAGCACGAAAGTTCCAACTTAAGCTATCCCGAGGAGGGGATCAATGAAGCTAGACGTGGATAAAAAAGACAAATGAGCTGTAGGAGACGGAGAGGGCGCGCATGCAGCTATGCTTAGTGACACAAACCAAAACCAGGGATTGTGTTGTTGAGCTTATGCATGCTTGCATGTTAGTGGTGATAAGGGTATTGTATCTTTTGTGTTCTTGTTATGGGCTGGTAGCTAGCAGCTAGATAAATCTTCCGCCAACTCCGAGAAAGCATAGATGCACTTGAGATGTAGCGAATACATAAGAAGAGAGTCAGAGAAGAGGTCAATGGCTATGATGGTCGTTTTTCGCCATCAACTTCGCATAGAACGTGCTTGTACCTTTTTATTCAACTGTAAGCCGGAGAATGTGGGCTTGCTTCTGATGGCATAGCATGGCATGCGTGGCACTAAAAGATGATGATCTCCACGGTTTGTGATTACCGCTTGGTTATGCAGTCTTCTTCGGAAGCAGCCCCAGCCAAAGCAAGCCACCACGATGGACATGCTGTCTAGCATTGGGTGATGAATTTGGCAAATTTCAAAGTCACATAGAAATCACCTTTTTGACCCCGCTCACCGTCGGTGGAGTGAGGTTACACAGCAGTAGTCTGGAAACTTGAAGATAGGCTAGGCTTATATGTAATCAGGGCCACTGGTGGTTGTGCTTGGCTCATTGCGCAATAGCGTCCAGCGATGATCCTTTTGTCACACAGCAAGGCTGCTGCCCGCAAATGGACTAGAATAGAATCAAATGCGCCTAAGTAGCACACGGATACTCGGCCTTCTAAGGTCTCATCGTACACTTTCTCGGTCTCGCCTTAATGGGTGAGAAAAAATAAGAACATGTCAAGATTTCCATCTCATAGATCGAGGGTCGCATTGCTGAAGCGAAGAGACTGATGGAGTATCGATTAAGTTGAGTAGATCGAGAAGGTGGCAGATTAGTAGATAAGAGGGAAGACAGAACATGGGCCGATCTAGCTACCTGGAGGCTGTTCGGGCAGGAGGAGGCGAAAGGAGAGGAAGGGCAGACAAGAAGGGGCGCCGCGCCATAGATTGATGCAAGCCTTCGCGAGTGGTAAAAACCATTCCGACAATCGCTCTCGCAAGCTTAACCTGATAGAATAATCGAGGTCTAGAAAAAGGGGTCGAGCTCTAGGAAAGTTGTGCCAAGGAGTTTTGGCCGTCAAGGTACTCAAGAACTTCTATATATACTCGGCCACTTTCTCAAAGTCCTCCGTGCGCCAAACGTTTGACCTTATTTTAGTCTTCAGAGATGATTGCGTTTCCGTTGCAAGTGCCTTGTTGCCTAGGGACCACTCGCTAATACGGCCATATCCAAGCCCACCTCAACAACCTACATCCCTTATCCTCAGATCACGCCACTCGACTTGAACTCTAACTTGCCTATCTACTCCGTACGAAGCTCCCTGCTGCTGCCCGCCCGTGAGAATATGAAAAAGAGATCGAGTGTATACTGCATACTGTGAATTGTATAATGCTTGCTTGCTGCGAAATGGTAGAGGCGAGCCGGGTTGAGCGAGGGGAAGCTTGAGTGGAAAGGTTAGTAGGGAAGTTTAAGGGTGTCGAGGAGGGCCGTTGTGGTGATGGAGGATTTGGTGTAGAAGGTGTTGTGGTGAATAGTGTAGAGACGGAGGCGATGGAGGGTATTGTGGTAGAGGATGTTATGAAGCGCGTTGTGGTGGAAATTACTTACTGGGGGATTGTTGACGCACGCTCAATTCACCTCCTAATGCTATAGTAGTTGGGAGAGGAATCCCGAAGGTGATAGATGTGGGATTTAGCGAAGCCTCGAATGGCGGAATGAAATGAAATGACGTGGAGTAACGTGGCATAAAGTAGAATGGATAGCAACGGTGTGGTGAGATGAGGTAGATTGTAGGACTGCTGTTGTGACGGAGGGTGCTGGTCATAGAAGGGTG
>Ga0160429_1000516_pt1 | contig 33191 bp, 21 predicted proteins | sample SolpanmetagenomR_FD_108199 | JGI IMG/M metagenome (GOLD analysis project Ga0160429, IMG submission 108199) | Solar panel surface microbial communities from Lawrence Berkeley National Laboratory, California, USA - R | ecosystem: Engineered > Built environment > Solar panel > Unclassified ... | reverse complement strand
TGGTGGGCCTCCAATTGCTCGACCAGGGTGGCCACGCGCTCGGCCTCGGTCGGCTGGGCCGGCTCGCGCAGGGGCTGGGCCGGCCGATAGTGGCGCTCCTTGCTCAGGCGCTCGATGCGAGCCAGGAATGCCGGGCCAATCTCGGGATGGGTGGCCAGCAGGTACTTTTCTTCCTCAATCAGCGCCTCCCAGCTGGGGTAAAACTCCAATCGGTAGCGGTACACGTGGCCCAGGTACTCGGCCTCCTCGGGCGTGTGCCGACGTCGCGCCTCAATGCCATCTTTAAAGCCGCGATGGTGCAGCGTGCGGTTTACTCCAGAGTCGTAATTGAGCACTAGTAGAATGCTGCTGGGGGCTAGCCGATGGGGGCTGCCTGAGCGGAAAAACAGGGCTACCGACCCGAAGTCTTTCGTGGCAATTGCCGGTTGATTAAGCTGCAAGGGCCACCTCCTTCCAACTTAGTGCCGCCTCACGCTCGCGGGCCGCTTCCCCGGTTACGGGTAGCTCAGCCAGGCTCCAGCCGTTCTTAAAAGTTGAGCCACCAATGATTTCGAGCCTGATAAAGTGGCCGTACAGCTGGGGGTTGGCCTGGGCACCGTTTAGCAGGTCGCCCTTGCTGCCAAAGACGCACAGCGCGCAGCTCAGGCGGGTGTTGCCCATCACGTAGGCCGGATGGCCCATCCAGCCGGCTAGCGCCTCGGCGTGCTGGCCAGTTGCATATTTATACTGGCGCTGGGCCAGCTCGGCTACCGATGTACCGCAGGCCTCCCAAACCTCCTCGGTATTCCAGCCGGCGAGCGGTCGCCAGTTCAAGGCTACGCGCTGGCCCGGCTTGCGGGCCTTCAGCGCGGCCTCCGGCGTCATGCCTGCCAGATTGGGCCGCCCGGGCACCGTGCTTTTGGCCGTAATGCTGGGCCGAATTTCCACTACTGGCTTCGTGGCCCGGTCGGGGCTCTCGTCGTGGCGCACGCCCTCGACGCTTATCACCACCTCGCACCGACGTAGGCTCGTGTCGATGGGGCCGCGCTTCTGGTCGGAAGTACAGTAGCGGTTATCGGCGTCAGGCCAGAACACGGCGGGCTTGCGCAGGGCCGCGTCGATGGGCGCGCCCTTGAGATGGCTGGTGCAGTAGCGCGAGTCCGACGATGGCCAGAACGGGGCGGCGGGCACCTCCGGCACCGGGCCTACCCCGCCCATCTCGGCCCACAGGCTTACCAGCTGCTCGCAGCGCCGGCGGGCGGCTTCCTGCACCTTCAGTAGGCGCTCCTCGATACGGGCTACCAGGTCGCCTTTCTGCCGGCGCACTAGTACCAAATCCACGTCGTACCGCCTGGCCAGCTCCTCGACAAACGCCGGCGTCTGGGGCCACTCGGCCCGGCCTAGGTCGGCATGGATGGCGAATACTCGGCCGGGGTAGCCCTGGGCCCTGAACCAGGGCAGCACTTTGGCCAGCATCGCGTGGCTATCCTTGCCCCCGCTGATGCTCAGGGCCAGCGCACCACCCTGCCTTAACGCTTGGTCGATGACGGGCGGGACCGCTAGCTGGGCAGCCGGGCGCGCAAATAGACTGAGCTGCGAGGGTGATTTACAAACAGAAACCATAATTTTCATTAAATGGCAATTGCCGGTCAAGTGCTTGATTATCCGGCCTTTTCTATACTGTAAATATACGCTTGTGTTTCTTTATTTGCAACACAATAGGGTGTTATTTTTACTTATTAATTGCCTGCATCTCACGGCAATTGCCAGTGCACGCCACCCTGCCCTATGGTGGCCACTCCCTATGGTATGGTGCTGCACCATTACCGAGTTGGCCAGCACCCCGCCCCCTACCAGGTGCGCCCTTGGCCTGGCCACTGGCCCGCCCTCAAACTATCTTACTAGGGTGTGATACGCACCCTGCTCCACCCCCTTGCCGCCTTCGGCTTGGCCTTGCGCTGCATTCTCCGGCAATTGCCGGCCTTGGTTAAAAGTTTGGTACAGAAGTTAATTGGCTAACTTGTCAGCAACCTCGCCTTCCTAGGTTTAATAGGGATTATCATCTTGAAAAACAAGAACTTGTAATCAATATTCTTGCGCCGGAGTACAGCTTACCCGTTGCAGTAAGCGAGTTAATTGCACTTTGATGCTGAACAAGTTTTCTGAACCAAACCAACTGCTTTTGGTGCCAGTTGTCCGTTCGGCAGGTGGTCGGCTGAGTTATTCACTAAAACGGCAATTTTACTTCGCATTAACCAGCTCGTAATGAGTAAGCTACCATAGCTTAGCGTGCTATATTTTCCGTTTCCTGAGAGGACCCCAAAAGCCCCTACCAACCGGCCGCAGCTATTTCTTTGCACCATGTATACTCCCCGCCGCCTGCGCTACGCCACCCGCTGGAACCGCCGCCTGGCCTTTATCGCGGCCATCCTGCTGCTCCTGGCCCTGAGTTGGCGGGCCTATAATGCCTGGCAGCGTGAGCCGCAGCCCAGGCCCCTAGGCCGGTTGGTATAGGCTAGTTCGTCGGCCCCGAGTCGGTGCGCGCCTCCACCACGTTCTGCACACTCAGCGGCAGGGCGGAGAGGATATCCAGCCCAGCGGCTGCTTCGATAGCATCCACGCTCGTGCGGTAACCACCCCAGGCCGCGTTGAGCGCATTATCGTTGGGGGTGTTGACGGCAATAATGCGAGTGCTACTCACCACCCGGCTCACGTCATTGTTGCCGGTGGGCAGCACCACGACTACTTTCCAGCAATTCGAGGGTACGGTAATCCTGCCGCCCGCAATCGTGGTCTGGTAGCCCAGGCTGCCCGTACCGCCCCGGCCGTAAGAGCCACAGATGATGTACAATTCGTTGCCCTGGCCCACCAGCTTGCGGCAGTAGTCTTCCAGGTTGCCCCAGGTCTGCTGGTTATTCTGCGGCGCCTGCGGCATCATATTGCTTAGCAGGAACGTGGCCGAGTTGTCGGCGATGGTCGCCGTGCGGTCGGCACTGGGGCAGTGGTGGCCGCGGTCGAAGCCGTAGCCGGAATAGTCTGCCGGCTTCACCTGGTACCAGCCGCTGGGTAAGCTGGCATCCGCCCGAAAGTCGTCTTGGCGCGGGGCGCTGCCGAGGTCGGTCTGGCTCAGATGCCAGCTCACCCAGCTGGGTTTGCCTTGGTCTCGGTTGTAGCCCACGGCGTACTGGGGCTTTACCAGTAGGTAGTTCGTCGGCGAACTCGGGTTGGCCACGGCGCCGCTGGGGTTGCCCAGCAGCATATTGTCGTTGCTGGTGTCGACGGCGGGGGATGCGTCCTCGGTCTTTGCGCAGGCCGTGGTCAGCAGCACGAGCAGGGCGAAGACAGTAACTTGGGATGGCAGGTAGTTCATGGATAGCGTAGACTTCCCCAAAGGTCGAGGTGCCGTCCGACTCAGGTACTCCCTTCTAACTTTTGGACTAAACTTTTAACAAAGGACTAAGCGCTATTTTAAATCATAAGGCCTGATAAGCTTCTCTTATCGTTCCTTATATTGCGGCGTCAGTTTTCACGCAAAATCGACGCGCTACTCCGTTATATATACGTCGCATGGAAAACCCGTCCGCGCTCGCGCATCCCTTACCCACCGGGGCGCAGGTGCCCGCCCACCTCGTCGACTCGACTAGTCGCTACGTTGAGTCCGGTCTGCGCGGGGCGGCCAATACCATCCGCGCCTATGCCGGCGACTGGCAACGCTTCACCACCTGGTGCCAGTTGCACCAGCTCGACTCGCTGCCCGCGCCGGTTGAAGCGCTGGCCGGTTTCCTCACGGAGCTGGCCGACGCCGGCAAGAAGGTCGCCACTATTCAGCGCCACACCGCTGCCATTGCGAAGGCTCACGAGCTGGCCGGGCTGGACTCGCCCACGGCCGACAAAAAAATCAAGGTGCTGCTCAAGGGCATCGCCCGCGAGAAGAAGACGCGCATCAAGCAGGCCGCGGCGTTTACCCTGGCTACCTTCAAGCGCACCATCAAAAGCATCGACGTCTCGACGCCCACCGGCCTGCGCAACCGGGCCCTGCTGCTGCTCGGCTTCACGGGAGCCTTTCGGCGCTCCGAACTGGAAGCGCTCAACATTGAGCACCTAGCCTTCGACGAGGAGGGTTTGGTCGTTTCCCTCGACCAGAGCAAGACCAACCAGCTGGGCCAAGCCGAGGAGAAGGCCATCTTTTATTCACCCGACCCAGCCCTGTGCCCTATCCGCTCGCTGCAAGCCTGGCTGCGGGTACTCGACCGGACCGAGGGCTGCGTGTTTGTGTCGTTGCGCAAGAACCAGCAACTCACCACGCGGCGGATGACCACGAAGTACATCAACCTCATTACCCAGCAGTATTTAGGTAGTGGGTACACCGCCCACTCGTTGCGGGCTTCCTTCGTCACCGTGTCCAAACTCAATGGGGCCGACGACAGCAAGGTCATGAACCAGACCAAGCACAAGACCAGTGCGATGATTCGCCGCTACACCCGCCTCGACAACGTGCGGCAGCACAACTCGGCCAAGGAGCTAGGCCTTTAGCGCTTCAAACTTACGTAGAGCTTAAAGCGCTTGCCAATATACAGTTGGAAATCAAGAATTATCTGTACTGAGACTATTAAAGAAGCATGCGAAGTCTACCTCTTGAGTTAATAAAAAGCAAGTTTTCGGTCTTTCTACTCAGAGCGATAATAGCTCAGGTTTCTTTATCCTTTGCACTGTGCTTTGTATAATATACGACCTTTGTCTTAATCTTTACGATGCCAACCGTCTAGGTATACTTCTCGACGTACGAACCTACTAAAGGTCAATCCGAACTACTATGGCCAGAGGCCTCGCTTACGACCCCCAGAATGCGTTAAACGCCATTTGCCCTTATTTCACGATGTTTCCGCTAGAGTATCCACTGCGGGTGCTCAAAAAGCATAAGCCGGCGAAAGCTAAGGTGATAGACCCTTTCTGTGGGCGTGGCACCACCTTGTTTGCCGCTCGCGCTCTGCGGCTGCCTACTACTGGCATAGATACTTCGCCAGTAGCTGTAGCTATCGCGCAGGCTAAACTGTGCCAAATTGATGTTGAAGCATCGCTAGAATTAGCCAGTATATTCATCAGCAATAATTTATCGGTAGCAATACCTAATTCGCCGTTCTTCGCAGCAGCTTACCATCCCGAAGTGCTTCGAAAAATCTGTGCTATTCGCCATGGGCTATTAACTATTGACCAACATACTGACTCTTCTATAATATTAAGGGCAGCTATGCTGGGCTGCCTGCACGGTCCACTTAGCAAGACGCCCGGAACCCAGGCATATTTCTCCAACCAGATGCCCCGAACGTTCTCCTCGAAGCCGGAGTATTCGGTCAAATATTGGCAGCAGCGGGAGTTGGTGGCCCGTCAGCTTGATGTCCTGACGGTGTTGCGGCGCAAACTAGAGCGTATTCCGGCTAGTGCGCTAGCTGCCAATAACACTTTCAACGATGTGCGCTTGGGTGATGCCCGTGCCATAGATACACTTTCCGACCAAGACTTGGATTTTTCGGTAGTGGTTACCTCGCCACCTTACTATGGCATGAGGACCTACGTTGAAGACCAGTGGTTGCGCAACTGGTTCTTGGGTGGGCCAGACTACGTTGCCTATGGCAACACCAATCAATTACAGCACACGGGCAAAACAGTATTCGCCGAGTCACTAGGCCAAGTGTGGACTAATATGGCCCGTTCCACTACTGATAGCCTACATATGTATGTGCGGTTCGGCATTATTCCATCCGCCAAAACAGATGCCCGCGAGCTAATGCTCAATTCATTAGAATCTTCAACGGCTGACTGGCGCGTTATTTCCGTGCGCAACGCCCAGACCGCCCACTCCGGCAAGCGCCAGGCTGCTCAAATGGCTGCCGCCTCTACCGCTGCTATTGAATATGATTTTCACGTTGTCCGTCAATGAAGTAATTCTACCTACTTAGTGCATACTCTCCCACCCGCCAAAATAGGCAAGTCCACCTTGTCTATGTACCTGCGCACGAACTGCGACCGTGAATTATTCTTCTCCCTATTTAAATCCAATAGCCAAGAGACGCTGGAGGCTGCCGGCATTCCAGTTCCGCTCAGTGCCCGCCCTAATATTCAGTTAGTAACGGAGGCCGGCGTGGAGTTTGAAGACCACGAGTACAAAATGCTGGTGGACGTATTTCGCGCCCCAACTGTGCAATCGCAGTTGAAAGCCGACGGGAAATTTGACGAAATAGACTTGGTAGGTGCACTGCGCGTAGCGCCTACCCCCAGCTTCTGTCTCCAGCCTGCCATTGAGCCAGAGGACTTTCGCTCGCGTTTGCTTGAACAAAGTTTGGGCCTTACCCCGACGCAGGTTCTTAACTTCCCTACTCTCCAGGGGATGCGGCCCGACATCGTGCTGGTGCGCCCCAATATTGGTCTGCTGTGGGAGGTTGCGCCCACGGGTAAGCGTCGCCGCTTACCAGCTGCCCACACGCGCACTGCCTTGAGCGTAGTAGACGTAAAGAATACGGCCGAAGGCAATAAGAGCTATGCCGCCGAAGTAGTGTTATACAGCATTGTTCTCGCTAACTGGCTAGAATACAAAGGCTTGCAAAACAAGTATTTTGTATCTGACGAGTGTTTCCTGTGGACGCACCAGGAAAAGCCCGCCCTTGACGCACTGCTAGCTAACCAAGCCGGCGCCACCACCGAACAAAAATTCCAGGTTATCCTCGATACCCTGGAAAGAGTCGAGTTTTCCGTTGTTGCACCCAGCGTTGTTCGATTCCTCACTCAGGATGTCCTACGAGTGCTCGACCAAGCCGCCACGCACGGCTGGACTACCATCGATTACCACGTCTGCGGTCTATGTAGCAACTGCGACTGGCTAGGGTTTGAGCGCTGGCTTTCCAGTGATGATAAAACTAGGCTGCAAGCGCATCCCGACTGGTATTGCAAACCGGCAGCTCATATGTCCGACCACCTCAGCCAGCTGCCGCAGCTTAGCAAAGGTGCGAGGCAGGTACTGGAAGGCGAAGGCACACACAACCTAACCAGCGTTTGCGTCCTGCCTGCCACCGCACCTGTGCTGAAGGAACACTCCTTTCTTAAGCGCGAGCGCTCCTACTTGGCCCGGCGTGCCCAAGCAATTAAGACCGGCGTTACAGATACCGATGCGGAAGCGGCGTTAGCCGGTCTCGCCCAGTGGATTGATTTACAAATTTTTATAGTTGTCAACTTCGATGCAGCCGCTGGTTGCCTGACGGGTATTGCGTTCCGGTACGTTCACTTCGTTCAACAGATTGATGGCGAATGGCAGGTTAACCACGGCCAACTCGAATCCACCGTTGAAAACAACAATCGGCAGAGTGAGTGGAATACGCTGCACTCCTTTCTTGATAAGTTTCAGCAGGTAGTAAGGGACGTGAAACAAGTCCGGCAGGATAATGGGAAAACGGGTGCAGAACTTATGCCTAAAACCCAAATTCATTTCTGGGAACCACGGCAGTTTGAAGAGTTATGCGCTACCGTTGGTCGGCATTTGCCAGTTATTCTAGCTCAATCTGGCCGAGGCAATCTACTGCCTGCCATAGCTTGGCTGTTTCCGCCCGACGAACTGCTACCCCGTGATAGCGCCATTTCGCCATACATCGTTTTCGTGGGTGAGCTGGCGCGGCGCGTAGTATTTGGCCCCGAAGCTCATGCGTTCACGCTGTGGGCGACCTACGAAGCCTATCATAAGCCTGGCTATGATATGCGCATGGAAAGCTATTTTCAAGACCCATTTGGTAACGGCATTCCCCGCGAGCGCATCTATGAAGTGTGGAAGAACCAGGGCACTATTCGCAGTGGCAATGAACTAAAAACAAAGTCTAAAGCCTCCGCTGATTATGCCAGCGCCTTGGCTAAGCAGGTACGGGCGCTAGGTGAAATCACGGACCGACTGCGTACCGAATTTCGCCACCGCCTACAAGGCGACGCTATTCGCCTCAGCCTTACCCAACCCACCGGTACCAGGGGCGTGGCCTTCGACTCCAAAGTCTGGATTCAGTGGGCCGAGATTAGTGCCAAAACTGCTCGCCTGGAGCGTGAAGCGGAATTTGTATTACCTGCCGAAGCATTGGAGGCCAGCTATAAAGCGCTGGTATTGACTGAGCTGCTAGAGGAATTTTCGCCTACGACTTACCGCTATCGCGTTAGCCCAGAATCCCGCGAAACTAAGCTGGACGATAACGGAGAATACTTCGTGCTAGGTGATGCCCAACGGCCCGGCTTACCGCTTGAAACGCCCAAGAGTTTAGGCTTGCCTGAGCCGCCGCAAGGCGACTCGGCTTGGCGGTTCTACCGTGCTAGTATTGCTCAACTTATCCGGGTACGCCTGCACTTAAATCGGGAAACGCTAGAGGCAGATATTGAGCTACTACCGCGCTATCCAAACTCAGCCGAGCAAGAAGCGCTGTTAAACGAATTATTGGCTCAAGACAGGCTGCCGGTAGGCGGTCAGCTATTCTTGATGGATGGATTGCCCTATAGCCAGGATGAGGAAGTGTACGACATACTAAAAGCTGTTGGTAACCCAGCTTGCGCTACGCCCGACCCAGCTGCCGTCGTTACGCTCGGCAGTACCCCCCCTGCCCGTTCTACTGGCACTCGCAGCGCCATTACCCCGTTGGCTGAAATCCTCTGGCAAGCTAATATCTTGGCCGCCACCAATCCGCTGCGTACTGCTGTCCAGGCCGCCGCGCTGGCCACCCAGGCTACCCACTACTCCGGCTTGCGTAATCCTGAGTACGCCCTCGACCACAGCCAGCAGCAGGCCCTCGAAGATATAGCTCAGCAGCGCCTGTCGCTGGTGTGGGGGCCGCCCGGCACGGGCAAAACATCTACGCTGGTTGCCTACCTGCTGGCCGTTATTGAAGAAGCTAACCGTAGCAGCCGGCCGCGCAAGATTTTGCTTACTGGCCCTAACTACCGCGCCGTGGAGGTACTGGCGCACAAGTTGCTCAAAGAGCTTAACTACCTATCTACGTTGCAAGCCGAGCTATTTGTAGTGTATTCGCGCAGCCGAGCCATCACGGAGCTACCCGAACCGGCCGCGGCCCACCTGACGGTAAAGGCCGTGCGCCTGTCCGACCCCACTACTGACCCCGAGCTATCCACTTCTTTTCGAAATCCTGGCGTATCCATATTTGCCACCAGCGCTCACAACGCCCGTAAGCTGGCCCAGGTCCTAACTAATGACGACAGTGACCTGCTGACGGCCTTCGACCTAGTTATCCTTGACGAAAGCTCGCAGGTGCCGCTCGCACTGGCCCTCATGCCCTTGGCTACGCTCGCACCCGCAGCCGAGGTTCTTATTGTGGGCGACCCTAAGCAGATGCCCCCTATCCACGCCCTCGACCCGCCAGCTGGGGCCGAGCATCTAGTAGGTAGTATTCATAATTACCTGCTCACTCGCTTCCGCCTGCCGCAGCAGCAGTTGCTAGTAAATTACCGTTCCTGTGAGACCATTGTGGACTATGCCCGAACTCTGGGCTATCCGCAGGCGCTCCAGGCTAGCCAGCCTGACCTGCGCCTAGCATTGCGCCAACCCCTGAGTGCCGTCACGCTACCCGTTTCGCTAGCGGCCGTTACCAACCTGCGCCCAGCACTTGAAGCCGTGCTTGACCCCGTCCGCGCGGTTACCGCTCTGCTCTACCATGATACCCGCTCCTCACAGGCTAACCGGGCCGAGGCCCAGCAGGTTGCTGCCCTAGCTTACCTGTTGCGCTATGCTGCGGCCGCGCAGTTAGCCCCGCAAGCAGCTGGCTTCACCTTCACCGAGTTCACCGACGAGGAATTTTTTAAATCCGGCATCGGAGTAGTAACGCCCCACAAAGCCCAACGCGCCCTAGTGCTAGCGCAACTACGTGAGCTTTTCCCCCTTGTAGAATACCAGATATTACAGGGGGCTGTTGATACGGTTGAGCGCTTCCAAGGCGGCGAACGCCACACCATCATCGTGTCCTATGGAGTCGGCGACGTAGATATCATTCAGGGTGAGGAGGAGTTTCTTTTACAGCTGGAACGCACCAATGTGGCCATTTCCCGCGCGATGGCCAAGTGCATTGTACTCATGCCCTTCACGCTGGCCTATCACTTGCCCGCCGATAGTCAGGTTTCTCAATCCGCCAAAGCCATCAAGTCCTACCTGGAAGAGTTCTGCGCTAACCAGCAGCAGTTTCTCCAGCCTGGCAGCGAGGCGGTGGAAGTACGGTGGAATTAGTCTCCTGCATTACACATGGACAAATCTCACTTCGAGCGCCTGTTTTCCACCGGCCGGCTGGCCCGGTTCTACCAAGCCGCCCACCAGAATACCGCCGAGGCCTCGGCCCTTTATGCGGCCAATATCCAGCTCTCCGAAAGCTTGTATCCTTGTCTGGCCGTCGCCGAAGTAGCCCTGCGCAATGCCCTGCACCGCCAGCTGTCCTATCTCTGTCACTCGCCCGACTGGTACCGACTGCTCCCCGCCCACGACCGCGCCCTAGCCAACTTACAACCAGAACTAGACAAAGCCCAAAAGTATATCCACGACCGCCGCGAAACCCTCTCGTCCGATAAAGTAGTGGCCGAGCTAACTTTTGGTTTCTGGTCGTCACTCTTCAACCGGGCCTACGAGCTGGTGCTCTGGAAGCAACTGCGCTTGGCCTTCCCGCATTTGCCTAAGCCTGACCGTCAGCGGGCTACCGTATCGGCTACCATCAACGCCGTGCGCCAACTCCGCAACCGCGTGTACCACCACGAGCCAGTCGCGTGGCGGCTGCCCCAGCTGCGGCAGCAATATGAGCAGGTTTGCACCCTGCTGGGCTGGCTCGACCCACAGTTACTTAGTTGGCTCCAGCCTATTGACCGCTTCCCCGCCGTGTGGCAGGCCGAACACGAGCGCCGCGCCCACCCCGCTAACCCCTGAAAAGCAAAAACCCGGCTCCATCACCAGCATAAAACATCTGGGAGAGGGAGTACCGGGACTGCAAGGCAAATATACGCACCGCAGGCCTGCGCGGCCAATATACTCTTGTATAACAGGCCTGGCACTTGCTCAGGTTCCGTCGATTACCTCCTGCTTACTGTGTAACCTCTATACTTCGTCTGCTATGGAACCCTTGTTATTCTGTAACATTGGCTGGATGGAGCACTACCGCGGCTCTGACACTAACAATACCATTGAGGGCGGCGGCCGCTACGTGCGCGAAACCGGCACCGGTGGCGAAGTGCACAACTTTCTACCCTACAACGGCCGCTACTACGGCTACGTGCAAACCGTCCACGGCGGCAGCATCCGCATCGAGCGCCTGGGAGCTGCCCCCGATGCCGCCGAGCTGCCCGGCGTAACCGTCGTGTGGACGGCTCGCCATCCTGGCACTGGCGGCACCTGCGTAGTGGGCTGGTACCGCCACGCCACCGTGCGCCGCGAGTACGATGAGTTGCCCAACTTACCCCGCCGCAGCACTTGGAGCTGGCACGGCCGCGAGGTAGGCTACTACATCACAGCTCCTGCCGAAGATGCCTTGCTGCTGCCACCCGATGCCCGTACCCTGGCCGTGCCCCGCGGCAAGGGTGGCATCGGCCAAAGCAACGTGTGGTATGCTGATGGTGAGTCAGCCACAGCATTCGTGCAGCAGGCGCGGACTTTTATCGAGGCCTATATCCGCACTGGCCGCCCGCCCCGGAAGCGTAGCGGCCCCCGTCGCCAGCCCGACCTGCTCAAGCGCTTGGCCGTCGAGCTAGCAGCCGTCAAACTGGTTGGGCAGCACTACACCGACTTGGGCTACGCACTAACGTCCGTCGAGAAAGACAACGTAGGGTGGGACTTGGAGGCCACCGCCGGCCGCCTGTGCCTGCGACTCGAGGTGAAAGGTTTGTCCGGCTCCCAGCTAGTTGTCGAGCTAACCCCCAACGAGTACCGCGCCTTTACCAATTCCGCCTACCAAGCTACTTATCGCCTCTGCGTTGTCACCCAGGCGCTGACTACGCCCCGGCTGCATGTTTTCTCTTATGCCTCCGACCGGCAGCAGTGGCTCGATGAGTACGGTCAGTTACTAACCGTTGAGCCGATAATCAGCGCCCGGCTGGCCAGTGAATAGCGTGCAAGTACAATGCCGGACGGACGTTGGGGCTATAGCTAAAGTATTTTAGCAACAGTTAATAGCCATACTATTTTATTGACTTATCAGCTTGTCAAATAAAGTCTTCCAAATCCTTAATCGGTCGGCATCAACCTTTCCATCAAGCCTTGTTGCTGCTTTCTGCATTGCTTTAGCTAATTCAACTTTCCAGCCTAACTCAAGCGTGTAGCCATTTTTCTCAGCAAATTCTTCCATTTGGGGCACGATAGGCTTCGTAGCATCTACTGAGTCGTCGAAGTCATCCGTTTGTTTGCCGCGATACTCCTTTGAGAATACACGGGCGATTTCCTCTGTTGGTAGTAGGTCTTCTATCTCGTAATTACCGCTGCCAAGTAGCGCTTCCATGTTGATTAGCTTGCTCTTATCGTCCTTATAAAGCCCTTCTTTAAGTTGCTTCTCCTGGTCACGGCCTGGCTTGTCGGAATCGAGAATAGCAAAGGGTAGTGCGCCGTCGCGGCCAGTAAGAATACTGATAATTGGCTTCATGCCTTTCACGCCGCCAGTAGGCATAAAAATCAGTTCCTTACTATGGTGGTACTGCCCCTTGCCCGACAGAATGTTCTTGATGAGTTGTAGATAAATCTGGTCGGAAGAACCTTCAACAAGCACCGGCTGACAACCAAGTAGCAAACCCTGAGAAACTGTCAAGCCGATAGCTGCATGAACGGGGTAAATAGACTGTTCAGCTACATTACTGCCCTGCCGTAGGTTGCTAGACACTGTGGACTGGCCAGCATTGTCCACATACACTGCTTTGATATTCGCAAGATTGTTAGGCTCAACTAGAAAAGGTGAATGTGTGGTATAAATAAGCTGGTTTTCTTGAGCCAACGCAGCAAAGAACTTTATCAGGTCATACTGGGCCAGGGGATGAAGAGCGAGGCCAGGCTCATCAAGCAGCAGAATGCTATTAACGTGGGCATTCTTAGCTTCTACCAGAAATACCAGGAAGAAGCTAAAGAACCACTGCAACCCACGGCTACGGCCTTCTAACTCAACTTCATCGGGGCGGCGGTCATCGCTAACCCAGATGCGAAAGTGGTTGCCATCCGCTTGGAAGCGGAAACGGTAGTCACCCTGTTTCCACCACTCGCGGAACGATTTGGTTAGCTGCGATGATGCTGAGGTAAGCAATACCTCACGCTTTTTCTTTTTCTCTTTGTCTTGCCCAATCTGCTCAGCAGTAGGTTGGGTCGGTGTCACTTGGCCATAGTGATTTACCTGCTCCGTAGGAGTTTCCTTACCCAGTTCAAGAATCTCTTTGGGCTTCAACTTGACATACTTGAAAAGCACATCGAGGGTGCGAGCCTTTGCACGCTGAGATTCGCCAATATCAGTTCGGTCTTTATTTGCGATAACGTGTGGCAAATAGATTTCTGAATCTAGATTACCATAATCTGAGAAGTATACAAACTGGGGTAATAGGTCATAATATTTCTGAAATTCAGCGCCATCGAGATTACGGATTGGCTTGCCTTGTTCATCAAGTCCCCAACACCGGTATTTTCCATCGTAATACCGTGAAAAGCGCACAGTAGAAAAAAATGATGTTTCTGCTGGCGCTTCTTCATCTTCTTCATCAACCTCATCTTCGTCTTCATCTATGTCATCCTCCTCTTCTTCATCCTCATCATCACTGACTATTTCTTCGCTTCCAACCTCAAATTCAGCAGTAATAAACGGGTTTTCATCTCCTTGCGCATCGAACTTCGCATATTCGCTACGCGGATAGTCAGAAAGAGGGATAATTGGCTCTCCATTGGCAGGGTTAAGCTTCCAAAGGGCTTGGAGGAGGTTGGTTTTACCAGCCTCGTTAGTGCCAAGCAGGCAGCTTAGTTGGTCGACTTCGACCCAACCGCTGTCTTTGATTGATTTGAAGTTTTCAACTTTAAAACGCAGGAGTTTCATAATTTTTATTTATTAAGCTTATTATTAATTACTTATTAGTAGATGTCCTGGGCGGGCAATTGCGTTTACCAGCGTTAAACTTGGTGCTCGCGACTTATCATAAACCACAGTAAATAGCTCTACACCAGTAACTGGGTCACAAAACGTTGTTGTAAGCAATGTGAGTGAAGTCATATTACAACCCAGCTGTTATTTCCTTCAACAGAGTGTCAAGCTTCTTCTTTCTTCGCTCGGCCTGTAACCGCCCAGCTGCATCGTCATCGAACAAGAAATGGGTATAGGAGCGCAGGCCGAAGTCGCGCATTGACTTTTGCACCGTAGCCACGAAATTAGGCAAGCCTGAGGGAATAGGAATTATGAGTTGACCATCAACCAGTATGTCAGCAAGTGGCTGATTTATTGTAGGTAAAGCCTCCCTCGAGGTGCTGGGTATTGTGATGCGCACTTCGTCAGCCGTTCCTGGAATGGGTTTGCCAAGAGAGCAGTTACCCAGCAAAAACATCAGCAACCGGAGCGACATGGATGCCTGCTGCTGGAACATTTGTTCCAAATGCCGCCACTTCCAAGAAGAGTTCTTCACACTGCCGTTATTCGGGTCTAATGCGGCCTGGCTCTGCATATAGGCTAGTGCTTGGTGGCTCAGTACGCAGGTTGAGCCGAGCGGCTTGTAGGCTCCGTTTGAACTCTGCCCCACTGGCTCTTCCGAGAAAAACTGTTCCCACGTAACTATATCGGTGCCAGCTAGTGCGCTTTGCAGTATAAGCTGGCGCGAGAAGTGGGACGCGCCTCCTCTGGCATTATCCCAATCATCGCGGGTTTGCGACGGGCCTAGCGATGGGTGTACATCGAACGCACGGGGCCACTTAGCTTCGTACAGCCCCACCTTGTGCAGGAGTTGGCCGGATTTTTCACCGGGGCGCGACAAGACAATGATGCTGTCGAAGCCTAATCGCTGCTCAGTGCTGGGCGGGAGCGTGAAGGAATTGATTTTGCCGTTGAATACGGGCAGCGGCAGGCCCGTCAGGCTGGCCACGGTACCGTCGATGATGCTGCCGCTAGGGTAACGCAGATGGGTGGCCATGTTGGACACATAATCGCGCTCAGACGTAATAAGGCCTCGGTGAAGGTCTTGGCGGCAGGTAGAATCGTGGTACTGGACCAGGCAAGCCAAGTCCCAGGCATCTTCGATAGAGAGGAAAGACATGGGCAGCTGGGGCTAGACAACTTCGACTGCTTCTGAGGTGGTAGCCTCGCTGGGAGCTGGGGCGTCACCGAAATCAACAGCGGGGAGTTGGGCCACAATATTGGCGGTCTGGATGCTAAGGGAGATGACGCTTAGTAGCAGGTCGAGGATGTAGCGGGGCTGATTGTGCTCGGTAGCCCAGTCGTTGGGGTTGTTGGTAATGCCGCTGTCCTTGTGAGTGGTGCGCTGATAGCGTTCCATGACCCACTCGATGGCTGACTTGCCGTTGACGGTGTAGTCATAGGCAGCAGTTGGAATGCTGGTGATGGTGGTGGACGAATTGTAGTGGATGGTGTCGCGCTGGCCTTTGGCGGGGAAGCGCATTTTCTCCACTTCATAGTGGCCAGGGCGGGTGCTGACAACCTGGACTTCCGGTAGAGGGGCTACCTTCTCGTAGTCGAGATGGAGAGCAGCGAGCTGGCGGCCGGCTTTGCTGAAGGCCCAGAACTGGCGCACGTCATCAAGCAATGGCAGGCGGGGTAGTTGCTTCTTCAGGTCGTCGGCGAATGTGGTGCGGTAGGCGGCGCTGTGGAGCAGACCGTACACGTAGTAGAACAGGTCTTCTTTCGTAACTGCTTTGCCGTACTGCTGCTTGGCACGGGTCAGGATGAAGTCGCTAATGCCGTCGCGGCGGATGAGTTCGGTATCACCACCTTCATCAAAGAGGTTACGAGTTTTCTTTTGCTGTTCCTCGAAATAATATAGAGGAAAGCATTGCGCCTTTTCAATTGTGTCAAGACTAGAAATTTGATTAGTCATTAACGCAGCAAAAGGTTTGCCCGCTCCTGCTCCTGACAGGCATATAATAAGGTTTTGAGTTTCCGCATTTGGAAACAACTGAGAACTTAAGCCAGGGCTTTCTATAAATGGCTTATCAAAGTAGAGTATCTGTTTAGAAAAAGGTCGATAGATACCTGTACGAAATTGCAATGGCATCAATTCGCGCAGCATATTTTTTTCTGCATCCTTCCGCAAAGCTCTTGTCCAACTGATTCTTGTCGGGTCTGCTGCCGCAAAATCTTCAAAAACTAGCTTAGGGTTTTTCGAAAGGACATTTTGATATTCCTTGCGTTGCTCATTATAAAAATCAATCATCCTGCGCATATTACGCTCAACCTCGTTTTTTGACGAGTTATAAACCCATGCATCTCTGTTCGTAGAAACACCAATGGCATAAGTCACAAAAAATGATTGCGTCTTAGTATCAAACTTCTTATCAGGCGCCAGTGGAATAAAAGTATTAAACACGTCTTTGCGTTGACCCAACCAGTCACCGTGCTCATTTGGCATGAGTTGTTGCCACTCTATCTTTGAATTACTAATAGAACGAAACTTCCTAATAATTTCAAGCTTAGCCTCACGGGTGAGATAATCGCCAATATCGTGATAGTGGATAGTAGCGGAGCCAGCAGGTGCTTGTGGGTTTTTGACAAGAAGTGTAATAGTAATGGGGGTGCGGGAGCCGGAACCGAAAATCTTACCGCCCTCTTTGCGGGATAACTCGCCGCTAGTGCGTTGGTTGCCACGAAGGTTAAATACGTAAATGCTAGTAAATTCCTGTTCCAGCGACTTACGGAAGCCATCAGTGCTATTGCCATCAAGCCAGGCACCATTTGATACAAAGCACACGATGCCGCCGGTCGAGTCAATCTGGTCACTGCTCCAGCGGAATGCTTTGATGTAAGCATCATAAAGGGCTTTGCTCAGTCCTGCCGCAGACTGTTGGGCATAAGTGGATGCAATGCGCCCATCAAGAGCTGGATAGGTTTGGTTCTGAGCGTTGTCGTTGGCGCTTTTCTGGCCAATAGAATAAGGTGGATTGCCAATAATTACGCGCAATGGGGCTTTGCGCTGGCGGGTTACCCGCGCTGTGTTTTGCGGAAAAACTTCCTTGAACAGTTCGCTGCTACCGTCCGGCTCGGCTAGTTGGAAAGTGTCGGTAAGGCAGATACCTTCAAAGCTGGCGTAGTCAGGAGCCTGAGTAGCATCGTGAAAGGCGTTTTCGATGTTCACGGCCGCGATATAGTAGGCTAGCAGCACAATCTCATTGGCGTGCAACTCGTGGGCGTACTTACGGGGCAGGTCCTCGGGCTTGATTAGGCCACTCTGGATGAGCCGGGTTAGGAAGGTGCCGGTGCCGGTAAAGGGGTCGAGGACGTGAATGTTCTCGTCGGTGAGGCGGCGGCCAAACTCCTGGTGCAGCACGTCATCAACGGAGCGCAAAATGAAGTCCACTACCTCGACGGGCGTGTACACGATGCCCAACTGCTCGACCATTTTGGGAAAGGCCGTTTTGAAAAACTTGTCGTACAGCTCGATGATGATGCGCTGCTTACCCTCGGCGTTGTCAATGCCGCTGGCGCGGAGTTTTACCGAGTCGTAGAAACGCTGAAGCAGGCTGGTTTCGTCAGCCACGTTAGTTTCCTCCAACAGGTCAAGCATCTGCTGCATCGACACCGAAATGGCATTGTTCTGCACGAAGGAGTAGCCTTCAAACAGCGCTTCGAAGACGGGCCGGGTGATGATGTGCTGCGACAGCATCTCCACAGCCTGCTGGGGGGTGATGCTGGGATTGATGTTGTGGCGCAGACCGCCCAAAAACTTATCGAAGGCTTCTTTTAACTCGGTTTTCTTGGTCAACAGGTCGTTAATGCGCTTAACCTGATTTTCAGCAATTTCGGCAATGCTTTTGGCCCACTGCTCCCAATAGCGACGGTCGCCAACTTTGTTGACCATGCGGGCGAAGACAACGTGCTGCAACTGCTCAAACTGAATGGCCAGTTGCTGCGCAATCGCGTTGGCGGCCTGGGTAGCGGCTTCGCTGGTGCCCAGACTGGTGGCCTGCCCGTCGGGGAAGCTGGTATCGGGGCGGCCAACTAAGATTTGGGCCGGGCGCGTCTTATTCAGCTCAATCTTGTTGACGGTAGCGTTAAAGCGGTCGTCATGGGCACGTAGGGCATTGAGCACGGTCCAGACGACACGGTAGCGGTCGTTGTCGTCGAGGGCCGCGGCGGGGTCTATGTTGGACGGAACGACAATGGGAATGACGATGTAGCCGTACTTCTTGCCGGGGGCGCGGCGCATGACGCGGCCCACCGACTGCACCACGTCCACCTGCGAGTTGCGGGCCGATAGGAAGAGCACGGCATCGAGCGAGGGTACGTCCACGCCCTCGGAGAGGCAGCGCACGTTGGTCAGGATGCGGCACTCGCGGTCAGTCGTTTCGGCTTTGAGCCAGGCCAGCAGTTCGTCGCGGCGGGGGGCGTTCATGCTCCCGTCGATGTGCTGCGATTCGACCGTAACCATTTGCTCGCGCTTGTCGGTGGGCAGGTCGTCCAGGTAGGCCCCGGTAGCAGCGTTGAAAGTGGTGGTAATCTTCTTGGACGCGGCAATATTGGCGCAGAAGGCCACGGCGCGGCGCATGGGTTCGGGGTCGGTTTCGCGGATAATACCCTCGTCCCCAAGTATCTGCTTAGACAAAGCATTAACGCAGCCAATGAGGCGGGAAGCGTCGTCGGCATCAATTTCGTTGTCGTCGCCGGCAATCATCCTCTGCACGGCCGGGGAAACGTCCTGGTCGCTAAGTGTCAGGATGAGCACTTTATAATCGGTGAGCAAGCCCTTTTCTACGGCCTCACCGAAGCCAATGCGGTAGATTTCGGGGCCGTAGAGCGCCGGGTCGTCCATCGAGCAGAGCACGGCTTCGGATTGGGCCGCCTTGCCCTTGGTATCCTCGCTGAACAGACGGGGAGTAGCGGTCATGTAGAGCCGCTTGCGCCCCTGAATGAACTCGTTGCTGTGGACTTTGGTAAAGTTGGATTCGTCGGTACCGGCCAGCGTTACGCCCGTAGTGCGGTGGGCCTCGTCGCAGATAATGAGGTCAAAGTTTCCATACTGGCTGAGGCCACTGGACTTGCGCAACTCCTCCTGTGCGGCGGCAACCACCTCAATGGACTGGTAGGTAGAGAAAACGACCGTGAGGCCGGGGGCAGGATTAGCAGCCTGGTCGCGGAATTGCTTGAGGATACTGGCTACGTTCGTGGAGGCCGGCAGGGCTAGGTCCACTACGCTGAAGCTATCAGCATCGGCCGACTTGTCGCGTTTGCGCGTGATTTCCGCATCGGAGCAGATGCAAATGGCCGCCAGTGGCTCTTTAGCGTGGTTGGTCCATTCGCGCAGGGTCTGCCCCAGCAGCGCGATGGAGGGCACCAGAAATAGAATGAGGCCGTGGCCCTGGGTTTCGTGCTCGGCGATACGCAGGGCAGTAAAGGTTTTGCCAGTGCCGCAGGCCATGATGAGCTTGCCGCGGTCGTAGGTCTGGAAAGCGGTGTGGGTTAGCGTCAGCGCCTGCTGCTGGTGGGTACGCAGCAAAAAAGGCTCGTGAGCGCGGGCCTTCTCTCCGCTGAGGCCTTCGTCCAGCTTAGCCCAGTCGATAGGAGCTTGGCTAAGGGTAGCTAAGTCGAGACGGGTGAAAGGCGGGTCTTGGTTCTTGATGGCCTCCTCGGCGTTGATGCCCCACTTATTGGTAGTGGAAATCCAAAGGCGCTGTGCGAACTTAACGGTTCGGAACTGGTGGACGCTACGGAAGCTGCGGCTGGAAGTGGAGATGAACGAGTCGAGCGCCGGCTTATCTACTTCGGTGCCTTCCTGCACGCACTTGCACTGAATTGCCCAATAGTCGCCAGCATGGGTACGGGCTACCAGGTCAATGCCCGTATCCTTACCTCCAAAGTCCGCTTTGCTGGGAAAGTCATTCCACAGCCAGATATCACTAAACCGAGTGGCATAAAGCGGGTCGGTACGCAGGTAAGCCTGCATCAGGCGCTCAAATCGGTGGCCTTTATCACGCTCAGAGAATGAAATCTTGCGGTACTTATCGAGTAGCTGGGTAAACGTCATGGGAATTGAATGCGGTAGCCGTAGTTCGGCACAAGTTATAACTATTCGGAAGTAAGCTCACTCTATCAGCAATCTGCTGGATGAGCGGCCGCAAATCCCCGAGCCTTTAACGACAGCCTTATTAGCTACACGTTAACCTACAATGGCACTTACGCGAGCTTATAAAATCTTTCCCTTCGCTACTTTAGCCTAGTTAAAAGTTTGATTTAGACGTCACATGAATATTATAGAGATTACTGTTATTCTCGATAATCTGGAAGCCGGCATAATTACTTGGGAGCAAGCGCTGCAACGGGTCACGTCGCTGCCGAAAGCTTGGCAAACTGCCGAATGGAAAGAGCGCCGGGCCGCGCTAATACAAGATGCCTGCGCGGTGTGCGCTACCACCAAGGGGCCATTTGTCTTGCAGCACCTCACCCCCACGCTTACCTTCAAGGAAACATGCCAGGCAGTAAAGGCGCAGCTTCGGGAGCAGTTACTGCCCGAGGTGAATGCACAACTCACCGTTCAAGAAGTGGCTGACCACATTGGACCGGGGGAACCGAGGCAAATGTGCCCTCATTGCGGCTCGCTCAGCATCCGGCACCGTCCCACAATGGCCCCACATTACGTTTGTGGCAAGTGTACAGCCGGGGGATTAGGCTTCGACCAGCCAACTGCCGGGGCTTACTATGCCAAGCAGCGGACCACAGACCGCGCTACCGCGATGGCGACGGCCCACGAGTTTCTGGCCAGCTTCCACACCGTAGCCAGGCTTCGCGAGTATGACTATCAGATTCAGCACGAAGCCACAGTACTCAGTCTAAAACAGACGCTAACCTATCGGTCGCTGGTCGATACGGCTACTTACTGCAAATCCTGCGCTTTCAAGGCAGACCAGGCACTTATCCGGCGCAAGGCATGGTAGCAAGTAATTTACTGTAAAACTTTTAACCAAGGTCAATGCTAGATGAGCTACTCCACCCCCGGCACCCGCTCGACCAGTGCCACCAGTCCCAGCTAGAAAGCTTGGCCCTGCTCGCCCCCACCGACCGGCCCGCCGTCGCGCAGTTGCTGCGCTTTGGCAACGCGGCTTACGGCTATTACCATTTCCACGAGGTGGAAGTAACTGAGGTGGATTATTTCGAATGGCTGGCCGGGCTGCCGCCCCGGCCCCAGGCGACCCTGCGGGCGCTGGGTTTTGAGGAAAATAAGCGGGCGCTGCCGCTGCGGCGCTACGTGCTGGAAAAAAATGACGTGGGGTTAAGCGAGTATTTACAGCGGGTGCTCTCAGCCGACGACTGGCAGGCCTACCAGCAGCAGGCTACCGCTCCTCAACAAGAAGCTACACCCGAAGTCCTAACCCTGCCGCCGTGGTTACCACCCCTACCCTGACTACTATGCTGGCTACGCTACTGCTTTTCTCGGGATTGGCGCTACCATCCCGTCCAGCTCCCCCGGTATACATCTGTCAGGGGTCGGCTTCCTACGCTTATCACCGCTCGCCTCGCTGCCAGGGATTGGCTTGGTGTAGCACGTCAGCCCGGCCGCTGACGCGGGCGGCCGCCGTCAAGCTAGGTCGCCGGCCGTGTGGGCGCTGCTGCCGGGAGTCGCTGCTGCCGGCAGCGGCCGATGCTCGATAATGACGGTTAGCAGCAGCGGGCCAGCTTTCACGTTAGGGGCCACATACTCATGTAGCACGGTGTTGGGGGTGATGCTGTGCTGCAACGTTACAATCTCATCGCCGGGAAACTGCTGGCAGAACTGGTCACCCAGCAGGTTGAACGCCTCCTGTAGCGAGAGGGTGCGGATGCCCAGCAGCGACTTGCCATCGCCGAAGCTGGTATAGAAAATATCAAACTCATTCATTGGCTGTTAGCTCACGCGGTGGGGAAATGGTTCTGGTTGGATTGCTGGCTTCCGCAGAACGCATCCAGCCCTCGGGCAAGCCACTCAATGTGGGCCAGCAAGTTGGATAACAGCTGGCTGGCTGGGTCGGCAATTGCCACGCACACCGCCCGCAGATTCTCGTCGCGGGAGCCGGGGGCGCTCTCGGGCAAGGCCTCGGCCCACCACAGCCACCAGTCTTCTTCCACCTCCAGCTCCGTGCCTAGGATGGTGGCCAGGGGCAGTGATTCCTCGTGGGTGCAGTGGTGTTCGCTCAGGTCGGCGGGGCACCAGTGCTGCACATCATACCGGAGCAGGCAGTACAGCCGGCCGTTAAGAAACTCGATGGCGATGGCATAGCGCCCCCACGGCCAGTTGGCGGGTGAGGGGCCGAGACGGTCATCCACCCGTCGAATGAGGAATGGTTTTCCATCCGTACCCTCCTCGAACCCACCCCAGGCCCAATGCAGGCGGCCTTCCAGACCGCGGGCGGGGGCAGCCAGCGCCTGCATCAGTTGTGTCAGCAGGTTGTGGCGCAGCGTGGGCAGGGCCGCCGCGATGTCAAAGGCCGCGCCGACGGTGGCGGGGGTAGCTTGTAGCTCGGCGGCAATGGAAGCATTCTGCATGAGGCTGGCGGGTTTGGTGGAAGGCAAGTTGAGGTACTGTTCTAAGTGGTGACGAAACTGGCGCAGGAAGCGCCGCAGGTGCTGAGGCTTGGCGGCCCGCCGCCAGCGGTCAAGCAGCGGCAGCAGGAACTGCTGGTAGGTGATGTTGGCGTACTGCCCCTCGTCCGCCAGCTCCTTCAATAGGTCGGGGGTGATGCTGTCCACGCTGGGAGGGCGGGGAATGCGGCTCAAGTAGAGCAGCAGGAACTGCTCGCCGTGACGGGCACGCAGGTAATCGTGGTAGCGGGTGAGCTGGCCAGGCTGGTCGCCGGTCTGGTCACGGGGCTTATTCTCAATACAGATGCCGAAGCCAGGGTAGCCCGGCGCAGTCAGCAGCAGGTCGAGCCGGCCGGCGGCCCCGCAGGATTTTTCAGCCGCTACCGCCCATTCAATGCCTTCGGGCAGGCGTGGTCCCAGCTGCGGCAGCCCCCGCAGCTGGGCGATAAGCAGGTCTTGGAAGAGCCGGCCCTGGCCGTGGGTCTGACGGGCGCTCAGCAGAAAGGCCAGTAGGTGGGTGGTAGGCACTTCCCCTGTTGGAATGAACTGAAAGGGCGTGAAATCGGGCGCCGTGAAGCGCTGAATTTGCCGCGACTCCTCCTCAACGTGGCGCACAAGGTGCTGCACGGTCGCGAGCAGCGGAGCGAGGGACAGCGGCTGGTCAGGGGCCATAGGTCTGGTCATAAACAAGGAAGGCTGCCTTAGCTAGCGGCCAGTGTGGTCCGTTTCAGGGGACCGAAGCGGGTAATGCGGTGGCAGGAGCCGAGAAACTGGCTGAAGCTGTCGGCCCACTCTTGCAGCTCGAGCGACTCGAAGCGGGCCTGCGTGAGGCGGGAGCTGCCCACGACAATGCGCTTGACACGGGCGCGGGTGATGGCCACGTTGAGGCGGTTAGGCAGGAAGTAGAAACTGGCTCGCTGCCAGGCGGCATCGAAGCGTCCAGACGTGAGCGAGAGAAACACTACCTCGCGCTCCTGACCCTGCATCCGCTCCACGGTGTCAATAGTAAGTTGGGCCAGCTCGGCAGTGGAATAGTCGGGGCAGCGCTTTTCGAGCTGGCGGCGAATGGCGCGACCCTGGGCGCGGAAGGGGGTTACTACGGCAATCTCGGCGGCTGGCAGCCCGCCAGCCAACAGCTCGGCAATCATGTCGGCGATGTAGTGGGCCTCACTGCGCTCGTGAGTCTTGGTATTGACATGGCGTAAATCCACGAACACGCTGGGCTGGCTGGGGTCGAAAACATCGGCGTAGCGGGTGGACGTGGGGACCAGCCGGAGCGTGCGGGTGGCGGTTGACGGGTGGGCCTGTAGTCGGCCGCCGTAGTACTGGCGGCTAGGAAAATCGGCCAGCGCCGCGCTGAGGCGGTAGGTGATGTCGAGCATCGTGCCCGGCGCGAACGCAAACAGGTACTCTAAAATGGACTGCCGGTGCGCGGGGTCGGGGTGCTCAGCCGCGAAGATGGGTGGCAGTTGCTGGTGGTCACCGATAAACACAAACTTGGAGCCGGCTAGCAGCGCCCCGGCGGCCTGCACCAGGTTCAGCTGGCTGGCCTCGTCGGCAATCACCACGTCGAAGCGAGTACCGGCCAAGCGGCTGGTGTAGAGCGCCTGCACCGTGCCGCCAACGATAAATGCCTGCCCGTCGATGGCCGCCAGATTAGGACAGTGCAAATGGTTCGGCACATCCCCCAGCCCCTCAGATTGGTCGGCCTGGCCTACCTTGAGGGTATGAGGGTAGCCAGTGGCCTGCCGAATCTTGGCCAGCGCGTTATTGATACCCAGGTGGTTGGATGAGGTGACCAGTACCCGCTGGCCGGCGCGGGCAAACGCCGCCGCCAGCTGCGCCAGCACCCACGTCTTGCCCGTGCCGGGCGGGCCTTGAATCAGGTAGTAATTCTCGGCCGCGTAGGCGTTCACGAAAGCCTCCTGCTGCCGATTGTTGAGGCCCAAGTCCGAAACCAGCGCCCAGGCGGTGGCGCGGGCCGCCTCGCTGAACGTAGGGGAGGCCTGGTGCAGCAGGATATCAGCCAGTGCGCCAACGGGCGGCGCTGCCGCTAACTTATCCAGCGCCTGCTGGAGGATAAAGCGCATATCCGGCTGGTGGGCATCGAGCGTCCACTCTTTGCTGGGCACGCAGGCCGCTGGATTCCGGCCGTAGCGGGCATCCAGGGTAAGCGACTTACCGGATTGGCTATGCACGGCTAAGGGGTAGGCATCCTCCGAATCAAACGGATTACCCTTGTGTAGCAGTACGTAATCGCCTTTTTTAAACTCCGAGTGGTTGCGCGGAAATTTTATAGTTACCAAGCTTTCATTTCCAGGCTCGGCCTTCAGCCGGTTGCGGAAGAAAGTTTGAATATTTTCCGGCGTGGGCGGTCGGCCAATTCGCTTTAGGATAGCACGGGCGAACTCCCGGTTAGCCTCGCTGAGCTTGAGCTTGGGCACTACCAGCTCGCAATCAGCAATCGCCTTGCCTTTGCGGACGCGCGAGGGCAGCGGTAGTTGCCAAACGGCCAGGACAGCCTGTCGTTGGGCCTCAAACTCGCGGTCATAGAAGGCCTGTAGTGCGTGGGCCAGGGCAGCCAGATTGGTGGGCATAGGTTACCAGAACTAGCGGCGGTGGCGAATGGCAGCGAGCATATGCGCGACGTGGGTGGGGCGCTCGGGCACGGGCACGAGGTGGAAGCGGTCGTAATCGGGGTGCAACACGACTAGGTGCATGTCACGGACACGGCAGCCGTACTTGGCTTCGAGCAGCCACTTGTACACGTTCTGCTGCAAGGTGTAGTGGCTGAACGCGCACTCGGGCAGGTCTTGTAGCGGTCCTTCGGCGGGCTGGTAGGCGTTAAGCTGGGGCTGGCCAGCAGCATTGACCACCCGGTGGCTGCGCTTCCAGTCGAAAATAGACAGGGAGCCATCGTCATTGCGGGCCACGAAGTCGATGGTGCCGGCTAGCATCAACTCCTCGTGAAATACTTGCCACTCGGTGCGGTAGGGCACCAGGTGCGGGTGCTGCCGGTGGAAGTCAAGAAAGTGGGCGAACTCGGGGCTGGTGCTGGTCGCGCGGCCGTGGTTGTAAAACTCCTCAATCAACAAATGCAAAGCAGTGCCGGCCGTGGAGGAGGCCAGCGCCTTAGCGGCCCACTCGACGGCCACTTCCTCGGCCGTGCAGCCCCGCTCGAAGGCCTTGCGGGCTGACCAGTATGGGGTATCGTATTCGGGAAAGAACTCCTTGACCAATGTGCTCACGGCTGTGGCCGGGCGACCGTGGATGGTATACTCATGCTTGTCAGCATCGAAGCGGAGGATTTTCCGGCGCGGGTCGGGGTTGGTGCGTTGCAGGGGGCCGGGGCGTGGCAGCGGCGGCGGTGGGATAGCCTGCTCGACCAGCTTTTCCAGCTCGACCTCCACGGGCAGGGTTTCCGTCGCCAGGGAAGCTGCCTCTTCCTCCGCGTAGCGGCCAAACTGTTCGATGCCCAGGTACTGCTCGCGGTAGCGAACCCGCGCCCACTGCTGGGCCTGCAACAGGCTCCACACGGGAACGGCGGGCGGCGGGGCTAGGCGCTGCAACTCGGCCGGCACTTGGTAGGCAGGGTCAAGACGGGCCAGCAGCTGGGCCACGACGGCACAACAAGCCTCTGGGTGCTGATGCACCTGGATTTCGGCGAAGCGCAGTACCACCCAGCCGCGGCGCGTGAAGAACAGGTCGCGGCCGAGGTCAGCCCCCTGGTAGTGGGTGGGGGTGCGGTATACCGCGTCGTAGGGCTCGTCCACCTCAATGTTAAGAAACAAGTTAAGGCCACTACGCTCGTTGAGCAGAGCCACGTCCGGCTCGTAGGGGCGGACTGCCTCGCGCACGGGCAAGTGACGGTCGTCGAAGACGCGCACGGGACCGGGCTTGGGGAAGTAGCGCCGCAGGCACTCCACAAAGGCCGCCTCGCAGTAGCCCCGCTGGCCCACCCGGCCAGCGCGGGGGAACTTGACGGGTACGGGGCGGTCAGCAGCGGGCATTCGCACCAGCGGGTAGCGGTCAGCTGCCCGCACAGGAATGGGAGTGTAGCCGATATACTTCACCTCGCTCGGAATCTGCTCCAGCTCTGGCGCAGGCCGGACTGGGGCAGGACGTGGGGTAGCGGGCCGGGTGGGTCGGGCAGCGGCTGGTTTCGGGGGGCTAACCTTGGGAGCTGCGGGTGTCGGTGACGGAACCGGCTGGGCAGGCAATGGTAGCGTACTAGGTGGCAATGTAGGCGCGGCCGCCGGGGGCGCAGCTGGGGCAATCGGAAGCGGCGCAGTCCTAGTGGACGGGAGAGCCACCGGCCTTACAGCGATGGGGGCCAGGGGGGCTGTTAGCTTGGCCGGAACTGGATTAGCCGTCGGCGGGGACTCCAAAGGGGTGCTGGAACGACCTAGCCAGAAATAGACGCCGGCCATCAGCGTTAGTAGACCTAGTACTACTCCGGCAATAACAGTACCATCGCCAGTGGGTGAAGGAATGGTTGCGGCAGTACGAAGGGTATCAATCTGGGCAATTAGCACGGGAACACAGTACAAGCATTAGGAACCAACCTGCCAAAAGTAGTAGGCTGCTGCTCAGTATTGAAGTCCAATCTACTTGGGGGCTGGTGTTTTCTGTTTGGCCTGTTAGCTAGCGTAGCTTTACAAACAAGTACTCTAATAAAGGTCAATTAGAAATGCCCAAAAAATGTGCTTCCACGCGCTGAAATCTGCAAAAGCATCCAATAAGGCCCCTAGGAACAGTAAGCGCAGTGAGCCCACTTAAGGCAACTTACTAGAAAGTAGCGCTCACGTCGGCTAGCTCGTACTTTTGGCACCTTCTCCCCTCTCCCACTATGGCTGAACTACGCCTGGTCGAATACAAGCCCCGTCACTGGCGCGTGGTCTATCCGGCGGTCGTCCTACAGAACCACCCGTTGTTCGAGCAGGCGCGCAAGCTGCATACTGCCGCGCCGCAGGAGGCAGAACGGCTCTACCGGCAGATAATGGCGGCTTGTGGGGAGCTGCACTTGGATGCGGTTTCCCACCTGGGGATGCTGCTCAACGCCCGCACGCCGGGCATGGGCCTGATGTACATCGTGCAGGCGTTTATCCAAGCCCGGCTGCTTTTCCCTAAGGCTTTTAAGGAGGGACGGGATTTTCTGCTTTACGAATCGGCGGGCAATGCCTTCATTCTGAACGCTTACTACGCGATGGGCTCCGAATTGCAGAAAGCCCGCAAATGGGCCGATGCGTTGGGCCTGTTCGAGTTTCTGGTGCTTATCAACCCGGCTGATGAGTATGGCGCGGGCAAATGGCTGGCGCGCCTGCGCGAGTTGGTAGCCGCTTCGGGAGGTAGTTCGCCCGAGCCGGCTTCCGCGCCCATCCTACGAACCTAAATCGGCTAGTCGCAGGCCCTTCCGTTACAGGCGCGGGCCACGGCGCGGGGCCGGAGTCGGCTCCGCATCCGGTGGGGTGGGTGCCGGCGTGAGGGTAGGCTGCTGCGTGGGAGTTGTTGCCTGCGCCTGGCTGCGCAACTGCTCCTTGAGCTGGTCGTTCCAATCGTTGGCTTTCGATTTATCCAGTTCCAGCTTAGCCATCATGGGGAAAGCACCAATGAGGGCCTGATTGAACGCGGCCAGCGCCTCGCTGCGCTTGGGCACGTGGAATTGGTAGCGGTGGTCGCCTATTTTGCCGGCCTTGATAAATTCGGCATCGAGCGCCGGCGGGGCGGCTATCACCTCCTGGCCAGCCACCTTGCGGTAGGCCTCCGTTACCTGCGAGTTGTACTCCTTCACGTCGCGGTGCAACTTGCTCACTGGCTCGTCCTGCAACGAGTACACCGAAACCGTTATCAAGCTGGGCTGGGTGCGCTCAATGCCCATGGGCGTACCTGGGCGGGCCAGGCCGGCAATCAGCCTGGTGTCGAAAAGATGCCCCTCCAGATTGTTGTCCATCGCCAGCTTCACGGTTTTAAGGGCGCCGTTTTCCACTACGCGCCTGATTTCGGCCACCTTGTTATCGGTCAACTGGCCCGAGGTCGAGGCGTAGATTGAGTTGGTGGGCTGCTTCAGCTGGTAGTGCGAGAGCGCGTCAATGGCGCTTTCAGTCACTACGAGCGTGGTTGTCCTGGTCGTAGTATTCGAGAGCCACAGCGCGGCCGAGTTGAGCGAGTCGGCCGCCTGGCCCTTGAACCCGTTGGCCTTGATTTCCAGTCCGACAATCGAATCTTTGTAGAGCTGCGGAAAAGCCGTATTCACAAACTTGTAGGGCTGGCCACCCTTGCCGGTGCCCTCGTGCACGTGGTTCAGGACGCGGCCGGCAAAGAAGGGACTGGCCAGCGTCTCACTGCTGATGCCACGGCTACTCAGGTAGCGCGTATCGGTCAGGGGCATGGTTCTTTGCAGGAAGTCCGGTAGCGGCGGGGCATCCCCGCGCTGCAAGGGCTCGATGCGCTGTTGCAGCTGGGGGCTAATATTGCGCTCGGCTGCCGGCAGATTCAGGAAGCGCTTAGCGTTCTCGATGACGCTGGCCCACACATTCTTCCCAGAGGCGGCGGTAATGCCGTCGATGCGCGGGTTCTCGACGCGGTTCTTGAGAAAGCTGATGACGTCGCCCTTGTCACGGTCGTCGGCCCGGTTGAAATAGAGGTAGTCGCCCGATGGATTCTTATAAATAATCACTTGGTCGAGGCCAGGCTTGCCTTTGTAGTCGAAGGTGTGAAACTTGCCTTTTTCCATATCCGAGCCGCTTTTGGCCCGGTTGTGTTGGTAGCCGAGAGTGAGCACCAAATCAACCAAGTTGATTTCTTTTTTTACCTGGTTAAAGTTGAGTTCTGGTTCGCGGGGCTGTTGCATAAGAGGACGGGTTTGCTAACAGAAAATCAGCCCCCAGCGTGCTGGGGGCTGATTTTCTGGCGGTGTGCAGGCCGGGTTACAGCCGAACGCCTTGCCGGCGCTCGGGGGCCTGGGTAACTACTTGCTCGGGCACCTGGCGGGGCTTGGTGTCACGAAATACAAGTTTGCGGGCTAGCGGGTCGAGCTGCACCAGGGCATCTACCAGTTGCTTCGCGCCCGGATGGGTCATACCCTCGATGCGGGCGGGCTTGCCTTCCAGTAGCGATTTCTGCTGCTCAGCACTGAGCTTGACGCCGTACACTTCCTTGGGCACGCTGATACCCTCGGGGCGCACGGCTACCACCCGCTTCATTTCCTGGTCAACGGCCAGGTAGGCTTTGAAGACCTGGCCCTTGCCATCCTGGAAACCATCGAGCAGGGGCACTACGCCGTTGGTTTTCAACTGCTGCTGCATGGCGGGCGTGATTTCCTTGCCCATCAGCTGCTGCGGTATTTCCAGTTCCTTCTTGGGCAGGTCTACGCGCAGGGTGGCCACGCCCTGGTTGTCGCGGGTAAGCAGCAGCTTGCCAGCAAACTTGGTCGCGTCGCCCGCCTCGCCGGCCGTCGTAAAGCCCTGGATAAGGTCGGTTTTCTTTCCCTCCAGTAGCTTTTGCAGCTGGCCAGTGCGCTCTAACTCGGCCACCGGCACGCCCATCTTAGCCAGCAGTTCGGCCGGCACGTCGCCCATCGAGAACCGATGCCCGGCAACCGGGGCTTCCGTTGGTGCAGGAGCCACTACCGGGGCCGGAGCCTGGGCAGCTACCGTCGCGGCGGGCGTGGGGGCTATCGCCGGCGACTCGCTCACCTGGGGCCTGAATACGTTGCCCTCGGTGTCGGTAATAGCGAGCTTGCCCTTGGTTACGACCTCCCAGCCGCGCTCGGTCTGCTGCATCTGGCCCGGCTCGGCTAGCCCGACGTGGGCAACATTGAGCCCTGAGGCAGGCATATCGAAATCAAAGAATTTTTGCAGTCGCTTGAGGCCATCCCCGATAAGGCGTTCCTGGTTTACCTGTGGGTTGATACCGAACTCCCCCTTATCGGTAATGCCCACGTTCAGTTGAGGCATTGCCGCATTTGTGGTTTTGCGATTTTCAATAACGCCATTCTCCGTCGATGGGCCATAGCTGGTGTAGGCTAGGTATGCCTGGGACAACGGGGCTGGCTGTGCTACCAGCTGCTGCACCTTCTGCTTGCCCTCGGCTTGCTGCTGGGTCTGGCGCTGCTGCTCAGCCTCGGCCTGCTGCGCCTGCGCCTGGTCTTGCTGCTGGGCGGCTTCCTTGCGGGCCTGCTGGTCGCCCGGCATCTCCTGCAACTTGCTCCCGCGCATGATGGCGGCCGCATCGAGCAGGGCGCTCACCTTGTTGATACCCGGCTCATCGAGGCGGTAGCTTACCTTCAGCTCCGATACGCTTTGCCCCCCTACCAGGGCGGGCTTGGTCGAAACTACCTCCGCGCTGGCGCCGGCCTCCTGAAACCGCTTACCCAACACGTCGGGCATTCCCCGACCGGGCTCCTCGGGGTTGTTGTAGGTCAGGCGAATCGTGGCCACCTTCAACTGCCCATCGGCCGGCTGCTCAGCCGGGACCGGCTGGGCAGCTACACCAGGTGCAGCTACGGCAGTTGCCGGCGCGACCACCGGGGCGGGCTGCCTGGCCTCCGGTGCCGGCGTGGCCAGCTGCTGGGTGCGGCTGAGGTTGTCGGTAAAGTTGCTGACGAAGCTCACCACAATACCATTGCGCACGGTGATGTTGAGCATGCCTTCCTTGTCGAGCGCGTCACTGGCCCGGCGCATGTTCTTCGCCTCCGGCATATTCTTGAGCGCCGGGTCTTGGTCGATGGCCTTGTACACGTTGGCCAGCATATCTTTTAGCGACTGCTCTTTGTCGGGAGCCGGCTGCTGCACCAGGGCGGGCGTGCGCTCCATCGACTTTGTTTGCAGGATGGCGTTGGCCACCCGCTCCAGCTGCTTCGCTTCCTCCGGCTTCCCACTCTTGCGCAGGGCGGCGGCCACCGGCAGCGCGTTCCGAATGAAGTTGTCGCGCTCGTCATCTACCGAGGCGGGCTTTGCCTCCGGGGCGGTCGCCTTGGGCCTGGCCGGGGCCTGGGCGGGTGCCGGCGCTGAGGCTGCTATCTGGGGAGCCTCGGCTACCGGCTGCTGCACCGGGCGGGCCACTGTCGGGGCCGGGGCGGGCTGCTGCGCCTGGCGCTGCTCGACCGGCGCGGTCAGCACCGCAAACGTGTCTTTTAGCAGTTGCAGCCGGGGGCTGGCGTTTACAATCTCGTTGCTGTCGAGCAACTTGAAAGCATCCTTGGCATCCTGCACGTGAGCGGGCGTTATGGGCCTACCCTCGTGCACGGCCACCGCTACCTCTTGTAGCTTATCGCTGGCCTTGCCGGTGCCATCGGTAGCTAGCAGAGGTATTTGGGCCCACCTCACGGCCTCCATAAACTGCTGGCGCACCTCATCGGGTGCCATCGGGGCGGGGGCCGGGCTGGGTATCCGCTGCTCCCCTCCTGTGTTTGGTTCGGTCTGTTCAGCCATAGTACTGTTTATTAATTAGTTACAGCATAACCCCAACCGTTGCGGGTTAGCACAAACAAATATAAACAAGCAACACCCAGCCGTATCATTAATTCAACAAAAAACAGTGGGATTTAATTAAATCAACAATGCCTCCTTAGGTGGTCAAGCACTCTATTAATTCAATTGTTTCTTTATCAAGCACTTCCTTGTAAGCCATTAGCTTTTCAAGTACAAGACGTGCGTCGATTGATTTCTTGTCGTCGCTGAGCTGCATCTTGGAAACCGTCGAATTATCCGGCGCCAATAGCCAGTTGAGGTTGTAGCCGCGCTGGTAGTAGAAGAATAGCAGGGCTAGCAAGCCTTCCATACTGCCGTTGCCCAGCTTTTCCAGTCTGAGCACCATGTTGCGCGTAAGGCCGGTTTCATCGGCTAGCTTGCCCTGGGACCAGGCATCCTCCCCAGGGCAAGCCAGCTCCTCGCGCAGCAGCGCTAACCGCCTTCCTATTTGCTCCTTATTTATCATGCCTTGGCTTTAGTTTTGACTAGATGCTGCAACAGGGGGTCGCATTTAATTCGGGCCAACTCCTTGTCAATCAAAGCACCAATATCGGCCTTGATAGTCTTGTAGTTATCCTTGATAACCTGCTCCGTCAGGTCCTCTCCTGTTGCTGAATCAGCAAAACTAGTGATATCCGGGATTGCTTCGGATGAAGCCTCCTCGCGTTTTATCTGAGCCAAGTCCACCAGAATCTTACCGTGGAATACTTTCAGGTCGATTTCCTCGCCGTGGTTGTCGGCCACTGCCCCCACGAACTTGCCCTGCGAGAGGCCGGAAATCTTACTGGCTGGAATCATGCTGCCTAGCTGCGTAGAAATGCTGCTGCTCGTGTCTTTGCTGTTGATACTCAACGACTGGCGTTTCTGCACAATCTGCCCGAAGCGCTTGCTCAGGGCCTCCGCGCTCTCCCCCGTCACCTGGCCAGAAAGTACGTTGCCGAGCGTATTCTGGATTACGGCCGACTCTGCTTTGCCGTAGTCGCGGTCGAGCTGGCTCTTATCCTGAATGCCC
>Ga0160429_1000515_pt1 | contig 33195 bp, 23 predicted proteins | sample SolpanmetagenomR_FD_108199 | JGI IMG/M metagenome (GOLD analysis project Ga0160429, IMG submission 108199) | Solar panel surface microbial communities from Lawrence Berkeley National Laboratory, California, USA - R | ecosystem: Engineered > Built environment > Solar panel > Unclassified ... | reverse complement strand
TCAGGTTAAAATTCCTGCCTACCTTGCTGCCCAATTCGACCAGTATCATGTTCAGCAACCGCTACTTTTTTGGCTTCTATTATTTTACGCCGCCCGCGTAGAACGAGTCGCCATGTAGCTAAGCCACTGAAATTTAGCAGCGCCACTCGTTCCGACGAGTGGCGCTTTTTTTATGTTTTTCGCTGGCCTAGCCAGCGCCGCCACAACCCAGAATTACCTAACTCATTAGTCACACGTGCCATGAAAGTCGCCATCCAGGGGTTCCGAGGAAGTTTTCACGAAGTAGCTGCCCGCCAATATTTTGGGGCTAGCCCCGCGTTGAGCTTCTGCGCCACCTTTGGCGAAGTAGTGGCCCAGGTGGCCGATGGCCGCGCCGAGGCTGCCCTCATGGCGATGGAAAACTCGCTGGCCGGCAGCATCTTACCCAACTATCTACTGCTGGAGCGCAACGCGCTCACCATCACCGGCGAGGTGTACTTGCCCATTCACCAGCACCTGTTGGTGCTGCCCGGCACCACGCTGGCCGATATTCGGGCCGTGCACTCGCACCCCATGGCCCTGCGCCAGTGCGGCGATTACCTAAGCCAATACCCTGGCTGGCAGTTGGTTGAAACTGAAGACACCGGCCTCAGCGCTCAGCTGCTGGCCGAGCACCAAACGCCCGGCGTGGCCGTGGTGGCCGGCGCCCAAGCGGCCGAAGCCTTCGGCCTCGAAATCCTGGCCCCCGCCATCAACGATGACCCTAGCAACTACACCCGCTTCCTCATTTTGGAGCGCACGGCTGAGGCCGCGCCGGTGGCTAGCCCGGATAAGGCGTCGCTGTATTTCTACACCTCGCACGCGCCGGGTATGCTGGCGCAGGTGCTCGCGCTGGTGGCTGGCCACGGGCTGAATTTGAGTAAGTTGCAGTCGTGCCCGCGCCCCAGCCAGCCCTGGCACTACGGCTTCCACGCCGATGTGGAATTTGCCGCGCCGGCCCAACTGGCCGCCCTGCTGGCCGAGCTGCCCGCCGTGACCGAGGAGCTGCGGGTGCTGGGTACCTACCAGCGCGGCAGCATGGATTTTGGGTCGGAAGCAGGTGCGACGCTTGAGTCCGGTCGTCAGGCAGCGCGTAGCGAAGCATCTCGCGTGGCGCAGTAAACCAAGCGTTGAACGACACCCGAGCGGTGCGAGCAAGCTGCTTCGGCAAGCGAACGCCAGATGAGCATGACGTTCCTCTTTAAGTAAGTCACTATGCAAATTTCCACTGCCAGCCGCCTGGCCAATACCGGTGAATACTACTTCTCGCGCAAGCTGCGCGAGCTGGCGGCGCTCAACGCGGCCGGGGCCAATATTATCAGCCTGGGCATCGGCAGCCCCGATTTGCCGCCTCACCCGGGCGTAATTGCCGCCCTGGCGGCCACTGCCAGCCAGCCCAACACCCACGGCTACCAGAGCTACCAGGGCACGCCGGCGCTGCGCCAGGCGATGGCCGGTTTCTACCGTCAACACTACGGCGTGACCCTTGACCCGGCCACCGAAGTGCTGCCCCTGGCCGGCTCTAAAGAAGGCTTGATGCACATCGGCATGGCGTTTCTGGAAGCCGGCGACGCCGTGCTCATCCCCAACCCCGGCTACCCCACCTACCGCGCCGTGGCCGAAATCTGCGGCGCCGAGGTACGCGCGTACGACCTGACGGCCGCTACCGGCTGGCTGCCCGACCTGGAGGCACTGGCGCAGAGCGACTTGAGCCGCGTGAAGATGATGCTGGTCAACTACCCGCACATGCCCACCGGCACGCCGGCTAGCCCCGAGTTTCTGCAAAAGCTGGTGCACTTTGCGGCGGTGCACAGTATCCTGCTGGTGCACGACAACCCCTACGGCTTCGTGCTGAACGAGACGCCGCCCACGAGCCTGCTCAGCATTCCGGGCGCCAAGGAAGTAGCGCTGGAGCTCAACTCGCTCAGCAAGAGCCACAACCTGGCGGGCTGGCGCGTGGGCATGCTGGTGGGCCGCGCCGATTGGCTGACCGAGGTGCTGCGCTTCAAGAGCAACATGGATTCGGGTATGTTCCTGGGAATTCAGCAGGCGGCCGTGGCGGCGCTAGCCCTCGGCGACGACTGGTTTGCCGAGCTCAATGCCACGTACCGCGCCCGCCGCACGCTGGTGCTGGAGCTGCTGGCTAGCCTCGGCTGCAACCCCGCGCCGGGCCAAACGGGCCTGTTCATCTGGGCCGCCGTGCCGCCGCAGCACGCCGATGGCTACGCTATGAGCGACGCCGTGCTGGCCGAAGCCCGCGTGTTTTTGACGCCCGGCGGCATCTTCGGCAGCAACGGGCTCGGCTACATCCGCGCCAGTCTCTGCCAGCCCGAAAGCGTGCTGCGCGAGGCGCTGGAACGCGTAAAACTTGTAGCTGCCTAGCGCCATGACTATCACTATTATCGGTCTCGGCCTCATTGGCGGCTCGCTGGCGCTTAGCCTGCGGCAGCATGGGCTAGCCAGCCAGCTCATCGGCGTGGAAGCCAGCCCGGCCTACGCCCGCCGGGCGCTGGAACTGGGCTTGGTCGATGAAATTGTGCCCGGCCTGGCGGCGGCTGTGGCCCCGGCTAGCCTCGTCATCGTGGCCGTGCCCATGGATGCCATGCTGGCGGTGCTGCCGCAGGTACTCGACGTTATTTCTGACCAGCAGATAGTTATCGACGTGGGCTCGACCAAGGGCAACCTGCTGGCGGCCGTGGCTGGCCACCCGCGCCGCGGCCGCTTCGTGGCCGTGCACCCCATGGCGGGCACCGAGTATTCGGGCCCCGATGCCGCCGTGCGGGGCCTTTTCGAAGGCAAAACGCTGGTGGTCTGCGATGCCGAGGCGAGCGACCCCGCCGCCGTGGCCACGGTCGAAACGCTGTTTCGGGCGCTGCCCATGCGGGTGCTGCACCTCGGCGCGGCCGACCACGATTTGCACACGGCCTACGTGTCGCACATTTCGCATCTTACTTCGTTTGCGCTGGCGCTCACGGTGTTGGAGAAGGAGCAGCGCGGTGAGCAGCGCATTTTCGACCTGGCGGGCGGCGGCTTTGCCTCCACCGTGCGCTTGGCCAAGAGCGCGCCGGCCACGTGGGTGCCCATCTTCCGCCAAAACCGCGAAAATGTGCTCGACGTGCTTGATGAGCACTTGGTACAGCTCAATAAGCTGCGCGAGCTGCTGGTCCGCGAGGACTACTCGGGGCTAGCCGAAGAGCTGGAACACGCCAACCAAATCCGCCGGATTATTCCCTAAGGCATTTTTTATAAAACGTCATGCTGAGCTTGTCGAAGCATCTCGCATGGCTTACTACTTTTCTTCAACGATGCGAGCAAGCTGCTTCGACAAGCTCAGCATGACAATGACTTCTAATCCCATGTTCAACGACCTGTTCAACCGCAAGCCCGAAGACAAGCCCTTCCTCATTTCGGGCCCGTGCTCGGCCGAAACCGAGGCGCAAGTACTCGAAACCTGCCAGCGTCTGGCCGCCACCGGCAAGGTGCAGGCCCTGCGCGCCGGCATCTGGAAGCCCCGCACCAAGCCCGGCGGGTTTGAGGGCGTGGGTGCCAAGGGCCTGCCCTGGCTCAAGAAGGCCAGCGAGCTTACCGGCCTGCCGGTGGCCGTGGAAGTAGCCACCGCCAAGCACGTCGAAGACTGCCTGGCCTTCGGCGTAGACCTGGTGTGGGTGGGCGCACGCACCACGGGCAACCCGTTTTCGGTGCAGGAAATTGCCAACGCCCTGCGCGGCGTCGATATTCCGGTGCTGGTCAAAAATCCCATTCACCCCGAGCTGGAGCTGTGGGCGGGCGCCATCGAGCGCCTGCAAAAGGCTGGTTTGAAGCAGGTGGGCATGATTCACCGGGGCTTTTCGAGCTACGGCAACACCGACTACCGCAACGCCCCGATGTGGCACCTGCCCATTGAGATGAAGCGCCGCATGCCCGACATGCCCATTCTCAACGACCCCAGCCACATCTGCGGCCGCCGCGATACGCTGTTTGCCGTGGCCCAGCAGGCGCTCGACCTCGACTTCGACGGCACCATGATTGAAAGCCACATCGACCCCGACAACGCCTGGAGCGATGCCAAGCAGCAGATTACGCCCGAAGTGCTCAAGCAGCTCATCACCGACCTGGTGTGGCGCCACGAAACCACCGACAAGGCCGAGTTTGTGAACGCCCTGGCTGGCCTGCGCGAGCAAATCAACAACCTCGACGCCGAGGTGATGCAGCTGCTGGGCCGCCGCATGGCCGTGGCCGAAAAAATCGGCCAGTACAAGAAGGATAACGACATCACCATCCTGCAAACCGCCCGCCTCAACGAGATTCTGGACCGCAGCAAGCGCCAGGGTGCCCAGGTGGGCCTCACCGAGGAGTTCGTGGAGCGCTACATGGAGGCCGTGCACCTGGAATCGGTGCTGCGCCAGGAGAAGGTGATGAACAGCTAGCCGGCTAGTTGGCGAGGTAATGCGCCTAGCGCCGTACTTGCGCTGAAAAAGAATGTTATGCTCATCTGGCGTCCCGAAAGGAAGCATCTTGGCCGCTTCATCCGCGTCGTTCGGTGGCGTTGCCAAGATGCTTCCTTTCGGAACGCCAGATGAGCATGACCTTTTTGTAGTGGTAAGAGTTAAGACAAGCCTCAGAATGAGAAAAAATACACGCTTATTGCTGCTTGCTACTGCGTTGCTGGCTAGCCTCGGCGCCCAGGCCCAGCGCCTGCCAAAGGCCCAGCACGAGCTGCTGGCTAGCCCCAGCACCGTGGCCTGGGGCTACTACGCGGCCGATGCCGCACCGGTGTTGCGCATCAAGTCGGGCGAAATGGTGCAGGTACACACGCTCATTACCTCCAGCCCCGCGCGGCTCGAAGGCGCGGGCGTGGCCCCGGCCCAAGTCGAGCAGAGCCTGCGCGATATCTACGACAAGGTGACCAATAAGGGGCCGGGCGGGCACATCCTCACGGGGCCGATTTTTGTGGAAGGTGCCGAGCCCGGCGACGTGCTGGAAGTGCGCATCAAGGCCATTGAGCTGGCCATTCCGTACGCCTACAACGGGTTTGGCCCGAAAAGCGGGTTTATCCCCGAAGACTTTGGCTACGCCAAAATGAAGATTATTCCGCTCGATAAAAAGCGGATGGTGGCTGATTTTGCGCCGGGGATAGCCATTCCGCTACGCCCGTTTTTTGGGAGCATGGGCGTGGCGCCGCCCCCCGCGATGGGCCGCGTAAACAGCGCGCCGCCCGGCATCTTCGGCGGCAACCTCGATAACAAAGACCTGGTGGTGGGCACCACGCTCTACCTGCCGGTGCACGCGCCGGGCGCGCTCTTCTTCGTGGGCGACGGCCACGCCGGGCAGGGCAACGGCGAGGTCGATATCACGGCCCTGGAAACGTCGCTGGTGGGCAACCTGGAATTTATCGTGCGCAAGGATATGCACCTCACGGTGCCCCGCGCCGAAAGCCCGACCCACTACATCAGCATGGGCCTGAACGAGGATTTGACCCTGGCTGGCAAGCAGGCGGTGCGCGAAATGATAGACTTCCTAATGAAAACCAAAGGCCTGAGCAAAGACGACGCCTACATGCTGTGCAGCGTGGCCGGCGACCTGAATGTGACGCAGGTGGTGGACGGCACCCGCGGCGCGCACATGCTGCTGCCGAAGAGCATTTTTGAGAAGAAAATAAAGTAAGTGATAGTCCATTTCAGAAGAACGTCCTGCTGACGAAGGAAGCAGGACGTTCTTTTAGTTTACTTACCCGCCAAGAACCTGGCGATGTTCTCGTTCAAAAACTTGGCATCGGCGGGGTTGCTGGCGGCGCCGGCGGTGTGGCCCCACAGCGACGGGATAGGCAGCAGCGTAACGCCGGGAATGAAGGCCGCCTCGTAGCGCGCATCGCCCACCGGGAAGTACAAGTCCGTTTCGGAAGGCATGTACAGGATGGGCGCTTTGATGCTGCGCAGCGCCCTTTCGACGTCGCCGCCGAAGCCGGGCGTGGTGCCCACGTCGTGGTATTCCCAGGTGCGCATCTGGGCGATGAGGTCGTTGGCGTCGGCGCCGGGGATGAAGTGGGTGCGGTAGTTAGTCAGCACCTGCTCGAAGGTGGTGCCGGGTTTTTCTTCGCTGCGCCACAGCTCCTTGCGCCACCATTCCTGCGAGAACAGCCAGCCGGTCCAGACCGTGGCGAAGGCCTCGAGGCCCTTGGTGGGCGGGGCGGTATAGTCGCCGTTTTGGAAGGCCGCGTCGGCGGTGAGGGCGGCCAGCTGGCCTTCGAGGCGCACCACGCCGTGGGGGTAGTTTTTGGCCGTGCCCGAGGTTGCCACGATGCGGCTGGCGAAGGTGGGGTAGCTCACGGCCCACTGAAACGCCTGCTCGGCGCCCATCGAAAAGCCGATGAGGGCGCGCAGGTGCGTTAGTTGCAGCTCTTTGGTCAATAGCTCGTGCACGGCCCGCACGTTGTCGCGAATGGTCATGACCGGGAAGCGCGGGCCGTGAAACGGCTCGGGCGTGTTGCTGGGCGACGACGAGTGCCCGTTGCCAAACAGCTCGGTCGTGACCAGAAAGAGCTTGGTGGTATCGAGGCACTTGCCGGGGCCGATGAGCCACTCGTAGCCGCGGTGCCCGGCCATGTAGTGCGAGGGCAGCAGCACGGCATTATCGCGCCGGGCGTTGAGGTGGCCGTAGGTGCCGTAGCCCACCCGGGCCTGGGGCAGCACGGCCCCGCCCTCGGTTTTGAAGTTGGTGAGCGTAAAAAAATGGTGCGGTACCGGGCTGGCCGCCGGCTTGGTCTGGGCCTGGGCGGCGAGGCCGGCGAGCAGGAAAAGGAAGGGTAGGAGCGAGCGCATGGGAAAATCAGTAAAGACAAAAAAGAACGTCATGCTGAGCTTGTCGAAGCATCTCTACCGCTCCGCTGGGTTAGTAACCCTAACGACGTGGCAGAGATGCTTCGACAAGCTCAGCATGACGTTCTTTTTAGAGATAAAAGGCTAGCAAACGTCGCTACTTCAGCGCCAGAATCTGCTTCAACTCGGCCGGGCTCACCGTGAGCAAACCTACTTTAGGTAGGCGCTCGGTGAGCACGCGCCAGTTGGGCTCCTGCTGAAAAATGGGCTTGAGCAGGGCCAGCGCGGCGGGCACCTGCTGCTTGTTGGCCAGCGTGATGGCGTGCCAGTACTTCATTTCCAGGTTTTGCGGAAACATCTTTTCGGCCGCCTGATACTCCTGAATGGCCAGCGGCATATCGTTTTTTTCCACGGCCAGGTCGCCGGCGTTCATGTGGTCGTAGGCGCGGTGCAGCTTCAGCAGGCGGCGCAACTCGACCAGCGGCGCGGCGCTGTCGTCCACGCGCAGGTCCACGAGGCGGTCGGCCCAGGGGCCCTCGGTGGCGGTGCCGCGCACCACGAGCAGCGCCGCCGACTGCCGGCCCCGGATATCGCCGCCCGCGGCCTGGGCCGCGTCGAGGGCGGCCAGCACGCGCTCGGCCAGGGGCAGGGCGGCGCCGGCTTCGTAGGCCCGGGCCATGGCGCCCCACACGGTGGCGTTGAGCATCATGTTGGCCTGCACCGAAAACTGCGCGCCCTGCTGGTGACCGGCCATGTCTACGCATTTTTTGCCGGTGTGGGTGGCCACCCGGCCCTGGTTGTCGAGAATGGCTACCTGGCGCACCTCGCGGGCATCATCGGCGGCCAGCAGCTCATCGAGCGCTTGCTGGGCCGACTTGCCGCTTTTGAGCAGGGCCAGCCCGCGCGGGCCAAACGACTTATTAGTAAACGATTGGGTGGCGACTACGCCCACGCCGGCCTCGCCCCAACTCACCGAGGTGCCCACCGAAAACCAGTGGCTTTGCACGGCCACGGCCATGTCGCCGGTCTTGGGGTCGCGGGCCACGATGCTGAACGTGTGGGCCAGCGGGTCAGTGGCCGAGTAGATGGACTGCGCCCGCGCGGCCGGGCCGGCCAGCAGTATGAGTAGGTAGAGAAAACGAAAATACATAGTACGCTGCTGCTGTCGCGCAGTAGTTAAGTGCTGATTTATAATCCTTCGGACATCGACTCCATGAGGGTGGCTACTTGCTGCGTAAAGGCGCGGCTATGCTTGGACTGAGGGCCGAGAGAAGCCATTGTCCGTTCCAGCTCCTTGCCAAAGCCAGAGTGCATAATGCGCTCTGATTCGGCTTCCTGCCGGGCAGGAGGCATCGCCTTCAGCCGGTTGGCAAAGGCCCGCACCACAGGTTTGGCGCGGGCTTGCAACGGTGGTACCTGCTGCCGCAACAACGCCACGCCCTGTGCGTCGGGCAGCGCATTGGCCTTGCGCAGCAATTGGCAGCAATCAGCAGCTAGTTTTTGGTAGGCTTGGCTAGGGGTAGCCGCCAGCTGCATTGCCGGCGGTTGGTTGACCTGGGCTAGGGCCGGCCGCGCCAGAAAAAAGCTGCCAGTCAGCAGCAGGGTGTTGAAAAACCACATTTCGAATTAACCAGAAATTTACTACCAGATAACGGCGCGGTCGGCTGCGCTACGCGTCATCTTGTCGCCTTCTTTGCAGCCAAAGGCCTGCTGAAACTGCGGCATGTTCATAATCGGCCCGATGGTGCGGTACTGGCCGGGCGAGTGCGGGTCGGTCTGGATTTGCTGGCGCAGCGCCTCGGGCCGGATGTTGGTGCGCCGCAGCTGGGCCCAGCTCAGGAAGAAGCGCTGCTCGGGCGAAAAGCCGTCGTACTGCGGGCGCGGGCCGTTGCCGTAGCGCTGCTGCAACTGCTTTTCGAGGGCGCCGTGCACGATGGTGAGGCCCGCAAAGTCGGCCAGGTTTTCGCCCATCGTGAGCTTGCCGTTCACGTGCACCGAGTCGAGCGGCGAAAAGGCGTCGTACTGGCGGCCTACCACGGCGGCGCGCTTCGTAAACTCGGCCGCATCCTGGGGCGTCCACCAGTCGCGCAGGTTGCCCTGGCTGTCGTACTGCCGGCCCTGGTCGTCGAAGCCGTGGGTCATTTCGTGGCCCATTACCCCGCCGATGGCGCCGTAGTTCACCGCATCGTCGGCCTTGGGGTCGAAGAACGGCGGCTGTAAGTAGCCGGCCGGAAACACAATCTCATTCAGCGGCGGGTTGTAATAGGCATTGATGGTGGGCGGCGTCATGCCCCACTCGGTATGGTCCACCGGCCCGCCGAAGCGGGCCGCCTCGCGCCGGCTTTCCCAGAGGCGGGCGGCCAGCACGTTTTTCAAATACGATTCGCGGCTGATGGGCAGCGCCGAATAGTCCTTCCACTGGTCGGGGTAGCCGATTTTCACGCGCAGCGCGTTCAGCTTTTTCAGGGCCTCGGCCTTGGTGGGCGCGCTCATCCAGGTATTGGTTTGGATGTGCTCGGCCATGCTCGCCTTGATATTGGCCACCATTTCCAGCGCCTTTTGCTTGGCCGCGGGCGGGAAAGCCTTGTCCACGTAGAGCTGCCCAAACGCCTCGCCCAGCGTGCCGTCGGTGGCGGCCTGCACGCGCTTCCAGCGGGTGGTTTGCTGCTTGGCGCCGGTCAGGGCCTGGTTGTAGCGGAAGCTGGCGTCCACAAACGCCGCGGGCAGCGTGCTGGCCACCGAGCGCACGAGGTGCCAGCGCAGGTAGGTCTGCAAATCAGCCAGCGGCTCGGTTTTGAGCACGTTGTTGACCTCATCAAAAAACGCCGGCTGGCCCACGATAACCTCCTGGGCCTTGCCTAGCTGCCGGGCAGCCAGTACCTGCGGCAATTGCAGGGCGGGGTAGCGCCGGGCGGCCTCGGCCAGGGGCAGCTGGTTATAGTTGGCCTGCGGGTCGCGCAGCTCCACGCGGCTGCGCGAGGCCGTGGCCAGGCGCTTCTCAAGGCGCTCGACGGTGGCGGCGTTGCGCTGGGCCGTGGCCGCGTTGTCGCCCAGCAGGCCAAACACCTGCTGCATGTAGGCCTGATACGCGGCCCGGATTTTCTGCGTGCGGGCGTCGTCCTTGAGGTAGTAGTCGCGGTCGCCCATCGTGAGGCCGCCCTGGTCGAGGCCGATGACGTAGCGCGAGGTATTCTTCTCATCCACCTGCACCCCGCCCCGAAAGAAGACGCCCGTGCCCAAGTCCTGCTCGTGGGCGATGAGGGCGGGCAGCTGGGCGCGGGTTTTGAGGGCCGCGATGCGCGCCAGCTCGGGCCGCAGCGGCGCGAGGCCGGCCCGCTCAATAGCCACGGTGTCCATCGCGGCGGCGTAGAAGTCGCCCACTTTCTGGGCGTTGGAGCCGGGCGCCGCGTTGCGGTTGGCCGCCGCGTCTTCGAGAATCTGCTTCAGCGTGGCCTGGGTGCGCAGGCCCAGCAGGTTGCGCGGCCCCCAGCTGGTGGCGTAGCTCGGAATGGGGTTAGCTTTCAGCCAGTTGCCACCCGAGAACTCGTAAAAATCCTGGCACGGCGACACCGAGCGGTCGAGGTCGGCCACGTCGAGGCCCACGCCCTTGGGCGCGGGGCTGGCGGCCGTGGTAGCGATGGCGGGTGCCGTAGGGGCCGTGGCTACGGGCGCGGCCGGGCCGCGGCTGGCGCAGCCGGCCAGCCCCAGCAGCCCCGCGCCAACCAGCGTCCGGGTAGTGCGGGAGGAAAAAGCAGGTATCATATAAAAAGGAAGGTGGGGAGGGGTGAGAGTGGGCAAACTTAACCGCCGCTGCCCATACCTGCCCGCGGCGGGCGCGTAGTTATTTACCCTAAAATCCTGGAAAACTACTGGCCGCCCGCTTAGGCCAGCAGCTTGTAGCCCACGCCACGCACGTTCACAATCTGCACCTGCGGGTCGTGGCGCAGGTAGCGGCGCAGGCGCGTGATGAACACGTCGAGCGAGCGGCCGTTGAAAAAGCTGTCGTCGCCCCATAGCTGTCGCAGCACGGCGGTGCGCGTGAGCACCTGGTTGCGCTGGTCGAGCAGGCACTTGAGCAGCTCGGCCTCGCGGTGGGTGAGGCTAGCGGCTGGCTGGCTGCCGTCGGCCAGGGCCAGGCGCTGCTGCGGGTGGTCGAAGCGGTAGCGGCCGATGGCCAGCGGCCCGGTAGCCGGTGCGGGCGGCGCCACCGGCGGCCGGCCCAGCAGGGCTCGAATGCGCACTACCAGTTCATCCAGGCTAAAAGGCTTTTTGAGGTAGTCGTTGCCGCCCAGCTCGAAGCCCTGCACCACGTCGGCGGGCTGCGTGCGGGCCGTGAGAAAGATAATCGGCACGGTTGCGCTCTCGCGCCGGATGTGACGGGCCAGGTCGAAGCCGTCGCGCAGGGGCAGCATCACATCGGCCACCACCAGGTCGGGCTGCACGCTGCGAAAAAGGTGCAGCCCCTGCTCGCCGTCGGGCGCGTGGTGCACTGTAAAGCCCCGGGCTTCGAGGCTGTCGTGCACAATGCGGGCTAGCGAAAGCTCGTCTTCCACGAGCAGGATAGTGGACATGGGTAGCGTTGATAAGCGGTAGAAAGGCGCAGAGCCCTGTGCGGCGGCAAGCGGCGCAGGCGGTCGGGCCAGGGTTAGCCTAGGTCCGCCGGCAGCCAAATGATAAATTCGCTGCCGTGCCCGGGCTCGCTACGCAGGCTGACCCGGCCGCCGTGGCCGGCTACCACCTGCCGCACGTAGTAGAGCCCCAGCCCGAAGCCCTTGACGGGGTGCAGGTTGCCGGTGGGTACCCGGAAAAACTGCTCAAATACGGCCTCCTGGTAGGCCGGGGCAATGCCGAAGCCGTCGTCGGCCACGCGCAGCTGCCAGCCGCCCCCGGCCACCCGCTGGCCCCGAATGCGAATGCGCACCCGCTCGCCCGAGTACTTGATGGCGTTGTCAAACAAGTTGTTGAGCGCGCCGGCCAGGTGCAGGCGGTCGAGCAGCAGCGTATCGTCGGCCGCGATGCGCACGTCGAACTGCACCGGCTTGCGGCCTTGCAGCTCGTGGCGGCCCACCAGCTCGGCCACCAGTTCGGCGGGGGCCACGGGCTCGGGGTGCAGCGCCAGGCCGTGCCGCTCCTCGGTGGCAATGCGCAGCACCTTCTCAATCAGGTCGTCGAGCCGGCGCGCCTCCTGCCGGGCCATGGTGAGGTAGGTAGCGGCCCGGTGCGGGTCGTGCAGCGCCCCAAAATCCTGCAAGGCTTCCACGGCCGCCGCCACCGTGGCCAGCGGCGTTTTCAGCTCGTGCGTCATGTTATTGATGAAGTCGTTTTTGATTTCGGCCAGCTTTTTCTGGCGCAGAATGGTACTCAGCATCAGGCCGAAGCAAGCTGTGGTGAGGCCCAGCAGCAGCAGCGAGCCGGCCAGGCTGCCGGCCAGCCGGCGCAGTACGTAGGCCGTGGGGCTGGGAAAGTAAGCCACCACGGCCGGCCCCCGCAGCGGGTTGAGCCACACGGGTGCGGTATGCACCGGGTAGCCGGCCCGGTCGGGGGCCACCACCAAGCCGACGCTGCCCGGGGTGCCGGGCGCCTGCACCTGGGTGGCCGCCACGGTATCGAGCCGAAAAGCCTGCTCGACCTGCCGCTGCCGTAGCTCGGTGCGGTAGGCGCGCGCCAGCTGGGGCAGGTTGACGGCCTGCCGGCGGCCCCAGCCGCTGATAACAAAATTGGACAGCCGCAGGGCCAGCGAGTCGGAGTGCGCGGCGCGGGCCTGCTCGGTTTGCAACTGGCTGAGCGGGCGGCGCCGGGCCGCGGGCAGGCGCAGGGCCAGCACCCGCGCCGGCCGGGTTGCCTGGGCCGCCGTGAGGCCGGTATCCAGCGATTCTATCTGCCAGTGCGCCGCCGGGTCGGGCTCGTGGCCGGGGGCCGCGTAGTCGTTGAACTTGATGTTGAATACTTTATTAACGCGCCGCACCTGCTGGCGCTGCACCACGGCATCGAGCGCCTCGTGGGTGGTGCGCACAAACTGCGCCTGCGTGAGCTGGTAGCTGCCGTAGAGCCAGTAGGCCTGAAAGCCGTAGATGCCCAGCAGGCACGCGGCCAGTAGGCTGAGAATAAGACGAAGGCGGCGTTTCATGGGGGTGGCTAAGGCGCCCCGAAAGTACGGCGGCTGGGGGTGGGGCCAGGGTGCGTTAACACTCCTTAACAAAGAATAACAATGCTTTACAGGGGGGGCTTCGTCCTTTGCAGCGTACTATTTCACCCCCATTCAGGATGACTGCTTTCCCCACACTAGCCCTGGCGGGCCTGCTCGCCAGCGGCCTGGCTGCCCGCCCGGCCACCGCCCAAACCGCCGCCCCCACCGCTGGCCGCCTGCACTACGAAACCACTCAGCGCGTAGACCAGGACAAGGTGAAGATAACGATGATGGACCGCAACGGCCAGGAAATAAAGACCGACGGGCCCGGCTCGACCATCGAGCTGCCCAGCTCGATAAGCGCTCAGAAAACCCTGGTGTTCAAGGGCCAGTATGCCCGCGAGGAGCAGTCGCGCACGTTTCAGATGGCGGGGGGCAACATCAATATGACGCCGGGCCGGGCGGCCGGCAGCCCCGCGCGCGATGTGGCGCCGCCGCTGACCGAAGCCCAGTACCTTGACCTATCCGCGCGCACCGCCACGGCCGTAACCACCACGGCCGGCACGGCCTACGCCACGCCGGCCGTGCCCGTGCCGGCGCCCCCCGCCGGCTGGCAAGACCTGCCGCAAACCCGGAAAATAGCTGGCTACCTCTGCCACAAGGCCACGGCGCCGCTCAAAAAGGAAACCTACACCCTCTGGGTAACGACCGAGCTGCCCTTTGCTTACTGCCCGGTGCGCGAGCTGACGCCCACCCGGGGCGTGGTACTGGCCCTGAGTAGCGACCACGAAGAATACACCGCTACCAAGCTAACGGCCGAGCCCGTGGCGGAGGCCGAAGTGCGCCCCAGCCCCCAGGCCCGGCCCATCACCGAGGCCGAGCTAAAGGAGCTGCGCGCCAAGGCCAAGGCCGACTATCAGCAGCGCCTGCTGGAGCGCTACGCCGCCCCCGCTCAGCGTTAGTATATGCGGTTATTTATCAGTATGTTGCTGCTTCTGCTGGGGAGCGGCCGGGTGGGCTATGCCCAGCCCACACCGCGTGGCGGCCTGGTGCAGGGCCTGGTGCGCGACTCGGTAGCCGGGCAGCCCCTGCGCGCAGCTTCGGTAAGCTTGCTGCTGGCCCGCGATTCGAGCTACGTTACCTTCGCGCTGACTGACAGCAGCGGGCACTACGCCCTGCGCAGCCCGCGGCTGGGGCGCTACCTGGTGCAGGTGCACGCGCTGGGCTACGAGCCGTTGCAGCTGCCGGTTGAAACCACGGCTGCCCGCCCGGCCGTGGCGCTGCCGCCTTTGCACCCCCGCCCCGCGGCCCAGCAGCTGGCCGAGGTGGTGGTGGCCCACGAGCGCCCCCCGGTGAGCATCAGCGGCGACACCGTGTCGTTCAGCGCGCGGTCTTTCAAAACGCAGCCCAATGCCAGCACCGAGCAGCTGCTGCGCAAGCTGCCAGGCCTGGAAGTAGACCGCGATGGCAACCTGCGGGCCCAGGGCCAGCCAGTGGCCCGCCTGCTGGTAGATGGCAAGCCGTTTTTTGGCGGCGACCCCAAAATGGCGACCCGCAACCTGCCAGCCGCTATTATCAACCAGGTGCAGGTGTATGACCAGCAGAGCGACCAGGCCAATTTTTCGGGCATCGACAGCGGCGAGCGCCAGCGCACACTCAACCTGGTGACGCGCCGCGATAAGCGCCGGGGCTACTTTGGCACCGAGCAGGTGGGTGGCGGCACCAACGGCCGCTACCAGGCGCGGCTGGGCCTCAACCGGTTCAACAACGGCCGCCAGCTCTCGGCCCTGGCTCAGGCAGATAACGGGAATCAGCAAGGCTTTACCGATGACGGCAACCCGGCCGCTGCCCGCCCAGGCACTACCGTCGGCGCGGGCAGCCTACCCGGCGCCAGCACCGGCCCGGCCCTGGCCACGCCGGGAGGGCTGCCCCCGGCCAGCAGTAGCCCCGGCGGCAGCGGAGCGGGCATCACCGAGTCGGCCTCGGGCGGACTCAACTACCGCGATGCCTGGGGCCAGCGCCTCGAAGTAGCGGCCAGCTACCTGGCCACCCGCGCCACCACCCGCAACGACCAGCAGCTGCGCCGCCAAAACCTGACCGGCGACCCCGCGGGTGCCGTGCCCATTACCGACCAGCTAACCCCCGGCCGCCTGCGTACCGCCACCCAGCGGGCCAGCCTGCACCTCGACGCCCGGCTCGATTCGCTGACCAGCCTGCGCCTGACGCCGCGGCTAAGCTGGCAAGCTACCGACCAGCTGCGCACGGCCGACCAGCAAACCAGCGTGGGCGGTCGTCTGCTCAACCAGAGCCGCAGCCGGTACGCGGCCCAGGCCGATAACCTCACCGGCGGCGGCGAAACCCTGCTGATGCGCAAGTTTCGGCAGCTCGGCCGCACCTTTTCGGCCAGCCTAGGCCTGAACATAGTTCAGCAAGGTGGGCAGGTCCTAAACCAAGCCACCAATACCTTCTACCCTGCCGCCGGAGTGGGGGCTGCGCAGGTTATCGACCAGCAGCTAACCCAGCGCACGCCCGCGCGAAGCAGTGTGCTCAGTCTCGCCTACACCGAGCCCTTTGGCCTCCGCCACAAGCTGGAGGCGCACTACAGCTATACCCTGGCCCCCAGCCAGGCCCAGCGCCTTACCCAGGACTACAACGCGGCTACCGGGCAATATGACCAGTATGATGCTCTGCTGAGCAATGAGTTCAGTAGCCGCTACGCTGCCCAGCGGGTGGGCCTGACCTGGCAGACGCATCGCCTGCGCTACACCTACAACCTGGGCCTCGATGCCCAGCAGGCTACGCTCGGCCTCGCCAACCAAACTGCCGAAACCAGCCTGCGCCGGGCTTACCCCAGCCTGCTGCCGGCCGCCACGTTCAGCTACACCGGCGCGGGCAGCCGCACGCTGCGGCTAGGCTACCGCACCGCGCTCACGGCTCCCACGGCGCTGCAATTGCAGCCAGTACCCGACAACAGCAACCCCCTGAGCCTGCGGCTGGGCAACCCCGACCTGCGGCCCGAGTACGCGCACAGCCTCACGGCTACTTACAATCAGTTTGACCCAGCTCGGGGCCGTAGCGTCATGGGCCTGCTGGCCGGCAGCGTGGTGCAGCACCGCATAGCGTCGGCCACTACCTTCGACGGGGCGGGCGTACGCACCACCCAGCCCATCAATGCCAATGGCAGCTGGCAGCTGGCGGGCTACCTGGCCCTGGGGCAGCGCCTGGCCACGGCCCAGCTCAACCTAAACGCCAGCACCAGCGCTACCCTGAACCGCAACCCGAGCTTCGTCAACGGCCAGCTCAACGTGGCCCGTAGCTGGAGCCTGGCCCAAACGCTGAGCGCTAACTCAGCCTACAGCGAGCGGCTGGAGCTGGGCCTGTACGCCACCTTTACCTACCAGCAGGCCGCCTATTCCCTGGCCGGCAGCCCGCGCGCCGGCTCCTTCACTCAGCTTATCAGCGGCGATGCGTACTGGCGTCCGGGGGGGCGCTGGGTGGTCAGCTCCGAGGCCTTGTTTACCAGCACTGCGGGGCTGGCCACCGGCTACAACCAGCGGGTGCTGCTCTGGAATGCCGGGCTGGCCTACCAGGTACTGGCCAGCCGCCGGGGCGAGCTAAAGCTTTACGCCTTCGACTTGCTCAATCAAAACCGCAGCCTCGTGCGCACTACCACCGATACCTACGTGGAAGATGTGCGCAGCCAGGTGCTGCCGCGCTACCTGCTGCTCAGCTTCACGTACCAAGTGCGCAGCTTTGGCCGGTAGCTGGCCGGCGGAGGGCGCCCCGTGGCCCCCACCTGCGTGCCCCGCTAGAAGGGATAGCCGATGGCCAAATTCAGGCGGCCGGCTTTGTCGTCGGGCGTGCCATAGTTGGCGCGCAGCGGAATGGCGTAGTCGAAGCGAATGACGAAGAACTGCACGTCGATGCGCAAACCCACGCCGGTGCCCACGGCTAGCTGCTGCAAGAAGGTGCTGGCCTGAAACTGCCCGCCCGGCCGTTGCGGGTCATTGTTCACGAGCCAGATATTGCCTGCATCCAGGAACACGGCACCCTTCACGTAGGGAAACAAATCCTGGCGGTACTCCACGTTGCCCTCCAGGCGCAGGTCGCCCACCTGGTCGTAGTAATTGTTGACGATGTCGCCCGCAGCGGGCTTGTACGAGCCCGGCCCCAACTGGCGCGCCGCGAAGGCCCGGATGGAGTTGGGGCCACCGATGCCGTACTGGCGCAGGTAGGGCAGCGTGCCGCCGCCCGAGTTGCCGTAGGGCAGGCCCACGCCAATTTGCAGGCGGCCTACAATGCGGTTGCCCGAGGTGGGGTTGGCACTGATGCGGTAGTACTCGCGCAGCTCCAGGTCAAGTTTAGCATACTGCGCAAAGCGCTGGCCACCAATGGTGTAGTACTCGGTAGGTGATTTTTTGCCCACTACCACACTGCTCAGGGCGTTGGCCACGTTGCCGCTCACCTCGGCCATGCCTTGGAAGAAAATTTGCTGGCGACGCTTTTCCAGTACCTGCTGGTTGTAGGTGTAGCGGTACGAGCTGCCCAGGATAAACTGCGAGCGGTAGGCCTGCTGCAAAAATGGCCGCAGCCGCAGCACCCGGTCAAACGCCGTGTCGGTTGAAACGGCGTTGTACGAGACGTCGATTAGCCTGAGCTCCTGCTCGTTGGTAATCTTGGTTTTCCAGCTGTAGCCGTAGTTGAGGTTGTAGCTGGTGGTGGCAAAATAGCCGGTGCGCGACACGTAACGCACCCCAGCCCCGAAGCTGGTGCGCGGCTGAAAGTCGGAGTTGACCAGCCGCGGGTTCAGAAACGGCAGCTGGGGCGCGATGAGCCGCGGCACAATGAGCTGCGCATTCAAGCCAAACTCGTTGGAAATGAGGCCCACGTTGCTGCGGCTCTCGGAGCCGGCCGGGGCGCGGGTCGAGGTTTCGGTCGAGGCCACGGCGTTGATGAGCAGCTGCTCGGCCCCGCGAAACGCCGAGCGGTTGCGGTACTGAATGGTGAGGCCCGGCCCCGTGAAGCCGTTGCTCTTGCTCACGAGCTGCAACTCGGCGCGCAGGCTCTTCTTCTTGAGCTGCGTCATCAGAATGTCGGAATCGAGACGGGCGCGGCCGGCCGAGTCGCCTTCGGCCGAAGGCCGAAACTTGATTTCGACGAAGCGGAAGGTGCCCAGGCTCATCAGGCGGCTCAGGGTCTGGTCGCGCCGGCGCTGCCGAAACAGGCTGTCGGGATACAGAAAAACGGCCCGCGTAATGGCCCGCGCCCGAAATACGCTCTCGTCGGGGTAGTAGAGGTACTTCTGAAACACGATGGGGGTGCGCCGCGTCGTGTCGGTGAGTACGTAGTTGGTATTCAGGCTGATGGTATTAAGCCAGTACGGCTGCCGCGCCTTGGCCGGCGTTTCCGCCTTCACCTTATAATACACGTTGGCCTTGCCTTGCAAGGTGCTATCGACCTGAAACAGCAGGTAGTTGGGGTTGAAGTAGTAAAACCCCTCGTTCTTGAGCGCCAAGTCAATACGCACCCGCTCGTTGGTAAATACGTCGAGGTCATACGGGTCGCCCGGCTTGAGTAGGCTAGCCGCCTGCGTAGTGCGAATGGCCTTTTCGAGCAGCGAGTCGCCCTGCGGAAAGCGGATATCCTGGATGAGGTACTGCTGGCCGGGGCGGGCCGTGTAGTTCACCTGGGCCGTTTTTTCCTGCTCCTCCACCTGGCTGCTCACCGCGCCGTGGAAGTAGCCGCGGTTTTGCAGCCGGTTGGTCATCAGGGTGCGGGTTTGCTTGGCCTGCACCTGGCTTAGCAACACGGGCGCCTCACCAAGCTTATCGGCCAGCAAGTGCTTGAGCCCTTTTTCTTTGCCTAGGCCCAGGTGCCAGAAATACAGCTTGGGCCGCTGGCCCAGAATGGAGGCGTTGGGCTTGGGGCGCAGCGTGGTTTCCAACTCGGTTTGCAGGGCGGCCTGGTTGCGCAGCTTGGCAGGCGCCTCAATGGTAACCTTGCTGCCGGTGTAGAGCTTCTGGCCTTCCGGAATGTACTTCAGGCCCGAGCACGAGGCCAGCAACACGCCGCCTAGCAGCGTGGCGGCGCGGCTAGCCAGCCGGCCAGCGCGGGCCGGGCGCGGGGTGAGTAATAACTTGATAGGCTGATAAATACACTTCATGCTAGCTTACTGGCTGGTGGCCGGGCGGCGGGTGGTGTCGCGGCGGGCCGTGCTGGGGTTGTTGACGGCCGCGGCCGAGTCGGCCTGCTGCTGCTCGCGGCGCTTGCGCTCCTCGGCGTCTTTCTTGTCCTGCTTGCGGGCCTCGCGCAGGTCGCGCTTCACTTCAGGAGCGATTTTGGCAAACAAATCCTGCAAGTTGTTATAGTCGCGCTGGAACACCAGCGACGCCCCGGTGCGCACAATATTGCCGTCGATGTCCTCGTAGGAATTCTGGCGGAAGGCGCGCAGGCGCAGGCGCCCATCGCGCAGCACGGTGTACTCGATGCTCACATCGCCGGCAAAGTTGCTGGCCGCGCTGCTGCCCTGCGTGGCTTGGGTGCCCGAGTTGCCGCTCAGCGGTACGTCGGTGCCCAGCCGCACGGTGAGGCGGTTGTTGAGCAGTTGGCGGCGCACGGCCACGTTCAGGTCGGTGCGGCTCTGAGCCGAGCCCGTGCTGTAATCGGCTTGGTTGGTAATGCCCAGGTCGAGGCCCAGCCCGGCCAGGTACTTGCCGGTCAGGTTCTGCAATTGGTCGGTGAGCACCTGGCTTACCGAGCCGCGCAACTGGCTGGCCACAATACCCTCGCCAGCCGTGGTTTCAAACGGATTCTGCTGAATAAAGCGCCCCAGTACGAGCAGCGAAAATACCTGTTTGCTCTGCTCCGAGGTATTAGTAGGCTGCCGCAGCTGGGCCAGCCGCGCTTCTACCTCACCGCCAAGCGCCCCCTGCTGGTTTTCGGGCAGGGTAATATCAAAGTTGATAGTCGGCTTGCTCAGCTGGTCGGTTACCTTAATGAGAACGCTAAAGGGTAAGGCATTGCGCGCTACTGTGTTAGCGTACTGGCTGTCGCTGCCCTGGCTGGCCAGCAGCTCAGCGGGTGCCGTTTTGATGCGGTACACGGCCGTGATGTTAAGGTCGGCGTTATACGGGTCGCCGGTCCAGGCGATGGACGAGCCAGGCGCGATGATGAATTCGCGCGTCACCAGGCCGTAGAGCGAGAGCTTGTACTTGCCGCGGCGCACGTCGAGGCGGCCGTTCAAAGTCAGGTTGCCGCTGGGGTCGAGGGTGGTGGTGAGGGTGCCGGCGGCGCGCACGCGCAGGTTATCGCCGCTCACCGGGTCTACTACGAAGGTGAAGGGCGTGTCGTCGGTAATCGTAATCTGGGCCGTAAGGTCGTAGCCCGTGGCGGCACTGTTCACCGAGTCGGGGTCGGTGAGCACCACCAGGTGCGGGGTGGGCCGCATCTTAAGGTCCACGAATTGCACGATGCCTTCGCGGGCCACCACACTGGGGTCGGCGGCGGGATTTTCCACCGTCAGGTCGGAGCCCTTGGCCACCGTGGCGCGGGTATCAATCTTAATGAGCGAGAGCGGCCCCGTTAGACGCGTGTCCGAATCGACCACCAGGCGGCCGTAGTACAGCGTGTTGTCCTGGGTACGGCGGCTCTTCACGGCCAAGAACTTGTCGGTCGTCACGCGCAAATCCAGCGTGTAGTCGACCAGATTCTTGGTCAGCAGGTAGCCATTGGCCACCGCCTTGTTGCCAGCTGAGTCGAGCACCGTGAAGTTGTCAAATGCAATACCCTTCTCATCAAACCGCACCGGCTGGCTCACGAGCCGGAACGGCGACCCGAGCTGCGGCACCACAAAGCTGGCGTCGGGTGAGGTCGTGAGCTGGCCGCGCACCTGCGGCGCGCTCGTGGTGCCCGCTATGTCGAGCCGCCCGCTGAGGTAGCCGGTGGCCTGGCTTATCTGCCCGGCCGAGAACGGCTCGGCGGTTTTTACATTCAGGCGGGCCACGTCGAGCACAAATTCCAGCGGGTTGGTGCCCACCGTGCGGTAGGCCCCGCGCAGGGTCACGTCGTTGCCGCCACCGGTGAGGCGGGCGTTCACGTCGTAGCGGTCGGCCACCGGGTTGCTGGCCTGCAAGGCTAAGTCGCCGAGCACCGTTTTGCCGTACAGCAAGTCCTTGACGGTCAGGTTAGCCGTGAAGGCTTGCTTCTTAGTGCCCAGCCCGCGGGCTACGGCCTCGCCATTCAGCGTGCCACCCAGCGTGGAGTCGGGCTGGCCGATGGCCTTGCTCAGGATACCCAGCTGAAACTGCTCGAAGCGCACGGCCAGCGGCGAGGTGTTAGCGGCCGGGTTCTGGCTCTGTACCACCAGGGCCGACGAGCCGTTGGTGAGGCGCAGGTTGTCGGCCACCACGGTGCCGTCGGCGTTGTAGCGCACGTAGTTGTTGGCGCCTGCCGTCCAGGTATCGTAGTTGATAATCTGGTCGTTGGCGAAGGCAAACTGGTAGGCATCGCCCGCGCGCTGGGTGAGCACCTGCAAAGCGCCCGCCAGGGCCAGCCGCTCGCGGTTGGTACTATCGCCCAGGATGGAAGCGCGGGTATTAATCTTATTATCAGCCACATTGCCCACCAGGCTGGGCTGGCGCAGCGAAAAGCTGCCATCCTGCCGGGCGCGGGCCAGCCGCAACGCGTAGTCGAGCTTGCTGGGGTCCGAGTTCACGTCGAGCGTGAGCGAATCGAGCCGGTAGTTCTGGTAGCGAATAAACCGGATGTTGGTTTTGGCCGTGAGGCGGGCGGCGGCGCGGCTGTAGTCGCCGGCCAGCACAAAGGGGGCCAGCCGCTTCAAGTCGGGCACTACGCGGCGCAGCAGCCGGGTGTTCTTCACGCGCAGTGAATAGGTAAACTGCTGATTGCCGCGCTCGTTGCGGAACGGCTGCACGCCCGCCAAGTGGAAATACCGGTTGATGTGCCGCTGCAATTCGGTAGCCAGGTCACCCAAATGCACGTTGCCATCGAGGTTGAGGGCGGCAATATTCGAGTTGAAATTCACGGCCGTGCGGGTCGCCGTCTGCACGATGCGGCCCTGCACCGAGTCGAGCGGAATGCGCTGCTTATCCTTCACAATCACGATGCGGTCGCCGCTAAACGTGCCGTTAATCGTGTTCAGGCTGGAGCCGCGCAGGTTGGCCTTGAGGTCGCCCTGCACGCTCAGTTGGCCGCCCGTGTAGAAGCCCAGCGCCGTGAGGTTAGCCCCGCGCAAGTTCAGCGAGGTTACTTCGTAGCTCGGGTTCTTCGCATCGCGCAGGTTCACCACGGCCTTCAGGTCGAGGTCGAGGTTGGGGTCGCCGTGGCTGCTGGCGGCGATGTTATACTTGCCCCGGTCGATGTCCACGGCCGCGTTTACCCCGTGGTAGGTGTAGCCGTTGTAGCGCGCGCTTTGCACGTTGGCCGTCAGCTTGCCCACCAGCGTGTTGGGGTCCTGCAAGTTGCCGGTGGCATTGATGCGCCCGGTGCCCGTAATCGGCCCGATGGTCGGGTCTTTCAGCAGCTTGCCGGCATCGAAGTTTTGCACCGCAAACGTGCCCACCAGCGGCTGCTGGCCATTGGCCTGCTTGGCGCCCAACTTGCCCGAGAAGGCCACGTTACCGTAGGTCGAGCGCAGCTTCAGGTTGGTGTCGAAGGCTAGCGTAGTGGGGCGGCCTTTAAAGGTGCCACTCAGCGCGATGCTCGGCGGAATGCTGATGTTGTCGGGCACCGTGCCCTTGGGCAGTACGCTCAGCAAATCGGCGCGGGTGCTGCTAAATTTCTGAATGTCAAGGTCCACGTACAGGCGGCCATCCACATTGGGCAGGCCCACAATGTGTGCCCGCCGCGCCTGCATGGCCGTGTTGCGCAGCCCCACAAAGTCGAAGTTGCGCACCAGCAGGTCGCCCAGCCGGCCGCTCACCAAGCCGCTCAGCAGCACACTTTGGTTGGGGCCGGTGGTGAAGGGCGGCGTGCCAGCCAGGCTCGGCACCAGGTATAGAACGTCGCGGAAGCCCAGCCGGGTGTTGCGCAAGTCGCCGCTGAGGCCCAGGTTGGGCAGGTCGTCGGCAATGGCGCCCAGGCTCTTGTAGCGCATACCCAGGCTACGCTTGATGTGCGAGTTGGGTGTAACGAGGTCGAGGCTGTCAAGCGCAATCTGCACCGAGTCGTACACTACATTGGCCCGCGCCGATGTGATGGCGAAGCCGCTCTGGTCCTTGCCCGCCAGATTATCAAGCTTCACCGTGGTGCGGTTCTCGGTAAACGTCAAGTCCCGCGTATTAAGCACCAGGTCAGTGAAATGCAGGTGGCTGTAGTCGAGCGCCGGGTAGCGGGTCCTGAGCTTGGGGTCGTTGAAATTATCGAAGTCCACGGCTACCCCACTGATATCGGACTGCGCCAGGGTCACGCGCCACTTCAGGGGCGCAGCGCTGGCCTTGTCGGCGGCTTCGTCGATTTTGCGCACCGCCTCGGCGGGGTTAATAACGCGCTGGTCCACCGGCACATTTTTGTTCTGCGCGTAAGCAAACGTGGTGTTTTTCAGGGTTAGCTTGCCCAGGTCAATGCGCTCGTTGTTGAGGTCGATATTTTTGGCCGTGACGTCGGCCAGCCCGATTCTGCTGTCGATGTACTGCGCCGCCGGGTCGTTTTTATAAGTGAAAGCCACGTCCTCCAGCGTCGCCTTGTTCAGGCCGAAGGTGAGGGCCAGCGGCGCCTCAGGCTTCTTGTCATCGAGTTCGGGCGCAGTTTTGCTTTGCTCCATGCGGATGGCGGCGTGCCGTAGCGTCGCGTTATCCACCTTATACACAGAGTTATCCACATCGACCTCGTCCATGTTGACAAGTAGGTCGCCGAGCTTGGCGCGCAGGTCGGAGCCGGCTATCTGGTCATTTTGGGTGAATAAAATGTTGGCCAAGTGCACCCGGCCGATATCGTATTTCAAGCCCGAACTGGTGGTATCGACCGGCGCCGTGGGGTCGCTAAACGCCTTAATAATGAAATCGTAGTTGTTAACGCTGTCGGGCGCGGTGCGGGTGAGGCGCACGCGGCCGTTCTCCAGCTCCACATCTTTGATGTTGACCTGCTTTTTGAGCAGCGCAAAAATATCGACGCTTACGCCCAGGTGGCCCACGCTCAGTAGCGTATCGCGCTGCTGGTCGGCCAGGTACACGTTGTCGAAATTGATGGCGTGCCGGAAGTCAGTGCGGAAAGTGCCCAGCCGCACTTCGGTTTTGAGCTTATCGCGCAAATAGCTTTCGGCGCGGCGCGCCACAAAGTCTTGGCCGGCCGGAAACTGCAAGTACACCACTACGCCCACTACCAGCAGCAAAATCAGCGCGAGTAGCCCCAGAATACCATACAGAAAGCGCCGTAAATACACTGACACAGGCAGATAAAAGGAAAGTGAAGCCGCGCCCAGCTTCGAGAGAGAGACAGAATCGAAGCTTTCCAAACGGCAAACCGTTGGCCGGGGTTGGGTATTAGCCCGCGAAACTGGCCTAAGCTGGACCATAGTGCCCCGCCTACCAACGCCCGCAACCTGGGCCTTTAGTGCTCTGGGCCGGGCCGCCATGCCCGGGCTGCCGTTACTTTGCCGTATGCAGCCTACTCCCGCCCCCGACTACCGCCCCCTCATCCGCCAGGCTTTTGCCGAGATGGAAAAAGTGGTGGTAGGCCAGCGCGCCCTCGTCAACCGCCTGCTCATCGGCGTCTTCACCGGGGGGCATATTTTGCTCGAAGGTGTGCCGGGCCTGGCTAAAACGCTCACGGTGAGTACGCTGGCCCAGGTGTTGCACCTGCACTTCCAGCGCGTGCAATTCACGCCCGATTTGCTGCCCTCGGACCTCGTGGGCACCATGATTTACAACCAGAACCAATCGGTGTTTGAGGTCAAAAAAGGCCCCATCTTCGCCAACCTCGTGCTGGCCGACGAAATCAACCGCTCGCCGGCCAAAGTGCAGAGCGCCCTGCTCGAAGCCATGCAGGAAAACCAAGTCACCATCGGCGACCAGACGTATCAGCTCGACCGGCCTTTTCTGGTGCTGGCCACCCAAAACCCGGTGGAGCAGGAGGGTACCTACCCGCTGCCCGAGGCCCAGGTCGACCGCTTCATGCTAAAAGTGCACGTCGACTACCTCAAAAAGGCCGACGAGCTGGAGGTAATGCGCCGCATGGCCAACCTGGGCTTTCAGGGCGACGTGCAGCCGGTGCTAACCAAGGAGGATATTTTTGGCATCCGCGACCAGATAAATCAGGTCACGATTTCGGATACGCTGGAGAAATACCTGATTGAGTTGGTTTTTGCTACGCGCCGCCCGGCCGACTACGACCTGCCTGAGTTTGCCCAGGCCGTGCAGTTTGGGGCCAGCCCCCGCGCCAGCATTGCGCTGCACCGCGCCGCCCGCGCCGTGGCCTACCTCGATGGCCGCGACTACGTGCTGCCCGAAGACATCAAGGACGTGGCCGAGGACGTGCTCAACCACCGCATCCTGATGACCTACGAGGCCGAGGCCGACGGCATCCGGACCCACGACCTTATCGAGGCAATTTTGCGCAAAGTGCCGATTGCGTAGGCGAGGCTACTTGGCCCATTCTACGAATACGTGGTTTTCACCGGCCAGCGCTTCCGCAATGATAGCGGCAATAGGGAGCCAGTTGCCGCCCGCCAGCCCCGCGCCAATGGCTGGGTAGGCGATGCGTTGGCCAGAAAAATCCTGTTTCACTCGGCGAAATACCTGGCCAATAGCGTCGTAGTCGACGTTGGGCCCAGGGCCTCGCCACTGAACTGGGTGTAGGCGTTGACAATGGTAAGTCGCCTGCCCGCCGCTTTAATTTGTGCGCTGGAGTAGGTACCCAGCTTGGCTTTATCGCCGGCCGGGGTAGCCAGGTCGGCTTGGTAAGCAGCCGGAAAAACGTGCTTTATGGTCTTGGCGATGCCCGCGCCCATCGTGCAAAAGCAGTTACAGCCGTGTACCAGCACGTCGAATTCACCGGCTCGGGCTTTCTGCACTAGGTCTCCTTGTTCGATTTCCATAATGATAGCAGGCGCTGCTAGGGATAAGTATGAGGCAGCTGGGTGGCCGGCGCGGGAAGCATAGTGTCCAAGGAGGCTGTCCTTGGTCCTTTTATTAACTTTTCCTGAAACGCTACGTTAGAGGCAAGCTATAAACGCCTTCCGCATGGGATTTGGCGTTACTGATTCTTCCACCGAAAACACTGCAATTCAATGAAAAAGCTGCTCATTCTCGCTGCCATGCTGACCGCCGGTGCTTACTCGGCCAACGCCCAGACTGGCACCACGACGACCACCACGACCCGTAAAACTACCACCATGCCGGCCACCACGACTACCTCGCCCATGACCGGCACGGTAACCGAAACGGCCCCGGCTTCAACCAGCGTGGAATCGACCACGACCACGGCTAGCCCCACCACGCCGGCCCCCGGCACCATCACGGTGCCCGCCAACGCTAAAATCAAGTCGAACGGTAAAAAGACGAAAATCAAGTAAGCGTTTGCGCTTGCTCGAACCTAAGGCCGCCCGCAAGTAGTTGCGGGCGGCTTTTTTGTGGCTAGCCGGCGGCTTGCTCCAATAGCGCCCGCATTTGCCCGGCCAAGGCTACGCGGTCGAAGCAGGCCTGGGCGAGGGCCTGGCCACGGGCGCCGGCTGCTGCCAGGCCCGGGCGGTCGAGGAGGGCTGCTTGCAGGCGGGTGGCCAGCGCCGGGGCGTCGCCAGCGGGCACGTACCAGCCGCAGCCGTGCTCCTCGACCAGTGCTTTCGTCCAGCCGGGATTTGTCACGACCACGGGCGTGCCCACAGCCAGCGCGTCGTAGAGCTTGGCCGGTGAGTTGGCAGCGAGTACCGGCAGGCCCAGAAAGGATACCACGGCCACCTCGGCCAGCGCAAACCAAGCGAACACCGCGTGGCGCGGCTGCCCGCCTACCAGCCGGATGCGCCCCGGCCAGCGCGCGGCCGCCGCGGCCACCAGCGGCGCGTAGTAGCCGTGGCCCAGAAATAGAAACGTGGCGGCCGGGTCGGTCGCCACCAGTGCCTCGGCCGCAGCTACCACCGTCGGCATGTCGTTGGCCCGGCCAAAGGTGCCGGCATAGAGCACCACGCGCCGGCCGGCTAGCCCCTGCGCTTGGCGCAGGGCCGCCACGGCGGCCGGCGTGGCGCGGGCCGCCAGGTCGAGGTCAGTGCCGTTGAGCAGGGTGGTAATCTTGCGTTCGGCAATGCCCAGCCCGGCCACGTAGGCGCTCATATCGGGCGAGAGCGGCACGATGTGGGCGGCGCTTTCGTAGAGCCGCTTTTCCAGCGCAAATAGCTGCTGCCGGGCCAGCGCCGTGGGCACCGCGCCCATCGCCACCGGAAAGGAAGGCCACAGGTCCTGCACCTCAAATAGCCACGGCGCGCGCCAGTGCCGCGCGCACCGGGCCGCCGCCCAGGCTGCCGTCAGCGGCGTGCTGATGCCCCACACCACATCGGGCCGAACTAGCCGGCGCCCCGCGCGCAGCGCCCAGGCTGCGTACTGCGCAAAGGCCAGCGCCCGTCGCGCCGGCCCCATTTTGTTGTCGTAGGGAATGGCAGCCTCCAGCAGCTCCACCCCGGGCGGTACCCAGGGCCACTCGTGCGTAAGCTGCTGGCTGCGCCAGGCGGGCGTGGTCAGCAGCGTTACGCGGTGGTGCTTCGCAATCTCAGCCAGCAGGGTGTAGTGCCGGCTGGTGGCCGGGCAGTCGGGGCTGGTGTGGTACTGGCTGAAAACGGCGATGTGCATGCGGTAAGTGAGTAAGTGAGCAACCGAGTGAATGGGCTGGCCAAAACCTTACCCATTTATTCAGTTGCTCACTTACTTCTTGGGTCGGTAGTGCGAGTCGTTCAGGATGCGCTGGGCATCTTTCTGAGCCATGAGCTGGGCCAGGGTTACGTTGTCGTGCTCGGCCATGTACTTGCGTACTATTTGCAGGCCCACCCACTGGCCTACCCGGCCGGGGCAGGTGCGGTCAATTTCGGGTACGTTGGGCCGCTCGCCCACGTACTTCTGAATCACAAACGGCGTGGTGCTAAACAGCAGATTATTCTCCAGAAAATGCCCCCAGATGCGCGCCTCGTTGAATTTCACGTTGGCCAAATCCTTGGCCGAGTAGCCTAGCAGCAGCGAGTCGGCGGTGCAGGGCAGCACGGCCCCGGCAAAGTAGAGGCGTTTGCCCTGGTCCACCATCTGGTCGAGCACCGAGGTCGCCGTGAGCTGGTGCTTGTTGTACTTGCTCGATACGGCCAGCGCCAGCGTGGGCAGCACGTTGGCCGGGCGGTAGCGCCGCAGCATATACTGCGGCAGGTCGGGCCGGTACTTGGCCTGCGGCCCGGCGAACCAGTCGAGGCTGACCACCAGCAGGCTATCGTTGATGAAAATGTCCTTGCCTAGCAGCCCGCTCACGTAGGTAGCGGCCACGGGCGGCGTCTTAAAGTCGGGAAAATAATATTTCACTCGCCCAAACATGGCGGCCATATCCTTGCGCAACGCGGCCGAGTCGGCAAAGGCGACGGCCGTTTGCTGGTTCAACTGCTGCAAGTCGGGGTTAGTAGCTAGCTGGGCCAGCGCCTTGGCTAGGGTGTCGGGCGGGGCCTGGCCCGCTTGCAAGTAGTAGCGCCCAAAAACCGGATTGGCGCGCATAAACTGCAACCCTTCGGCCGGATTTTTAATCTGAAAAAAGGCGCGTTCAAGGTGCGTGAGGTGCAGCGGCGCGGCGGGGGCGTCGGCTGCGGGGTCGGGGCGGCAGCCATCGGCCGCGCCCGGGCGGCAGCCAGCCAGTAGCCCAGCTGTAGCTAGCAATAGCCCCGAAAGAAGGGAGGATAGTTTCACCGCAGAGTATTTTTGTGCAAAATTACACGCAACCAACGCCCTATCTCGTTCCCCAGTACCAAGCAATGCTTAACAGCGCCTTATGAAAAAACTATTCCTTACCCTGGCGGCCCTCGCCGTGGTCCCCGCCGCCTTCGCCCAGGTCGAAATTGGCCTCAAGGTATCGCCATCCATCAGCTACCTGCGCACCAATTCGCAAAGCAATGATTTTCAGAATGGTAATAGCAAGCTAGGCTTCGGTGGCGGCATCTTTATCGACTATTTCTTTGGCGAAAACTACGCCTTCAACACTGGCCTGTTCCTGACCGGTAAAGGCGGCTCGTATTCGTATAAGGAAAACAGCGTGCTGGGTACGCCCGCTGCGGGCACCACCACCGTTTCCCAGAAACTTGGTATCGACTACCTGGAATTGCCGGTGACCATCAAGTTGTTTACCAATGAGGTAGCATCCGGCACGCGCCTCTATTTTCAGGTTGGCCCGTCGATAGCGGTGCCCGTGGGCGCCCGCCTCAATGGCGACAAATACACCAACGACCCCTTCAATAACAACGCCCAAACCAAGGCGTCGGACCGCGTGTTCGCTGTTGATTTCAACGTGCTAGGTTCCGTAGGCGCCGAGTACCAGCTGGGCCGCAGCACCAAAGTGCTCACCGGCATCAGCTACCACCACGGCCTGGTCGACCTCGACCGCTACTTCCAGAAAGACCGGAATTTTAGCGACGTGTCTATTAAGAACAGCGTATTTGCGCTCGACCTGGGCCTTAAATTCTAGACTACGGATTCGGCCAGATTTTTCGAATTAGCCGAATTTTGTGGACGATTTGCCAGCTAGGGTCAAAAAGAAAGGCCGCTCAACCGAGCGGCCTTTTTCACATGCACGAAATTCGATTAATCCGGACGAACCCGTGGCTCAGGCATCCTGTGTTAGTCCGTGATTTCGACTACTTCGCGGTCCTGGGCCCTGGCCATTGCGGCCGAGGCCGAGTGCAGCTCAATCTGCTCGCCGTGCTCGTCTTCGATGCGGAAGTCGGTGAGGCCCAGTGAGGTATCTTTCATTACCTTCACCCACTTGTAGTACTTGAGGTACCACTTCATCTGGCGGCTCACCAGGCCCTTGGTGTAAAAGGCGTGCAGGAAGGGGTGAACGTAGAGCGTGATACCAGCCTGATTCTGATTGACCAGCAAGTCATCGATGCTGTTGTCAATCTCGTCGGTAACCTGGATGGAGGCCGAAATCTTGCCCGTGCCGCCGCAGGTGGGGCACACCTCGCCGGTCACAATGGTTTCGGCCGGGCGCACCCGCTGCCGGGTTATCTGCATCAGCCCAAACTTGGTAATGGGCAGGATGGTAAACTTGGCCTTATCCTGCTTCATGATGTGGTACACCGCGTCCTCCACCTTTTTGCGGCTCTCGGCGGCGCGCATGTCGATAAAGTCCACCACAATGATACCGCCCATGTCGCGCAGGCGCAGCTGGCGGGCTACTTCCTTGGCGGCCAGCAAGTTAATCATGAGAGCCGTAGCCTCCTGGTCGTTTTCCTGGTTGCTCTTCGAGCCCGAGTTCACATCCACCACGTGCAGCGCCTCGGTGTGCTCTATCACGAGGTAGCCGCCGCCCGGCACGCTCACGGTTTTCCCAAACAGCGTTTTGAGCTGTTTTTCAATGCCCAGCTGCTCAAATACCTTGACCTTGCCACTGTGCAGCTTCACCAGCCCGAGCTTGTCGGGGGCAATTTTCTGCACGTAGTCCTTCATTTCCTCGAAGCGGCCGGGCGTGTCCACTACAATCGAGTCGAACGACTCGTTGAGCATGTCACGTAGCATCGACGACGTGCGGCCCAGCTCGCCCAGCATCTTGTCGCGGGGCTGGCCCTTGCGCAGGTTGGCGTAAAGTTTTTCCCAGTTATCGACCATGCTCTGCATGTCGCGGTCGAGCTCGGCTACCTCGTGGCCTTCGGCCACGGTGCGGATAATAACCCCAAATCCTTCCGGTTTAATGCTGGCAATGAGGCGCTTGAGGCGGTCGCGCTCGGTCTTGCTAACGATTTTCTTTGATACCGAAATAGTGTTCGTGAAAGGCATGAGCACCAAGTAGCGGCCGGCCATCGAAATGTCGGTGCTCACGCGCGGGCCCTTGGTCGAAATTGGCTCCTTCACCACCTGCACGAGCAGGTTCTGGCCTTTTTTGAAGACGCTGTCGGCCTTGCCTACTTTCTCAAGGGGTTCCTCCAGCTTAAAATTCTCCAGGCCAGCAGTTTGGGCCTGCTGTTTGAGTACGCTGCCCACCCACTTGTTGAGGGAGGGAAACTGCTCGCCCAGGTCGCCATAGTGCAGAAAGGCATCCTTTTCGGAGCCAATGTCAACGAAGGCCGCGTTGAGGCCGGGCATCACCTTGCGCACGGTACCCAGGAAGATGTCACCTACTGCGTAGTTGGTGTCGTTGCGGTCAAAGTGATACTCAATCAGCCGCTTATCCTGGAGCAAGGCAATCCGTTCCCCCTCGGGGGTCGAATTGATTATTAATTCATTGCTCAACGTAGTAAGATGGGTTAAAGTAGCCTGCCCGGCCCGAAGGCGGCAGTGGCTTGCCCCGAAACCGGCAAAAGGGAAGCCAGGACCTGATGTGTCCCAGCTTCCCCTCGCGAGCCACGGCTACTGCCCCACTGGGGCAGCCCGGCACACCACGGTAGTCGTCCGCGTGGCGGAGGCTACGTGAGAGATAGGCCGGCGCCTGGGCGTTGAGCGCTCCGGGGCCGGCCTCTTACTCCGCACTAAGTCAGAAGATTACTTCTTCTTGTGACGGTTCTTGCGCAGGCGCTTCTTGCGCTTGTGCGTGGCAATCTTATGGCGTTTACGTTTCTTACCGCAGGGCATTGTCGTGAGGAGTTAAAGGGTAGGTATAAAGGAGTTCCGGGTTTGAGCTAGCTAAAGCTGGGGTGCAAAAGTAGCACCTTTCTGCCTAGCCACCCGATGCCGGGTTTAATTTCGAATTTTAGCCAACTCCTCGTCCACCGATGCGGCCAGGGCTGGGTCGGTGCTGAGGCTCTTGGCTTTCTGGAAGGCCAGCCGGGCGGCCGGCCCCCGGTTGATGCGGGCCAGCGAAACGCCGAGGTAAAATTGGCCTTCCACGTTTTTCGGATTCACCGCCACCAGCTGGGTAAAGCGTTCGACGGCTTTATCGTATTGATTGCTTTGAATGGCCAGAATACCCAAGTTGTAGAGAACTTTCTCGTTCTTAGGGTCTTGCTCCAGGGCCTCGCGCAGCAGGCCAATCCCTTTCACGGGGTTGTCGCTGCTCATGTAGGCCATGCCCAGGTTGATTTTGGCGTCTAGGTTATCGGGGTTGGCGTGCAGCACGTTGTCGTACAGCTCGCGCGCCCGGTCGCCCAGCATCTTCTTACGGTCGGCCGAGGCCGCAAAGCTATACGCCTGGAAATAAGCGTCGGCCGCTTGCTGCCAGGCTTTTTCGCTGGGCTGCGCCGCGGCCAAGTTAGCCAGGTAATACCCGGCGCTGTCGAAGCGCTGCACCGTGGCGTAGCGCGCGGCCAGCGTGGTAGCCACCTGGCGGCGGCTAGCCGCCGGGGCTAGCCGATACTCGGCCAGCAGCTTGTTGAGCTCCTGGCGCTGGGCGGCGGTAGCCTGGGTATGCGGGGCCGCGGCCGTAGCGGCGGGGCTAGCCTCGTCGCCTACGGTGCCGGTGGCCGCCGGGCGGGGGCCCGACGAAGCCTCCGTTTTGGAGCCATTGGTGGCGATGCCGCCCCCATCGCGCGTGGCTGTGCGCGCCGCATCCTGGTTGAGGGCAGCCTTGCCCTCCTTAGGCTTCACGATACCCTTGGGCAGCACGTAGAGCCCACCCGCCAGCGCCAAGGCGCCAGCCAGCAGCAAAATCTGGTGCGTACTGGTGGGAGAGGAGGTAGAAGCCATGCGATTGCGACAACAAAGAAAACCAGGCGGGTAAGCGCTGGGGTGATAAGGAAGGAACCTGCGGCCCACCTCGCGGTTGGCCGGTCCGCCCTTATCACCCCAGCGCTTCTTTACCTAATTTACTTATAATTAAGCTTTTGCCTTTTTGGTGCCTTTAGCCTTCGGAGCTTTGTCCGAAGCATCGCCAGTGATTTTCTTGCTGGCTTTAATTTTGGCTACAAACGTTTTGCTCGGCTTGAAGCTCGGGATGTAGTGCTCGTCGATGATGAGCGACGTGTTCTTCGAAATGTTACGGGCTACTTTGCGGGCCCGCTTCTTGTTGACGAACGAGCCGAAGCCACGCACGTAGATATTCTGGCCCTCGGTCATCGAATCCTTCACTACTTTGAAGAAGGCTTCGACGGTCGTCAGCACATCGGCTTTCTCAATGCCG
>Ga0160429_1000514_pt1 | contig 33225 bp, 23 predicted proteins | sample SolpanmetagenomR_FD_108199 | JGI IMG/M metagenome (GOLD analysis project Ga0160429, IMG submission 108199) | Solar panel surface microbial communities from Lawrence Berkeley National Laboratory, California, USA - R | ecosystem: Engineered > Built environment > Solar panel > Unclassified ... | reverse complement strand
GGCCCGCCTCGAACTGTGGTTCAACCCACGGGTGGACCGGGCGACCTCGGCGTCGAGCTTCGACCTGCATGCCCTGCGCACTCGGCCGATCTCAATCTACCTGGCCGTCTCGCCGGATAACCTGGAGCGCTTGAGCCCGCTTCTCAACCTCTTCTTTCAGCAAGTGGTGGACCTGAACACGCGTGAACTGCCGGAACAGAATCCAACCTTGCACCGGCAGGTTCTTCTGCTGCTCGACGAGTTTCCCGCCCTTGGCAACGTCGCCGTTCTCGCGCGCGGCGTCGCCTTCCTAGCAGGCTACGGCTTGCGCCTCCTGACCATCCTGCAAAGTCCGTCGCAGCTGCGGGCGATCTATGGGCCGGACGTCGCTCGAAACATCATGACGAACCATGCCGTCGAGGTCGTCTTCACCCCGAAGGACCAGGACGTCGCCAACGAACTCTCCGAGCGCTTCGGCTACGATACGGTCGAGGGACGAAGTCGCAGCCGTCCGGCGGGGCTCCTCGGCTCCGGCAGTCGAGGGCACACCGAGACCATCTCCGAGCAGAGACGGGCGCTGCTCCTGCCCCAGGAACTCAAGCTCGTGTCTCAGGACAAGTGTTTCATCCTGAAGGCAGGTCTTCGACCGATCCTGGCCGACAAGATCCGCTATTTCTCCGATCAGCGCTTCCAGGCGCGGCTTCAACCGTCACCGCGGGTCCGGGCACGTCCCTCCCCCGGCGATGGCGACGCGCGATGGCAGGCGCTCTCCGACGAAGTCGACAGCTTGCGCACGGAGTTGGGGGCGATCACGCGGACGCTCTCGGCCCCGCAACCCGTGAGCGATGACGAGATTCGCGATCCGTCGTGCATCCCGGATGAAGCCGTCTTCAACTTCGGCGACGTCGAGGTCGATCTGGCCGGCCTCTCGGATGATGAGATCCGGAACTGGACGATCGCGCATATCGATCGGCAGGTCGCCGCCTCGCCGCGCACCGCGGCCATGCCGACCTGACGCGGAGACAGCACAATGGCTGACGAGAGCGACACCCAGCCGAACCGGCGCCGCGCCCGAACGCGGCCGATGGAGGACCACGCTATCGAGCAGAGCGGGCGAAGCCCAGCGGGTTCACTCACATCCGCCAACGGCCGGCGTGATGCGACAGAGGTTGCGTCCGTTCGAGAGGTTGAGCACGGTGCCGCGCCGTTCCCGCAGCGTATTGCCCGAAAATATCTCGTCACGCCGCCGGCCCATGGCACGGACGAGCGCCGTGCTTATGCCGACGATCAGGGCGAATACCTCGTGTTCAAGGATCAGGGCCATCGTCTCACGACCAGACGGCATGAGACCGCGGTCGTTCGCGACCTCGTCGCGATCGCCCGGCACCGAGACTGGACGGCCTTGCATGTGACCGGGTCCGCGGCGTTTCGCCGTGAGATCTGGCTCGAGGCGCACGGGCGCGGCATGGATGTCTCGGGTTACGCGCCGTCGCAACTGGATCGCGAAGTGCTTGCCCGGCGGGACGCGCGACGGTCGAAAGACGGCAGAAGCCAATCGGTACGCCCTTCATTGAGTGAGCGTGGGGCGGAGCGAACCGGTGCCTCCGTTGCCGGCGATGGCCCCGAGCCCCATCGGTCAGCCGAAAGTGGGACGCCCGATCGGTTCGCTGACGGCCCGGGCCTCACGGCAGACAGGCCTCCGGACGGTGCAGCCCATCGGCGACGGCCCGATCTTGTGGAAGAGGATGGTCGGCTTCGCAGCCTGCCGGCCGCCCCGACGGTCGCGGATCCGAGGCTTGTGGCAGCGCATTCGCAGATCGCGGTGCTCGATCATGCCGTGCGTCGAGCATTTCCGAACGACGCGATCATACGGGATACGGTGCTCCGCGCCGCCCGCGAACGCGTGGCGTTTCATTTCGCCGAAGGGCGAACGTTACCCCGAGCATCGTACAGATTGCCGATCGGCGAAAAAGCGCGGCACCCCGAGTGGCCGGGAGATATGAATAACTCTCAGCCGATTGAAAAACGCCCGCAACTGCGGAACACCAAAGAGAGATAACCTGCATAATTCTGCACAATCTAGAGCCTCAGTGCGCGAGCAGATGCAAGTTTTTCGGGCGATAAGTTGGCAGGTGGCGGCTGCTTCCAACGGCCAAGTCTCGCTGACCGGTCCTGACGCGCATTCCAATCCAGGCACCGCATCAGCGCCCCGGACCGCAAGTGGCCGATCACGGTCCTCCCAGACATAGGCCAGACTGCTACCGGCTAGCGTCGCCTCCATCAGTTCGTGGCCGTCGAAGGAGACGGGTGTAGCTCGGACAGGCCTGTCGGCCAGAAACTGCAAGGTCCAGCCGGCATAGCGACCTTGTCACCGCTCGATGGGCTCGAGCCGCAGCTTCCTGCATCCGGAGATCTCGTCGACGCGCACCTCGCACTCGCGCGAAAGCGCAGTCCTATGGCCGAGCGGATCGGATACGATCGTCAGCTGAGCTGATCGTCGTGAGCTGCCATCGAATTGAATGCGGTAGACCTGGTACCGGGATCGGTGTTTGCGGGCTGCCGCCATCTCCGTGGCCGTGAGGCGGACCGTGCCCGACTTGACCTCGATGAAGCGCACAACGAGGTCGAGCCGCTGGGGATCCGCGGCGAATGCGCGTTCGTCTTCCTCTGAAGCGAAGCTGAGGCAATCGCAGCCGAAGGCGTTCCGGCCCTGCAGCCGCGACACGTCGACCGGGTGTCGGCCCTCGCTCTTCTCGAACATGATCGCCCACTGCTCCGCATCGGCGGGGCCATGAATATCGGTCGGTCCTCCCAAGGCGCCGGTCCCGGCGCCGATCCTGACGCCCGCTCCACCACCGCCGCCGCCTCCAGCGCCCGCAGGCGGGTTCGTGGTGATCGGCGTCGCCCGGACGCCCCCGAGCCTGCGCTCCGGGCCGGTGCCGGCCCCCGCGCCTTTCGTAGCCCCACCGAACGTCGGTCCCTTCGCGTGCGGACCGGCCCCGACCGGAGGCGACGGGCCGTCCGCGGCCGGACCGGACGACGTTCCAGCACCTGCCTTGCCCTTCGCCTCGCCGCCGGGGTTGGTCGTGCCCAGCGCGAACGTGGCTGCGTCCATCGTGTCTTCCTCGGGGTCGGCGTTGGCGAGCTCCTCGTCGACCTGGACGAGAAGGCGGTCGATCTCGTCCGCCGACAGGTTGGTGAGCAGGCGGCGCAATTGCATGCGCCGAAGCTCAGGAGCGTCGACCATGAGCAGCTTCTCGAAATCACCCCCGCTCTGAAGGTCGAACAGTTCGGCCAGGCCATCGCTGATGGCGGTGAGCGCCTGGAGCCGGAACTGGTCACTCGGCGCCGCTGGATCGACGACGACAAGGAGCTCGTCCTCGCGGAGGAGGTAGCCCCCAGGGTCCAGTTGGCCACCCACCGTATCCTCGCCGACGGTGAACCGCAGATCCGCTTCCACCACCGGGGCGAGAACCAACCTCTCCAGCCGCCGCAGGCGAGGCAGCTCCACGCTGTGCGCGGCCCTGTAGGCCTTGATGAAAGGCAGGGTTGCCGAAAGGACGCCGCGCAACACCTCAGCGGTCACGCGATCCACCTCGACCGACCTCGTCACCTCCACCGAGAACCGCTGCCGGCTCATGGCGTCCACGCCGAACCGGGCAAGGACCTCCTTGGCGCTCCTGCGGGGCGGAAGGTCGAGGAGCGCGAACAAGCTGCGCCCCGCCGCGGGAAAGTTGTCGCGGTCGGCATAGCGAGCCTCGGCCGGTCGCGCCCAGGCCACCGTCCCGCCCTTGCGGACCTGCAACCGTCCCGTCGCACGGAACGCGTCGCCCTCCGGCCCACCCCGGGACGGCTCGAAGCCGTCGAGATCGAGCACCTGCAGGTAGAGGCGGCGCACGAGGTCCGGCCCTGCCTTCCGGGCCTCCAGCGAGGCCATAAGGCGGTAGATGTCCGCCTCGCGGAGTTCCGTCAACCTCTGCGGAACCCCGGCGTTGAGTAGGCCGCGCAGCCAGATAGTCTGGTTCATCCCGAACGAGACGGCCGCCTCCGCGAGCGGTCGGCCGGGAACCGCGAACAGCTCGGCCAGCCGGCCTGGCTCGACCATGGCGTCCCTGGGCGCCACCTTCCGCCCGTCGCCCACCCTCAGCCAAGGGCGCGTCGCGATCGCGTGCCGGACCAGGTCCGGCAGATCGCCGGCATAGGGCCGGTACTGGGCACGGCCCTGGCGAGCGTGGACCGTCGTGACGAAGGCACTCCCCTTCACGGCGTCGAACCGCTCGTCGAGCGCAAGCCAGGACAGGATCGCGTCGCTGCTGGCGTCCGCAAGGATCCGGTCCAGGCCGATGATGCCGTTGATCGACGCCTTGAGGTTGGCATCCCAGCGCAGATCGGCCTTCCGCAACGAGGCATGGTAGCCGTCGGCTGAGACGTTGACGATCTCAGGCAGGCAGGCCCTGACGAGGTCGCGTTCGCTTGGCGGCACCTGCTGGACCTCCTCGCTCGGCCATGTGTACACCCCGATCCAGCGCAGGAATCTGGCCAGGTCGGGGGCGTCGGGGGGAAGCCCGTTCGCTTCCGGCGACCCGACGAGCAGCGCAGGCCGCGAGGCGTAAAGCGCCTGCACGATGTCGCCGTCGCGGCCGTAGCCGCCCGACAGGTGGGTGCGACCTGCCGCCCGCCATGTTCCGTCCTGGCAGCGCACTTCGGTCGCACCGGGAGGGTAGGCGGAATCGCGCGCGACGGTCTGTCGGAGGGCATAGAGAGCGCCCAGGAGCTCACGGCGGATCCGGTCGGGGTCAGCCTTGCCCTTCAGCATCTGAGCCCCCTGCCGACGCAGCGACGTGATCACGCCCACAGCGCTGAATTCGGTCACCCCGAAGTGCTCGAGTAGGCCGAAGCGATCGCGGGCCGCGCCCGGCGACCGTGCGACGAGCTGGTTCCACAGCCCGCGATCCAGAAACTTGGCGGTGGCCCAGCGGGGCAGTGCAGGCGGCCGCCCGCTGGCCGGCGGGGGAAAACAGGTGTTCTTGCGAGTGAGCGCCCGGCCGGCGCCGTCCACCAGCAAGGCTCGGTGATGGTGCTCCGACGGCAAAGCTTTCGCGATCCCGATGATCGCCGCCGCCCGCTCGTCGATGCGGAGGTCCGCCTTCGCCAGGGTGCCGACGATCTCGGCCGCAGGCATCTCCCCGACCTTGAGGCGCTTGAGCACGGCCACATCCCGGTCGGAGCGACATCGCGCCAGCGAGCCGAACAGGCGCTTGGGAAGATAGTCGACGTAGTTCTTCGGACCGAGGGCCGTGGCCGCGGCGGCCACGCGCCGTCCCGCCAGCGTCTTGATGAGCGGCAGCTCGGACGCCCGCTCGTAGACGCGCTGCTCGAACGTCGCGAGGCTTGGGGGAAACGTCGCCCGTCGGGACAGGAAACCGATCGGCTCGTCGATCACCTTCGCTTGCGCGAGCGCCACGAGGAACTCGGCATAGAAGACGGCAAGCGCATCGAGGACGGCGTCGTTCACCTCGGACTCGGCGCTCAGCGACTTGCGGTTCGAGTCGAGCTCCAGGGTGGCATGGGCCAGCACGGGGAACGGCAGGGGCAGATCGGTCGGGAAGAAGGCGTGCAGCCGCCCGGGTTCGGGGGTTTCCTTTCGAAACGCCAGCGCCAGCTCGTAGCCCCGCGCGGCCGAGGAGGGTCGCGCGACTTGGCCAGTGCGCCGGCGACAGACCCAGCGCTGCTCCTCGACGTCCCCCGATCGTTCGATCTTGAGTACGACCTCGTCTCCCTGAAGGTGCCTCCTGCTCCAACGGAGCTCGGGCTCGCCCTCGACCTGGATGGCAACCTCTTCGATCGAGTCCACGAAAAGGAGGAACGAGGGCTCGAACTCCCGCACCTGGGCGAGGGCGCGGCCATGCTTCTCCGCTGTCAGCCCAGCCGCCACCACGGTGTCGTAACCTTCGGTGCGCAGGGCGAGCGCGCGCCGGCGGCGCCCCGCGGCCGCGCCCTCGTCGAACGCGTTCAACTCCTCGCCAACGAGTGGAAACGCCAGCACCGGCACTTGCGGATCGGCGGAATCGAGCAGCTGCCCCAGCCGCACGCTCCTGTCGGCGATCTCGGCGGCTTGCCGGAGAGCGTGCCGACGATGGAAGCCGATCCCGAGCGCCCCGCTCGAGATGAACGGCTCGCCGGACCAGTTGAGGAGCGCGCGAAAGCCCAGACCCTTGGCGCCGATCAGCCCACGCTTGCGCCTCGCCTTGTCGCTCGTGTTTGGGGTCATGAGCGACCGCACCCCGTCGAGCGAGAAGGGAGCGCCCGTGTTGGCGACGAAGAGGGCGTCCGGCCGAAGCTCGATCCGGACGCGGCTCCGCACGCCCGCCTCGGTCGCCGCGTCGGCCGCGTTCTGAACGAGCTCCAGCAGCTCGCGGCCCGCATAGTCCCTCGCCGTGGCGCGCTCCTGCGCCGCGTGGCCGAGCAGGAAGTCGGGTTTTGCCAGGTAGGCGTTCTTGGTCTCGCTTGTCAGCTGGGCGACGAGCGTGACCCAACCCTCCTGCGTCCCGGGCACCTCGGGTGCATGAGCATCAGCGGGGAGGGCTGCCGGGAATGCCCCAGCGCTTATCGTCTGAGTTGTCACAGTCGCATCTTCAGCCCGCCGGCCGCAGATGGCCAAAGGCGGCCCCCTGACCATGGCAGTCAGCGGTCATTCAGTCGACAGACGCGGAGGCAATCCTCGACGGGCAATGCGAACCCGACCATAGACTCAATGCGACCCAGAGTTGGCGGCTCCAGCGCAGCCTGCTCGCGCAAACATGTGAAGCAAGCGGCTTGAACTTGAAGGCACAGCGGGGGGGATCGAAGCTCGAGAGAGGCTCACGGCCGGCCCGATGCGGGGGACATGCTGTGATCAATGTTGAGGTGCTGTACGCCCGCCCCGATCCGCGGGGCGGCTTACGTGTTGTCGCCGGCGACCGCTTTCAGGAACTGGCTTCAGCACCTGCGACGGCCGGGTTGGGCGCAAAGCTGAAGGTCTGCTTCCGGGTAAGCACCGCAAGTCGGCTTCTGGCGCACAGCCGAACAAGCGGCATGCGAACTCCTGACCCCTTTCGGACATTGAGCCGCAGTCTTGTCGATGTCCGCTTCGCCAGAGGAAGCGGACATGCCGGATGCAAACGGCATTCTGGACAACGAGCTTGATGGATTGACCAGACCGCTCATAACGGTCCGTCCAAACCATGTAATGCCCAGGCGCGACTCACCTTTTTTTCGGTAAGGTACGGGAAACGGCACGGGAAAGTGTTCTCTTGGGCTGCCCGCCGGGCCCGGTCGATGTTCCGCGTTCGCCATCCGTGATGAAGCCAACTGACGCTACCCCTGGCAACCAAGCCGACCTTGGAGGCCGGAAGCGCGTTGGCCAGTCATTCCGCACCGTGAATGGATACGGGGCCGCAGGGCAAAGCGCCGTCGCGCCCCCCATGTGGCGGGGATACGACCGGCTCACGGAGAAGCGATATGAGTAGCGAGAGGGCGGTGCTGGCAGGCGGCTGCTTCTGGGGCATGCAGGACTTAATCCGTCGCCAGGAAGGTGTGCTGGCGACGCGTGTTGGCTACACGGGCGGCGACGTGCCAAATGCGACCTACCGAAACCACGGGACGCATGCCGAAGGCATCGAGATCGTCTTCGATCCGGCCAGAACGAGTTACCGACGCATTCTGGAGTTCTTCTTCCAGATCCATGACCCGACCACCCCGAACCGGCAGGGCAACGACCGGGGCCTCAGCTACCGGTCGGCAATCTTCTACGTCGACGACGACCAGCGTCGGGTCGCGGAGGCCACCATCGCCGACATCGACGCATCCGGTCTGTGGCCGGGAAAGGTGGTTACCGAGGTGGCGCCAGCAGGACCCTTCTGGGAGGCCGAGCCGGAGCACCAAGACTACCTTGAGCGTCGGCCGGACGGCTATACCTGCCACTTCGTTCGCCCGAACTGGGTTCTGCCGGCCCGGGTGCCTGCGACACAGGACACTTAAGCCCGACCGATAAAGTCGGGCAGCGAACGGCCGATGTGTTTCCGGATCTCGCGCGTTTACCGGAGAGTTGGCGTCTCGCCGGGCTTTAGATGACGGTCCCCGCCATCCGGGCCGCCAGGCGAGACGTGGTCGTTCAGACGGTCCAGGTGCTCGAACACGTGTTCGAAGGCTGCGGTGACGGCTTGCTCGAAGGAGCCGTCGCCTCTGCCCTGGGCCGCCCTAAGGGCATCGAGCAGCCCGCGGTGCTTGTCGGTGTCGGTGGACATGGCGTTCCTTTTTGCCCGGGCCTGTCCCGGGGTCGAGGGGAAGCCCCGGCCGCCGACGGCGGTTCCAGGTATCGCGATTCTGAAGGGATGCACGCTCGACGTTTCCGTTCCACCTCTCTGGAGAACTGCTGGATCCGCCACAACGACCCCACGATGGACCGGTGCGACCCTGGACCCTCGGGGGACACGTAACTTTGAAGCCAAGGCTTCGGCTTCGGGGAACCTCTTCAACGCTCCACTATTGCTGCCACGGCACAGTGGAGCAAAAGCATGGCAATGAGCAGCACCCCGCGTACTCACCAGACCCGCAACAACACCAATTCCAATGCCAAGAGAGTGTCCATCGAGGCCCTGAACGCACGGCTGGCCGATGGCATCGATCTCGCCCTGGCAATCAAGCAGGCTCACTGGAACCTCAAGGGACCGCAGTTCATCGGCATCCACCTGATGCTGGACGGTTTCCGTGCCGAGATCAGCAGCCTCAACGACAAGGTGGCCGAGCGGGCCGTGCAGCTGGGTGGCACGGCACTGGGAACGGCGCAGGTCGTGGCGGGATCGACCAAGCTGCCCGCCTACCCGACTGGCATCTACGCCATAGCCGACCACATCGCCGCGCTGATCGATAGCTACGCCGCCTACGCCAACGCGGTGCGCGAGAACATCGACGAGACGGACGAAGCGGGCGACCCTGACACGGCGGACCTGTTCACCGAGGTGTCCCGTGCCGTCGACAAGCAACTCTGGTTCCTTGAAGCCCACGTCCAAGAGCCGACGGGCCAGATGCGCGACGGCGACGCTCGCAAATGAGGAACACCTGCCCCTCCGTTTCCGACCCAACGGAGGGGCAGTCAGGAGCGAGGAAGCTCCATCGTCGTGTCGGCCAAGTCTGCTTGGCCGACGCTAGGTTCACCGACGGCGATAGGGCGCGCTGCCGACCGGCTTGGCCTCCCACCTAGCTAAGCTTCGGCTGCCCGTTGGAAGCCGAGAGGCCGCCGTCCACCGGCAGGTTCACTCCGGTGACGAAGCGCGCGTCCTCGCTCGCTAGGAAGGCGATGACCCCGCTGATATCGTCTGGCTGGGCGCCCCGTCCCATCGGGATGCGTTCGTTGAACTTGGCCACGAGCTCGGGCTGATCCTGCATGCCGGCGGTGAACGGCGTGTAGACCAGCGTCGGGTTGACCGCGTTCACCCGGACCCCGTGGGCCGCCTCGTCCATCGCCACAGCGCGGGTGAAGTTCGTCACCGCCCCCTTGGCGGCGCAGTAGAAGCTGTGGTTCCAGTCGCCGCCGAGCCCGGACACGGACGAGACGTTGACGATGCACCCGCGGCTCTCGCGCAGGTGCGGCAGGGCGAACCGCGTCATGTAGAAGACGCCGTACAGGTCGGTCTCGATGATCGTCGAGAAGTCCCCGATGTCGCCTTCGTCGACACGACCGAGGTGGTCCTTTCCGGCATTGTTGACGAGGACGTCGAGGCGGCCGAAGCGCTCGATTGCGGCCGCGACGACCTCCCGGCACCGGTCGGCGTTCGAGAGGTCGGCGACCCGGGCGAGCGTCCTGTCCGCCCCGATCCCGGCCGCGACCCGGTCAAGGCCTTCACCGTTCATGTCGGCGAGCACGAGGCTCGCCCCCTCCTCGCCGAAGCGGCGTGCGGCGGCCTCGCCGATGCCGGACGCGGCACCCGTGACCAGGACGACCTTGTTCGAGAAACGTGACATCGCGATTCCTGAATTTGGACGCCGGGCAACCCGCCCGACGCCATGATGAAGGGCGGTCTCAGGCGCTGCGGGCTTGGTCCGGATGGCGCCCCTCGGCGAACTCCTCGACGATCTTGGCGCAGAAGGCCGGCAGGTCCTTCGGGTTGCGACTGGTGACGAGGCCCTTGTCGACCACCACCTCCGCGTCGACCCATTCCCCGCCCGCGTTGCGGATGTCGGTTTTCACGGTCGGGAATGAGGTGAGTTTGCGTCCCTTCACGACGTCGGCCTCGACCAGGGTCCAGGGCCCGTGGCATATGACGCCGACCGGCTTGGCCTGCTCGAAGAAGTCCCGCACGAACTTGACCACGGCTTCGCTGCCGCGGAGCTTGTCGGCCCCGACGCTGCCGCCGGGGATGACGAGCCCGTCGAAGTCCGAGGCGGACACGCCGTCGATGGCCTTGTCGACCGGGTACTTCCCGGCGGGGTCGAGGTCGTTGTTGACCGTCTCGGCCTCGCCGGCCTCAAGCCCGACCACCGTGACCGTCGCCCCGGCCGCGAGCAGCGCCTCGCGGGGCTTTGTGAACTCGGGCTCTTCCGTCCCACGGGGGGCGATCAGGATGGCGATGGTCTTGCCCTGAAGGGTCATGGGTCATTCCTCTCTGCGGGATGTGGGAAGGGGTAAGCTCAGGCCGGGATGCTCTCGGGCGAGGCGGTGTTCTCGGCGGTGACGCCGTTCTCCCGATGGCGGAAGTCGCTCAGCGCCCGGTAGACCTGGAGCCGTGCCCGCATGATCGACCCGAGGGGGCGGTGCGCCACGAGGCTATGCGCGGGGCGGAAGGTCATCACCTCGTCGAAGTAGCGAACCCGCTCAGGGGAATAGGCGTCCTGCCGGGGCAGGCGGACCGTCGCCACCGTGCGGTACGGGCTGATCGAGACCGGCCAGTCGACCGAGGCATCCTCGATGGGCTGGCGCTCGGCATCGGCCCAGAGCTGCGCCTTGAGCTCGAACACCACGTCGTCGTCCCGAAAGAACGCGACCGTGGCATGCCGGAAGCCGTCCTCGTCCCCGTGCGGGTCGAGGCGCCATTCGGCGAGGTCTCGCTGCGCCTGCGTCGCGGGCACCGCTCCGAGCTTGGCGACATAGTCGCCGAACCGCATCGGGGCCTGGCTGAAGTAACTGTCGGCGAGCGGATGGCTGTAGGGATGGCCGAAGAAGTCGGCCATGGCGCTCTCCGTGCCGAAGGCATGCAACACCCGGTTGAGGTTGCGCGCGGTGGCTGCGACCGCGCTCTTCACGCCCTCGGGCAACCCGGTCGCCTTGCCGATCACGGTTCCGTCGCGCAGGAACCCGGCCGCGGTCCCGGACGGGAAGGTCGTGCCGGTGGCGAGCACGAAGTCCTGGGTGTCGACATCGTGCCCGGGAAGCTTCTCGCCGGGCACGCCGAACACCTTGATCGACATGCCCCGGTGGGTGGACACTCGGTCGCCGAGGGTCTCGCCGGGACCCTGGGCGAAACGTACAGCCACCTTGTGCGTACCCGGGGTCGCGAACAGGCCCTGGGCCAGTTCCGGCGGCAGGCCGGCGGCAACCGTCAACTCGCCCGTGACGCAGGCCGAGCTCTTGGCGTGGCTAGCGCGCACGGCATGGTGCTCGCGCTTCTCCACCGTCTGCGACTGCTGGGTCATACCCTGGATGATGCCGTCGATGGTCTCCTGCTCGTTCGGGGCGGGCTGCTCGATGTCGGGCGCGAAACGCAGGTAGGTCATGCTCGTCCTTCACTTTCCGCCTCGCCCCCGGGCCAGGGGCAGAGGGGCTGCCGAGCTTCATCGAATGCGCGCCTCTCAGAAGCGGCACCGTTCAAGGCATGAGGCCACACGGTCGGGAATGCGGGTCCAGGCGGACCGTCGCCCTGACAAACGCCAGCCGGCTCGGACGTTCCCAACGGGTCGTTCACGGGCAATTGAGCGGCGCGCAATCCGGAACGCCGATCCGTCGGGCATGTTCTGTCCCGAGATGAACGACGAAGGACGCGAGACCTTGCAAGCACCTATCCGCTACAGCGCCGACGTCGAGGATGTGAAGCCCGACGAGGATCGGACCATCGAACAGCTCAACGCGACCTTCGACACAATCCTGGAGACCGTCGCGAAAGATTCCGGCCATGCCGTCCGCTCGGTCCACGCCAAGTCGCACGGCATCCTGGAGGGGACGCTGACAATCGACGCGGGGTTGCCGCCTGAGCTCGCGCAAGGGCTGTTCGCGACCCCGGGCGAGCACAAGGTCTACATGCGCATGTCGACCAATGCCGGCGACATCCTGCCCGACGCGGTCTCGCTTCCCCGCGGCCTGGCCCTCAAGGTCCTGGACGTCGCCGGAGAGCGCCTGCCAGACGCGGAAGGGACGACGCAGGATTTCGTCATGGTCAACGGCCCGGTCTTTCAGGCACCGAACGCCGAGAAGTTCCTCGGCAGCCTCAAGCTGCTGGCCAAGACCACCGACCGGATCGAGGGCGTGAAGGTTGCCGCCTCCACCGTGCTGCGGGGGGTCAACAAGGCGCTGACCGCGGTCGGTATCGAGAGCCCGACGCTGGGCTCGCTCGGCGGCGCGCCGAACGTCGATCCGCTCGGCGAGACCTACTACAGCGTCACCCCGTTCCGGTACGGCGATCACATCGCCAAGTTCTCGGTCGCTCCCGTTGCTCCGGCGCTTAAGGCGCTGACCGGGACCGAGATCGACGCCTCTGGACGCCCGGATGCCATCCGCGAGACCGTGCGGTCGGAGATGGCCGGCATCGAGGGTGTCTGGGAGTTCCGGGTGCAGCTCTGCCGCGACCTCGAACGACAGCCGGTCGAGGATCCCACGGTGCAGTGGGACGAGAAGGAGGCGCCGTTCCAACGCGTCGCCACTATTATCGTCCGGCCGCAGGACAGTTGGGACGCCGAGCGCGTCGATGCCGTGAACGAGCGCATGCGCTTCGCGGTCTGGACCGGTCTCGCCGCGCACCGGCCGCTCGGCAACATCAACCGTGCCCGCAACGCACCCTACAGGCACTCGGCCGAGTTCCGGCAGCGCTTCAACGGCTGCCCGATCCACGAGCCGGCCGGTAGCTGAGGGAGACGGTGATGCGAAGCCCCGGGACGCTCGCCGCGATGGCGGCGCTCACCATGACTTGCATAGGCACGGTTTGGGCGGAGGAGCCGGCTCGGACGCCGCTGACGCCGTTCAACGTCACCATCCGGGTCTTCGACCCCACGAAGGGCATCGAGGGAGGCCAGGACTACGTGATGCCGGTCGACAGTCCCGACGCCGAGCATGCCATCGCCTCGACGACCGCGAACGCGGCATCGTTCACGAAGAAGACGGAAGGCGGGAAACCACTGTCCGTTGCCTTCACGTGCATCAAGGTCGAGCCGCGCTGAGGGATGCGAGCCATGTCGATGGAAGCGAACAAGGACTTGGTCCGCGCCTACTTTACGGCATTCCGCGACCGGGACGCGGCGTGGTGGCAGCGTTTCATCGCCCCGGACTTCGTGCGCCACGACCCTGGCCTCGCCTTCGAGGTCAGGGGCCCGGCGGGGGTCGCCCGGCTCGGCGAGGTGCTGCACGGTGCTTTCTCGGACATCGAGATGTACATCGCCGAGGTCATCGCGGAGGGTGACCGAGTGCTGGCGCGATTGCGCTTCACCGGGCGGCACACGGGCGAGTTCGAGGGCACCCCGGCCACTGGCACCACGGTCGACGTCGCGGTCATGGACTACTTCCGCATCGCGGAAGGGCGGCTTGTCGAGCACTGGGCGCTCATGGACAACCTCTCGATGCTGAAGCAGATCGGCGCAGTGGCCCCCTGAGGGCACACATAGCCTCGTCCTCGTGATCTTCGGGGTGGGGCGGCTCGTCCCCGAGCTACGTCAGGGTTGTAGGATGCCGCAGGTGTCGAGAGCGGCGAGGGCGGCAAGCCATTCCCTCAAATGCTGGGCCGTGTGGAAGCTGGTAAGCCGAAGGCAACCGTCGCTGGGGCGGACGGTTGACCGGGGTGGCAATCGACGGACGGGGGCGGAGACCCGGTAACCCGTGCCGTCGCCAGGGGGAATCGCGTTGGACCAGCCTAACGGAAGCGTATCGGCTCCGCCCGATTTGGGCGTGCTTCTCGCCGCTGTCGAGGCATCGGGCGAGGCCATCATCATCACCACGGCCGACCTGGACGAGCCCGGGCCCCGCATCGAGTACGCCAACCCCGCCTTCCTGAGCATGACTGGGTACGAGGCACACGAGATTCTCGGAAGGACACCCCGCCTCCTTCAGGGACCGGACACGGATCGCGCAGTCCTGGATCGGATGCGCGCGGCTCTCGTGGACGGCGAGCCGTTCCGGGGCGAGGCGGCGAACCACCGCAAGGACGGCACGACCTACGTGGTCGAATGGCTGATCACGCCGGTGCGCGGACCGGATGGCCGCATCGCCCACTGGGTCTCCACCCAGCGCGACGTCACCGAACGGCGCGCCTACGAGGACCGGCAGGCGCTGATGGTGCGCGAACTCCATCACCGGGTGAAGAACACGCTCGCCACGGTGCAGGCCGTGGTGAACGCCACCATGCGCTCGTCGCTCACCGTCGCGGAATTCACCCGGGCGCTGTCCGGGCGCATCACCTCGCTCGCCCGGACGCACGCCCTGATCACGGAGGACCTCGCCCAGGTCGCCTCGTTCGACGGGCTGCTGCGGGCCGAGCTCGGGCCCTACGACGAGCGCGGGCGCCTGAGCCTGGAGGGACCGAAGGCCGTCCTGCCCTCCGAGCTCGCGGTGCCGGTCGGCATGGCCCTGCACGAGCTCACCACCAACGCGCTGCGCCATGGCTCCCTGGCCGACCCGAACGGGCGGCTGCGGGTGACCTGGTGGATCGAGGATGGGCAACCAGGTCGCGCCCTGCGCTGGGACTGGGTTGAGCACGACGGGCCGCCGGTCGGCCATCCGACGCGGGAGGGCTTCGGCCACCGCCTCCTCAACAAGGTCCTGGCCTCACAGACGGGGGCCACGGTGGACGTGGGGTTCGCACCCGACGGGTTGCGGGTCTCGGTCCGGATGCCGCTACCCGCCCGCTGAGGCCTAGACCTCCCGGCCGGGCCGAAGCGCAACGACGTTGCCGGCTTCCACGGTCGGAATTGCCTGGGGGCCGAGCGCCTCGGCGACCTTGCGGGCGAGTTGCTCCCGCTTGAACGGCTTGCCGATGAGCTGCACCCCGTCGTCGAGGCGACCGTGGTGCACGATGCTGTTCTCGGTGTAGCCCGACATGAACAGCACCCGCACCTCCGGCCGCAGCGCCCGCACGCGCTCTGAGAGCTCGCGGCCGCGTACCTTGCCGGGCAGGATGACGTCGGTCAGCAGCAGGTCGACGCTCGCCGCGTTCGCACCGAACACCCGCAGCGCCTCCTCGCCGTCGGGAGCCTCCAGGACGCGGTAGCCCAGGTCGGAGAGGATCGCGCAGGCGATCTCGCGCACCGCCGGCTCATCCTCGACCACCAGCACCGTCGCGGAGCCGCGCGGAAGCTCGACCGGCGCGCCGGTGCGCACCTTGGCGGCGACCTTACCCATGGCTCGCGGCAGGTAGAGCTTCACGGTCGTGCCCTCGCCGGGCTCGGAATAGATCTTCACGTGCCCGCCCGACTGCTTGACGAAGCCGAACACCATGGCGAGCCCAAGCCCGGTGCCCTTGCCGTCGGGCTTGGTCGTGAAGAACGGCTCGAAGACCCGCTTGACGACGTCGGTGGTCATGCCGTGGCCGGTGTCGGAGACCGCCACCATGGCGTAATCGCCCGGCGAGGTCTCGGCGTGGTGGCGGACGTATTCCTCGTCGAGGACCTTGTTGCCGAGCTCGATGGTGAGGCGGCCGCCGCCGGGCATGGCGTCGCGCGCGTTGAGCGCGAGGTTGAGCACCGCGCTCTCAAGCTGCGCCGGGTCGGCCATCGCCGGCCACAGGCCTGCCGTCTCGACGTAGCGGACCTCGATGTGCTCGCCGAGGGTCCGCCGCAGCAGCGGGATCAGATCCGGCATCGTCGCGGCGAGGTCGATGGCGGCCGGAGCCAACGACTGCTTCCGCGCGAAGGCGAGGAGCTGTCCCGTCAGCGTCGCGCCGCGCTGCGCCGCCCAGGACGCCCGCTCGATCCTGGTCTGCAGCTTGGCGTCGCCGTCCATCTTCGCCCGGATGAACTCCAGGTTCCCGAGGATGACCTGCAGCAGGTTGTTGAAATCGTGCGCGATGCCCCCGGTCAGCTGCCCGATGGCCTGCATCTTCTGGGCTTCCCGGAGGACGCCCTCGGCCTGGGCGCGCTTGGTCATGTCCGAGATGGTCAGGACGAAGCCGCCGTCCGGCATTGGCGTGCGGCGGATCTCCAGGTGGTGGCCGTCGGCGCGCTCGCGTTCGTAAGTGACGGCCTCCCCGGGATGCCGGCTGCCGTGCCGGACCTGATCCTCGGTTTCCAGGGTGGGCCGCCCCGGCTCCGCCGTATGCTCGACGAAGGCGGAGTAAGGAATGCCCGGCCGCGTCATGGCCTTGGGCAGGTCGAGCAGCACCTGGAAGCACTCGTTCCAGTTCGCGAGCTTACGGTCGGGCCCGAACACGCCGACGCCCTGGCTGAGGCTGTCGAGGGTAGTGCGCAGGCGCATCGCCAGCGCCCGCTGCTCGGCCTCGGTCGCGTGGGAGCGCGACCATGCCTGGTTCAGGAGGCGCGCCGCCCAGAGCAGCGTCAGGATGGCGAGGACGGACCCGCCGATGACGAGCCAGCGCACCCAGGCGGCGCGCGCATCGTTCTGTGCGAGGCGCTCGTCGAGCAGGCGCTGCTCGTCGGTGAGCATGCCCGAGACCGTCGTCTCGGCCTCCTGCATGTCGTTCTGGCCGGTGTCGGTGTCCACGATCCGCAGGGCCGCCTCGACCCCTCCGTCGCGGCGGGCCTGCACGGTCTGGGCGAGTTCCTCCAGCTTGTGCTGGATGATGGGCGCCAGCGCGCGGATGCGCCCTTGCTGGGCGTCGTTGTCGGCGGTGAGCTTCTGCAACTCGCCCTGGAGCAGGCCGATGCGGTCGCGCGCGGCGTGGTAGGGCTTGAGGTACTCGTCCTTGCCGGTCAGCAGGTAGCCGCGCTGGCCCCGCTCGGCGTCGCGCAGGGCGATGGCCAGGTCTTTGGTCGTGGCGAGCACACGGTAGCTGTGCTTCGACCATTCGCGCGCTTCCCGCGAGGCGTTGAGCCGTTCCCAGGTCACCGCGCCGACCAGCGCGAGGATGACCACGAGCACGCCGAAGACCAGCATGTTGGCGCGCGTGACGAGGTAGCGTGTCATGGTGCTCGGGTCCGCGGGCGTCGGTTGCCGGTGGCTCGACAGCCGGGGCCATGTGGCCTCGCGCATTCGCGTCACGTCACCGTCCGTGTCGCTCACGATTGCGGGATTGTTGAGGCCGCGTCCGGGGACCATGCAGGGTTCCGGCATCCTCGCAGGCACGGCGGCTCGCCGCCGTGGACGGAAGTGCGCCGACAGGCCCTGGCGTGGGCAGCCTCGTTGTCGATTGTGCACTATGGAAACCCCGACCGATTCCTGGCATTTGATTGCCGGTACGAGGCATCGGGGCGACCCTTGCCGCTCAACTCCGCTGCGCTTCCCCCTCGAACATGACGGCAACCGGAACCACCCCGACGGCGGTCGAAGCACCTGACCGCCTCGCCGTGCTGGACAGCTACGGCATCCTCGACACGCCCCCCGAGCAGGGCTTCGACGACATCGTCCAACTCGCCCGCGACCTCTGCGAGGCGCCGGTGGCCCTCGTCAGCCTCGTGGCCGGCAACCGGCAATGGTTCAAGGCGCGGTCCGGCTTCCCCCGTTGCGAGACCGACCTCGACGCCTCCGTCTGCGCCCACGCCCTGGTCGCGCCCGACCTGCTCGTCATCCCCGACCTGACGTGCGACCCCCGTACACGGGCCAACCCGCTGGTCACAGACGATCCACACCTGCGGTTCTACGCGGGGGCGCCATTGCGCTCGCCCGAGGGCGCGGTCCTCGGCAGCCTCTGCGTCATCGACCACAAGCCCCGCCCGGACGGGCTGACGGACCGCCAGGCCGGGTCCCTGCGGGCGCTCGCCGGACAGGTCATGGGGCAACTGGAACTGCGACGCGCCAACGAAGCGCAGCGCAAGGCGCTCGACCAGCGCGAGTCCCTGATCCGGACCCAGGCGGCGGTCGCGGAGGCTAAAGGCGACCTGGACGTCATCCTCGACGCGTTGCTCGCAGGGGCGATGGAAGCCATGCCCCACGCGGAGGGCGCCGTCATCGAGATGCGGGACGGCGACGAACTCGTCTACCGGTCCGTGCGCGGCTCGCTCGCCGGGCACACCGGGCTGCGCCTTCCTGTCGAGGGGTCTCTCGCCGGCAGTTGCGTCCTTGAGGGGCGCTCGGCCCTCGTGGCGGACGTTCTCGCCGACCCGCGCGTGAAGCGGGACCTCGTCGAGGCGCTGCGCCTCCGGTCCTGCGTCGTCGTGCCCGTGCGGCGGTCCGGGAGCGCGGTCGGCGTCCTGAAGCTGCAGTCGGGCCGCCAGGGTGCGTTCACGGAGGGCGACCTAGGGCTCGCGCAGGTCTTCGCCGGCGCCGTCTCGGCCGGCCTCGCCGAGGCGGGCGAGGCCGAGGCGCGGCGGGAGGCCTCGCGGACAGAGTACCGGCGTAAGGCGGTCTTCGACAGCGCGCACGACTACGCCATCGTCCTGCTGGACCTCGACGGAAACGTCACCGATTGGAACTCCGGGGCGGCCAAGATCCTGGGCTGGCGGCCCGAGGAAATGTGCGGCAAGTCCGCGGACGTGTTCTTCACGCCCGAGGACCGGGCGGCCGGCATCCCGGGCAAGGAGATGGAAGCGGCCTTGGAGAAGGGCCGCGGCATCGACGAGCGCTGGCATCTGCGCCGCGACGGCGAACGCTTCTGGGCCAACGGGGAGATGATGGTGCTGCGCGGCGCGGACGACGCCGCCATCGGCTTCGTGAAGATCCTGCGCGACCGGACGGAGCAGAAGGAAGGCGTCGCCCGGCTGCAGGAGAGCCAGGAGCGCTACAGGCTTGCGGCCCGGGCTACCAACGACGCGGTCTGGGACTGGAACCTCGTCACCAACCATGTCCTCTGGAACGAGGCCCTGACCGAGGCCTACGGCCATGCGCCCCAGGCCGTGGAGCCGACCGGCGACTGGTGGATCGCCCATATCCAACCCGACGACCGCGCCCGCATCGGTGCCTCGATCCACGCCGTCATCGACGGCGCCGGCACGGCCTGGACGGACGAGTACCGGTTCCTGCGGGCGGACGGCTCCTACGCGCACGTGCTCGACCGAGGCTACGTCCTGCGCGACGCCGAGGGCCGGGCCTGCCGCATGATCGGCGCCATGCTCGACCTGACCGAGCGCAAGCGGGCCGAGGACGCCTTGCGCGAGAGCGAGCGTCGCCTCGGGCTTGAACGCGGCTTGCTGGAGGCGATCTTCCGCCAGGCGCCGGTCGGCATCTCCATTGCCGGGGCCGGGGCCGGCATGCCGTCGTCGCTGAACGCCAAGGCCGAAGAGATCCTCGGCCACGGGCTCGGGACGGAGGGCGACGCCCGATACGTCTCCTACGGCGCCCTTCACCCGGACGGTCGCCGTTACGAACCGGCCGAGTACCCGACCCTGCGCGCCCTGCGGAACGGCGAGACGGTACGCGGCGAGGAGATGCGTTACCGCAACCCCGGGACGGGCGAGGTGCGCCTCCTGGAGGTGTCGAGCGGCCCCGTGCGCGACGCCGAGGGCGCGATCCAGGCCGCGGTGACCGTGCTGGCCGACGTCGGGGACCAGCGCCGGGCGGATGCGGAGACGCGCCGCCTCGCCGCCCTGGTGGAGCAGAGCCAGGACTTCATCGGCCTGGCGGCCCCCGACGGGAGCGTCGACTTCGTCAACGAGGCCGGCCGCCGTCTCATCGGCCTGACGGACCTCGCCGCGGCGCGGGCGATTCCCATCGTCGACTACTTCGTGCCGGAGGAGCGCGCGCGCGTCCTCGACGAGGTGCTGCCGGCGGTCGAGCGGGACGGCTTCTGGGAGGGCGAGCTGAACTTCCGGCATGTGGTCACCGGTGCGGCGGTCCCGGTCCTCTACAACCTCTTTCCAGTTCGGGGCGCCGACGGGCGCAGGCTCGGCTACGGCACCGTCACGCGCGACCTCACGGAACAGAAGCGGGCGCGCCAGGCGCTGCAAGCCAGCGAGGCGACGCTGCGGGCGGTCTTGAGTACGGTGCCGGTCGGCATCCTGTTCGCGGAGGCACCCTCCGGTCGCATCGTCGCCGGCAACCGGCGGCTGGAGGAGATCTTCCGCCATCCCGTCCTGCCCTCGCCCGACGCCGAGAGCTACGGCGAGTGGGTCGCGTTCCACGATGACGGCCGTCGGGTCTCGCCGGAGGAGTACCCGCTCAGCCGCCTCATCCGGGAGGGGGTCGAGCACGCCGCGCTCGAATGCCACTACCAGCGTGGCGACGGCACCCGGGTCTGGATCGAGATCGTGGGCGTGCCGATGCGGGACGCCAAGGGCAAGCTGACCGGGGGGGTTGTCGCGGTCGCGGATATAGACGACCGGCGGAGGGCGGAGGCCCAACAGGAACTCCTCAACCACGAACTCTCCCACCGGATGAAGAACCTGCTGGCGATGGTGCAGGCCATCGCCGCCTCGACGCTGCGCGGCGCGACCGACATCGAGGCGGCGCGGGAGGTGCTTGGCAGCCGGCTCGTCGCGCTCGGGAAGGCCCACGACGTGCTCCTCGGGGGAGCGGCCGAGAGCGCCTCCCTGGCGGCGGTGATCCGGGAGGGCGTCGGCGTCCACGAGGCGGCCGGGCATCGGGTCGCCTTCGAGGGACCGGACGTCGAGATCGGCGGCAAGGCGGCGCTCTCGTTGGCGCTGACCCTGCACGAGCTCACCACGAACGCGGTGAAGTACGGGTCGCTCTCGGTGCCGCAGGGCGAGGTCGCGGTGACGGCCTCTCTCGTCGGGACGGAGGGCGAGCCTCGGCTGCGCATCGCCTGGACGGAGCATGGGGGCCCGCCGGTGGCCCGCCCATCGCGAAAAGGGTTCGGGTCGCGGCTGATCGAGCGCGGGCTGACGGCCCAGGTCGGTGCCGTCCTCGTCCTCGACTACCCGCCCGGGGGAGCGACGTGCGTCGTCGAGGCGCCGTTGGCGAACTTCCAGGCGGTCGACTAGCGCGTCGGCCCGGGACGGACCCGAGGCCGACGTGACGTACCGCCGCCCAGGCATGGCGGCACGTTCCATCACCGCCCACGTTGAGGACCCGGTACCCCCGGCCCGAGATCGCGCCAAACCTAGACGAGGGTCATGGACACCGCTGAATTGCAGGCCGAGGTCGAGCGGCTGCGAGGGCGCGAACGGGCCCTGGAGGACGAGGTGGCCCGGCTCCGCGACGCCGGGGCGTCTCCCGTGGGCTCACCCCGGTCCGACCTCCTATTCACCGCCGCCGAGCAGACCCGGATGGCGATGATCGTCACCGACCCCAACCTGCCCGACAACCCCATCGTCTTCGCCAACCGCGCCTTCCTCGAACTCTCCGGGTACGCGGCCGAGGAGCTCGTCGGCCGCAACTGCCGGTTCCTCCAGGGTCCAGACACCGATCCCGCGGACGTCGCGCGCATCCGGGACGCCATCCAGGCGCGCCGCGACGTGGTCGTCAAGCTGGTCAACCATCGGCGCGACGGGTCGGCCTTCGTCAACGAACTCTATGTCAGCCCCGTCTTCGGCCCGCACGGCGAGCTGCTGTACTTCTTCGGCAGCCAGCTCGACGTCACCCGGTTCAGGGAAAGGGAGGAGGAGATCGCGGGCAGCGGCGCGTCGCTCCGGAGCCTGCTGGAGGAGGGCGAGGCCGGGTTCTGCATCATCGAGATACGTTTCGACGCCGAAGGGCGAGCGGAAGACTACCGCTTCGTGGAGGTCAACTCGGCCTTCGAGCGCCAGTCCGGCCTCGTCGGGGCGGAGGGGCGCTGGATGCGCGAGTTGGTGCCCGACCACGAGCGGCATTGGTTCGATACTTACGGGCAGGTCGCGCGCACGGGTCGAAGCGTTCACTTCAGGGGGACGGCCGCCGGGCTCGGCCGATTCTTCGACGTCCACGCGGTGCGCATCGGCAACCCGGCGTCGAACCGGGTCGCGCTCCTGTTCGAGGACGCCGCGGGTCGCCGGGACAGCGAGGAGCGCCGCGAGACCCGCGACCGCGACAGGACGGCCGAGCGTGACCTGGTCTGGAGGAACAGTCGCGACCTCCTCGTCATATGCGGCTTCGACGGGTTCTACCGTGCGGTCAACCCGGCATGGACAGAGATGCTCGGCTGGCCTGCGGGCGAGGTGTTAGGTGCCCGTTTCGACACCTACGTGCATCCGGAAGATAGGGTGGCGGTGGCGGGCGCGTTCGAGGCGCTAAGGGCGGGCGAGAAGCTCTCGGATCTCGATATCCGCATCATGACGGCGGATGGGAACTACCGCTGGATCTCGTGGAACACCATCCCGATTGGGGACCGCCTTCACGCGGCGGGACGGGACGTCACCGAACGCAAGGCGCTGGAGGAGCAATTGCGCCAAGCCCAGAAGATGGAGGCGGTCGGACAACTGACCGGGGGCGTGGCGCATGACTTCAACAACCTGCTGACCGTCATCAAGTCCTCGACCGACCTGCTGAAGCGACCGAGCCTGACGGAGGAACGTCGCGGCCGCTATGTCGACGCCATCTCGGACACGGTCGACCGGGCCGCCAGGCTGACGAGCCAGTTGCTGGCGTTCGCGCGCCGGCAGGCGTTGCGCCCGGCCGTGTTCGACGCCGCCCAGTCGGTGGCCGCCATCGCCGACATGGTCGGCACGCTGACCGGCGCCCGCATCCAGGTCGAGACCGACACGGACGCGGGCGCCGACGAGGCCGGCCGGCGGCTGCGCTGCCACGTCGACGCCGACCCGAGCCAGTTCGACACCGCGCTCGTCAACCTGGTGGTGAACGCCCGCGACGCGATGCAGGGCGAGGGCCGCCTCCGCATCGCGGTCCGACGCGCCGACCGGATACCGGCCCTGCGGGCCCACGCGGCCGTTCCGGGCGACTTCGTGGCCGTCTCGGTCTCGGATACCGGCGCGGGCATGCCCCCGGATCTCCTCGACCGCATCTTCGAGCCGTTCTTCACGACGAAGGGCGTCGGGCACGGCACCGGGCTCGGGCTCAGCCAGGTGTTCGGCTTTGCGAAGCAGTCCGGCGGGGACGTCGCGGTGGACAGCGCCGTGGGCGTCGGGACGACCTTCACCCTCTACCTACCGCGCTCGGCCCAGGCGGAAACGCGCGAGGAACCCGAGGAGGAGACGGAGCCGCTCATCGACGGCCACGGCACGCCCGTCCTGGTGGTCGAGGACAACGCGGAGGTCGGGGCCTTCGCGACGCAGGCGTTGAGGGAGCTCGGCTACGACGCCGTCTGGGTGACCGATGCGCAGGCCGCGCTCGCCGCCGTCGAGGAGGACGGACAGCGCTTCGAGGTGGTGTTCTCGGACGTTGTGATGCCCGGCATGAACGGGGTCGACCTCGCCCGCGAGATCCGGCGGCGCCGGCCTTATCTCCCGGTCGTGCTGACCTCCGGCTACAGCCACGTCCTGGCCTCGGAGGGCACCGGCGGCTTCCCGTTACTGGGCAAGCCCTACTCGGTGGCGGACCTCGGCCGTGCCTTGCGCAAGGCGCTGCGAGAACGGTCCTCGCTGACCTACGGCTGACGCAGGGACACCTTGCTCCGGTGGCGGTTATCTATCCCCGGGACGTTCCGGCTCGAAGCGCGTTGACCTGCGCTCCCGCTTCGGGCGCACACGAGGGATCACCATGCAGTCCGATACGCCGCGTCCCGGTGACGATCCGTTGCCGCCCATCGGCGACCCGCCGCCCGACCCAGCACCGCCGGAAGGCGACCCGCCGAGCGAGCCGCCGGCACCGCAGCCGCCCGGCCCCATCAACGGGCGCTGAGATCGCGCCGCGCTCCCTTCGCGGGTTGCGCCACCTCGGGACCGGGATGGTGTGACCGATGCCGTGGGGCCGGACCACGGCCATAGCCGGTTTCGCCGGCACCCGGGGCACGTTTGCGTGACGGTGGATGTGCGGCCTGCGTCCGTGCCCTGGTCGCGCTCCTCCCGTGCTATCCAGCCGCTCGATTCCCTCTCCGCCGCCGCTTTCGGTCACCCAGTTTGTTCACGCCCGTCTCCACCACCCATACGCGTCGCCGCCCCGAACCCGGATGTTTCCCGGAGGCGGCTCGCCCGTTTACCGCTCCTGGGAAGCGGGAGATGCGTCGTTGAGCGTGCTTGAGATCGAGCGGCTCCGGCGGCGCGAGCGCGAACTGGAGGCGGAGGTGGCTCGCCTGCGGGGCGCCGAGACCTCGTCGATGGCGAGGCATTGTGAGGCGATCTTCGAAAGCGCGGTTGAATTCGCCATCGTCACCACGGATGGGGATGGACGCATCACGGCCTGGAACCCAGGCGCCGAACGCATCCTGGGCTGGTCGGCCGGGGAGATGCTCGGCCGGGCCGCCGCGACATTCTTCACACTGGAGGACGTGGCGGCCGACCGTCCCGCCGCGGAGATGCGGTGCGCCGCCGAGACCGGACGCTCCGCCGACGAGCGCTGGCACCTGCGCAAGGACGGGTCCCGGTTCTGGGCCAGCGGCGAGATGATGCCCCTCCGCGCCTCGGACGGCGCCGAGATCGGCTTCATCAAGATCCTGCGCGACCGGACCGAGGCGACGGCCGCCGAGGGCGAAGCCCGGCGCGTCCGGGACGAGTTGCAGGTCGTTACCGACGCGCTGCCTGTGCTGATCTCCTTCATCGACCGGGACCATGTCTACCGCTTCGTGAACCGGTACTACGAGACCTGGTTCGGGCGGCCGGCAAGCGAGATCCTCGGGCATCGTGTGGAGGATGTCGTCGGCGCGGGGACGTACGCGGACCGGCTCCCGTTCATGGCCCGTGCGCTCGCGGGCGAGGACATCACCTTCGACGCCGAGATGCCGTTCCTTGGCTCCGCGCCGCGGCAGTCGGAAATCCGCTACATCCCGCGCCGGACCGTCGGCGGGGCGGTGGACGGCTTCTTCGTCATGGTCACCGACATCGCCGAGCGCGAGCGCGCCCAGGCCGCCCTGCGCGAGGCCGAGGACCGTCTCAGGCTGGCGCTGGAAAGCTCCGGTACCGGCATCTACGACTACGACCTCGTCACCGGCACGCTGACCTGGGACGCGCGCACCCGGGCGCTGTTCGGCTTGTCCCCGGACGACCGGGTCTCGTACGAGGAAGCCTTCCTGCCGGGCGTGCACCCGGACGACCGGGATCGCACGGACCGCACCGTCCAGGCCGCCATCGGCGCGGTCGAGGGCTTCGACACCGAGTATCGCGTCGTCGGGCTGCGCGATGGCGTCGAGCGCGCGCTCGCGGCCAAGGGCAACACCGTCTTCCGGGACGGCGTGCCCGTGCGCTTTGTCGGCACCGTGCGCGACGTCACCGAGGCCCGCGCGGCCGAGGCGCGGGCGCGGCGTCTCGCAGCCCTCGTGGAGCAATCGACCGACTTCATCGGCATCGCCGACGCTGGGGGCATGCCCGAGTTCGTCAACGAGGCCGGCCGCAGCTTGGTGGGGCTGGCGGGCCTCGACGAGGCCTGCGCCCACAACCTCGTGGATTACTTCGCCCCGGAGGACCGGGCGACCGTGCTGGAACAAGCGCTCCCGACCGTTCGGGAGACCGGCTTCTGGAGCGGCGACCTGGCGTTCCGCAACTTCGCCACCGGGGCGGCGGTCCCCGTCCACTACACCATCTTCCCCCTCCGCGGGCCGGACGGATCCGTTTCGGGCTATGGGACGGTGACGCGCGACCTGACCGAGCGTCGGCGTCAGGACGCGTTCCGGACCGCACTGATCGAGTTGGGCGACCGCTTCCAGGCTTGCGGCGACACCGCCGCGATGGGGTTCGCCGCCGCCGAGGTCGTGGCCCGTACGCTGGAGCTCGACCGGGCCGGCTACGGGACCGTCGACACGGCGTTGGACACCATCGAGATCGAGCGGGACTGGACGGCCCCGGGCGTCTCCAGCGTCGCCGGCCACCATCGCTTCGGCGACTACGGGGATGTCCAGGCGGGTCTGGTCGAGGGCCGCGAGGTCGTGATCGCGGACGTGGCGACCGACCCGCGGACGGCGTCCGACCCGGGACCCCTCCTGGCCATTGGCGCCCGCGCGCTGATCAACGTCCCGGTGATGGAGCAGGGACGGGTCGTGGCGGTGTTCTTCCTGCACGACCGGCAGGCGCGGGACTGGCGCCGCGACAAGCTCGCCTTCGTCCGAGACGTCGCCGAGCGCACCCGCGCCGCCATCGAGCGCCTGCGCGCCGAGGAGAGCCGGCGCGAGAGCGAGGCGCAATTCCGCGCTTTCGCCCAGGCGATGCCGAACCTTGTCTGGGCCGGGACGAGCGACGGCGCACTATACTGGTTCAACGATCAGGTCTACGCCTATTGCGGCGCCCGTCCCGGCGAACTCGACGGCACGGCCTGGACGACCGTCGTCCATCCCGATGACGCCGAGGCGGCCGGACGTGCCTGGGCCGACGCGCTCGCGGCCGGTAAACCCTACGAGACCGAGTTCCGCATCCGCAGGGCCGACGGGACCTACCGGTGGTTCCTGGTGCGCGCTGAGCCGATCCACGGGGCCGACGGCGCCGTCGTCCGCTGGGTCGGCACGAACACCGACATCGAGGACCGGAGACGTGCGGCGGCGCAGCTCCAGAGCCTGAACGAGAACCTGGAGCAGCAGGTCGAGGAGCGCACCCGCGACAGGGACCGGATGTGGCGCCTGTCGACCGACGTGATGCTGGTGGCGCGCTTCGACGCGACCATCGTGGCCGTCAACCCGGCCTGGACGGCCCTGTTCGGGTGGTCCGAGGGCGAGCTCGTCGGGCGCTCGTTCATGGACCTCGTGCACCCAGATGACGCCGCGTCCACCGCGGCGGCCGCGGGCGACCTGTCGGCCGGCTCGGTGATCCCGCGCTTCGAGAACCGGTACCGGCACAAGGACGGCAGCCACCGCTGGTTGTCCTGGACGGCGGTGCCGGACGAGAGCTTCATCCACGCAGTGGGCCGCGACTTCACCGCCGAGAAGGAAGGCGCCGAGGCGCTGGCCAAGACCGAGGAGGCCCTGCGGCAATCGCAGAAGATGGAGGCCGTGGGCCAGCTCACCGGCGGCTTGGCGCACGACTTCAACAACCTGCTCGCCGGCATCTCGGGCTCGCTGGAACTGATGCAGACCCGGATGTCGCAGGGGCGGATGGGCGACCTCGACCGCTACATGACCGTGGCGCAGGGCGCGGCCAAGCGCGCCGCCGCCCTGACGCACCGGCTGCTGGCCTTCTCGCGGCGCCAGACCCTCGACCCGAAGCCGACCAACGTGAACCGCCTGGTCCACGACATGGAGGAGCTGGTCCGGCGCACGGTCGGCCCCGGCATCCACTTGGAGGTCGTCGGCCTCGCGGGGCTGTGGCCAGCGCTGATCGACCCCGGCCAGTTGGAGAACGCGTTGCTGAACCTCTGCATCAACGCCCGCGACGCCATGCCGGACGGCGGTCGCATCACCATCGAGACGGCGAATAAGTGGATCGACGACGCCGGCTCGCTCCGGCACGACCTCCCGCCGGGCCAGTACATCAGCGTCTGCGTGACCGACACCGGCACCGGCATGACGCCGGACATCATCGACAAGGTGTTCGAGCCGTTCTTCACGACCAAGCCCACCGGCCAGGGCACCGGCCTCGGCCTGTCGATGGTCTACGGCTTCGCGCGCCAGTCCGGCGGGCAAGTGCGGATCTACTCTGAGGTCGGCCAGGGCACGACGGTCTGCCTCTACCTGCCACGCCACTATGGCGAGGCGGGCGAGGACGACGTCGACCGCCGGCTCGCGGAGGCCGGGCGTGCAGGCCAAGGCGAGACCGTCCTGATCGTAGACGACGAGCCCTCGGTGCGCATGCTCGTGACCGAGGTGCTGGAGGATCTCGGCTACACCGCCATCGAGGCCGCCGATAGCGTCGCAGGCCTGAAGGTGCTGCAATCGGACGTGCGCATCGACTTGCTGGTGACCGACGTCGGCCTGCCCGGCGGCATGAACGGACGGCAGATGGCCGATGCCGGCCGCGAGTGCCGGCCCGAGCTGAAGGTGCTGTTCATCACCGGCTACGCCGAGAACGCCGTCCTCGGGAACGGGTACCTGCAGCCCGGTGTGCAGGTCCTGACGAAGCCGTTCGTGCTGGAGACGCTCGCCACCCGCATCAAGGAGCTGATCGCGGACGCGTAGGGGTGCCAGGCCTCGGTGGTACGCACGACCGGTTCTACGGCCGCAACCGTCGGCCATGGCAGGGGACACCTGTCCCTGCCGACTTGTTGGTCGGATGCCTTGCGGGATTCGGGCCGGGGGCTCGCTACGCCTCTGCGGTCGCGGGCGCGAAGGCCCACATGACCTCGATGGCGTGCTCCCGCATGCGGAGGAGGGCCAGGCCATCCAGGACGTCGAACAACTCCCGTTCCGCCTCGCTGGTGTCGCCACCGGCCCCAAACAAGGCGGTCACGGTCCCGGCCAAGTCGTCGGCGCGGCGTTGTTCAGCGGCAGTCTCGGCGCGAACCGTACGCAGCATCGTGTCCAGGGGCATCGTCGGGTCGTCCGGTGGAAGCCCACGAACTCGGGCATGTCCAAACGCTTGGAAACGGCCAAGGTTGCTCGGGCCGACCCCGGGAGCGCCATGACGACCTGCCGCGGGACACCTTTCGGACGTGGAGTGGTTGTTGCCGGCGCCCACTCTCGGAGCCCCCATGCCGAACCCGTTCTATGCCGCGTTCCTGCTCGCCTTCGAGGCGCATAAGGTCATCCAGTTGCGACTGATTCGGATCGCCTGGGGCGGGGCCGAGGCACAGGCTGAGATGGTGTCGATGGTTGGCGAGAAGGTCGTAGCCGCGATGGAGGCGGCCAACACCCTGATGGCGGGCGGGACCCACGGCGAGGTCGTCGCGCGCTACCGGGAACTGGTCGCCGACAACACGCGCCGCCTCATGGGCTGAACGGCACCGCGACGGCCCGACCGGGAAGGCGGCCGACTCCCTTAGACACTCCGTCCCGCCCTTGACGGGCCGCAGGCCGTTGGTAGCCTTGAGCCAGCCCGACAGCAGCATGGCGAGGTGGTGTTCCGGCACGGCCGGCTCCGGCAGCAACAGCGTCTTGCCATCATCGTCCAGGGCCATCTCGTCGCCGGCGCTCTCGGCTAGGAAGAAGGCTTGGTCCTCGTCCTCGACGATCTCGGCGGAGTGCAAGAGGTCCGGCTCGATGATGTCGCGACCGCGGACTACCTGGGCGTGGGTCGTGCCGTCCACGTCCTTCCAGCAGGCCCAGAGCACGTCCGCCTTCTCCCGCGCCCGCAGCCACTCCCAGGAACCGCGACCGCCCTGGGCGTACCTCTCGTGCGCGATGTTGAAGACGATTTTGTACCAGTCCGACATGGGTGCCTCCGGACGCGGGAGGGCATCCTGGACCGCGCGGCTAAAAAAAAGTGCCTGACCTCGGGGTTCGGTCTTTGCGCCGGGCGTAGCGTTCGTCGACCGCGGGACACGCATGTCAACGACGGGCGAAGCCAGGCGCCGCTCGCGTCAGACCTTCAGCCGGTCGATCAAGGCCCTGAGGCCGCCGGAGATATGGCGCCGGCTCGGATAGTAGAGGAACAAATCATCCCGCACGGCGCACCAGTCTTCGAGGCACCGACGCAGCGTGCCGGCTTCGAGATGGGGCCGTGCGCGATCCTCCCAGACATAGGCAAGCCCTGCGCCCTGCAGTGCCGCCTCGACCATCAGTTCCTGATGGTCGAGCGTCAGCGGCCCATCGACCTCGACCTCGATGGCCTCACCGTGCATCTCGAAGCGCCAGTTGAAGATTCGGCCGCTGGGGAAGCTGTACCGGATGCCGACATGATATCGGAGATCCCGCGGGTGCTCCGGCGCCGGATACCTGTCCAGGTAGTCGGGTGACCCGATCACGGCGAAGCGCTGCGTTGGCCCGATCCGCACCGCCACCATGTCCTTGGACAGAACTTCCCCGAACCGAATACCTGCGTCGAAGCCCTCTTCGACGATGTCGATCAACCGGTCGGTCGCCACGATGTCGAGGCGCAGGCCCGGGTTGTCCGCGACAAGGGAGGCCAGAACGTCCCGCAGCAGGAAGGGTGCGAGAGATGTGGGAAGGTTGATCCGGACCGCCCCGAACGGCGTCGCACGGAACGTGTTCAGGCCTTCCTGAGCCTTCTCGATCTGTTTGAAGGCCGGCGCGAGGTCGGCGAGGAACCGCTCGCCCGCATCGGTCAGGGCGACGCTTCGGGTGGTGCGCTGGACCAGCCTGACGCCGGTGCGTTCCTCCAGGCTTCGGATCGCGTGGCTGACGGCGGACGAGGCGACGCCGCGCTCGGTCGCGGCCTTACGGAAGCTGCGATGCCGGGCGACCGCCAGGAAGGTAGCCAACTCGCCGAGCTCGCCGCCTCGCATTGCTCTGTCCCACTCACCACTGCACGCAGAATTTAGCGCGTTATCGGAACAGTCTGGCGTCGCTAAGTTCGGGGCATCGGCAATTGCCCACAACGAAGGAAAGCCAATGCCCCGCGTCGTACGCTTCCACGAGATCGGCGGCCCCGAGGTCCTCAAGGTCGAGGACGTCACGGTGCCCCCGCCCGAGGCCGCAGAGGTCCAGATCCGGGTGAGGGCCATGGGCCTGAACCGAGCCGAGGTCATGTTCAGGACTGGCCAGTACGTCACCCAGCCGACCTTCCCAGCTACCATTGGCTATGAGGCGGCGGGCACGGTGGAAGCGGTTGGGCCGGACGTCACCGGCTTCGCCGTCGGTGACGCTGTGAGCGTCGTGCCCTGCTTCACGCTTGGCGAGTACGGCCTGCACGGCGAGCTCGTGAACGCTCCTGCCTTTGGGGTGGTGAAGCACCCGGACAATCTCTCCTGGGCGGAGGCTGCCGCCACCTGGATGATGTTCACCACCGCTTATGGCGCGCTCGTCGACATCGCGAACGTCCAGGCGGGTCAGACGGTGCTTATCCGCGCCGCCTCCAGCAGCGTGGGCCTGGCCGCCATTCAGATCACGAAGGCGCTCGGCGCGGTGCCGGTCGCCCTGACGCGCCGAAGCAACAAGCGGGACGAGCTCCTCAGGCACGGGGCGTCCCACGTCATCGCCACAGAGGAGCAGGACCTTATCGCGGAGGTGAACCGCATTACCGACGGCAAGGGGGCCAACGTCGCTTTCGACCCTGTCGGCGGTCCGGAGGTCGCGAAGATCCTCGACGCACTGGCCTACCTCGGCATCTTCTTCCAGTACGGCGCCCTCGACATGGCCCCGCTCTCGGTCCCGGTCATGCCACTTTTGGGCAAGGACCTGACGGTGCGCGGCTACCAGCTCTTCGAGATCACCAAGGACCCTGCCCGCTTGAAAAAGGCTAAGGACTACATCGTGAAGGGGCTCGCCTCGGGCGCGCTAAAGCCGGTCGTCGCCAGGACGTTCAAGCTCGACCGGATAGTCGAGGCGCACCGCTTCATGGAGAGCAACGAGCAGGTCGGTAAGATCGTCGTCACCGCCTGAGCGGACGATCATTCCTGGGCGGGTGCGGTCTCCACCCGATAGCGGAGCCAGACCATGCCCCCCTCAAGCGTCTCGGTGTGGAGGTGCCGGAGCGCCTGTCCGGCGCCCGGCCGCTCCTCGGGTCCGCCCTGGTACTCGAAAATCGTTTCCACCCCGGCGAGGCCATCGACGGCCGGGTGGATGAGCACGCTGATCTCGTCGATCAGCCCGGCCTTCAGGAAGGCGCCGTTGATGGCCGCCCCGCCCTCCAACAGCAGGGTCTTTACGCCGAACGTCTTGCCGAGCGCATCCATAGCCTTGGCGAGGTCGCGACCGTCCGGGCCGGCGAACAGGTAGGATACGCCGTCCTCCTGCAACTCCGCCAAGTACGCGTCGGACACCTGTTCCGAGAGCACGGCGACGGCGTGGTCTCCGTGCAGGTGGTCCTGCCCGTAATGGACCTTGCCGTGCGGGTCGATGGCGACCGCGAGGTCCCGATCCCTTCGGTCGCCGATGAACGGCTCGCGCGAGGTGATGCCGGGACCCGTCGTCGTCCGGGCCTTCCCCTTCGAGATCTCCTGCATGGTGACACGCCCGCACATCCAGCCCTGGGCGCCGAACTTGGCGGAGACCTCATCGTAGTGCTTGCGGAGCCGAGCGGCGTCGACGCCAGCGGCTGGGCCGGTGAACCGGCTCGGATGCAGCTTGCCGTCGATGGACGTCACCATGTGGCAGATGATCTTCGGACGCATCGCGCGACCACCTTCGCCTCGCCTCATGCCGCCTCCGGCATTCGGTCGAGTAGCTTGTCGAGGGTGATCGGATAGTCCCGTACCCTGATGCCGGTGGCGTTGTAGACCGCGTTCGCCACTGCCGCGCCGACCCCGCAGATGCCGAGCTCGCCCACGCCCTTCGCCTTCATCGGCGAGGACATCGGGTCGACCTCGTCGAGGAAGACCACCTCCTGGTGCGGGATGTCGGCATGGACCGGCACCTCGTAACCGGCGAGGTCGTGATTGGCGAAGAAGCCACGCTTGGTGTCGACCGCGAGCTCCTCCATCAGGGCCGCGCCCGTGCCCATGGTCATCCCGCCAATCACCTGGCTCCGGGCCGACTTCGGGTTGAGGATGCGCCCGGCCGCGCACACCGCCAGCATCCGGCGGACCCGGGTCTCGCCGGTGTAGGCGTCGACGCCGACCTCGACGAAATGCGCCCCGAAGGTCGATTGCTGCTGCTTCTTCGAGATGTCGCCGAACTCGATGGTGTCCTCGGCCGAAACCTCACCCTTGCTCGCCGCCTCGCCGAGCGGCACCGCGCGGTTGCCGGCCCGCACCTGCCCGTCGGCGAACACCGCGTCGGCCGAGTTGATGCCGAGGCGCTGCGCCACCGCCTCGCGCAGCTTCACGCAGGCCGCATAGACGCCGGCCGTCGAGGAGTTGCCGCCGAACTGCCCGCCGGACCCGGACGAGACCGGGAAGGCGGAGTCGCCTAGGCGGACAACCACCTTGTCGAGCGGCAAGCCCATCATCTCGGCGGCGGTCTGGGCGATGATGGTGTAGCTGCCCGTGCCGATGTCGGTCAT
>Ga0160429_1000511_pt1 | contig 33322 bp, 26 predicted proteins | sample SolpanmetagenomR_FD_108199 | JGI IMG/M metagenome (GOLD analysis project Ga0160429, IMG submission 108199) | Solar panel surface microbial communities from Lawrence Berkeley National Laboratory, California, USA - R | ecosystem: Engineered > Built environment > Solar panel > Unclassified ... | reverse complement strand
TTAAGCATTACTGGCTCACGCCGGCTGATTATCAAACACTTGACACCTTGCGAGAGCGGTTAGACTACATCGTCAAGCACATTGGCACTGAATATACGGTTACTTTTGTCTGACTACTTAACTCGCTATTTTTAATTTATACCAAAAGAGTGGGCTGGCTTGGGAGCCGCGCTGTTAGCATGGTATTCAGGAAGTAAGGGGGTAGCTTGGACTTTGTAGGCCGAGCTACCCCTTCTTTCTTGACGCTAAAAAGGCTCCCGCAGTAGTGCGGGAGCCTTTTTAGCGTCAAGAAACCAGCTTTGCCCGGCTAGCCGAGGTGGCTGAGGGCACTAGCTAGGGCCTGGCGCACCGTTTGGAGAGCCTGCTCGGGGTTGGGGCCGAGGTGGAGGTGGATGGCCCGGCGGCCATTATCGCGCAGGGCTTTCAGGTCGCCTTGGGCTTGGGCATTCTCAAAGGTGCCGAAGGTATAGGTGCGGCCCGGCAGCGGCAAATCCTGCGGGTGGTCGGCGGTAAACTGCACAAACAAGCCCACGTTGGGGCCGCCCTTGTGGTACTGCCCAGTCGAGTGCAGAAACCGCGGGCCGTAGCCCGAGGTGGTGGCAATGCGCAGCTTATCCTGTACCTGCTTACGAATGTCGGCAAGCGACTCATTTACCGACTCGGTCTCGTGCAGGTAGGCTTGCAGCGTCATAAAGTTGCCGGGCTGTGCCTGCTGGAAGAACGCGAGCAGCACGCCGGCCGCGTCGGCACCCTGCACGTCGGCGTAGTAGCTGATGCCGGCCTCGGTGGCGGCGGGCTCGCCAGGGCTGGGCAGCTGGCCCTGCTCGGTCACGACTTTCATCAGCGCATCGGTGGCCGTTTTGGCGGCTTGCACGTTGGGCTGGTCAAAAGGGTTGATGCCCAGCACGATGCCGACTACGGCCACCGCAATTTCCCAGCGGTAAAACTCGCGGCCCAGGTCCATAGGCTCCTTCAGGCGAATGAGGATAACCGGGTGGCCCGCCTCTTCCAGCTTCTTGAGCTTGTTGGTGTTGTCGTGGTCAGCAAAGTCATCGTAGCCCACGTACACAAATACGCGGTCGGTGCCGTACTCCTCGGGCGTGCCCAGCGGCTCGCCGGCCACCGGCAGCACGCCTTTGCCCTCCTTACCCGTGCTTTCGGCAAAGAGCTGCTCTAGCCACAAGCCCAGGCTGCTGAGCGAATCGGGGGTGATGAGCGTGAGCTTGTCGCGGCCTTCTTTGGCCAGCTCGCCGAGCGCGGCGCCGAGCGCCAGGCCGGGGTTGCCGGCTACCGGGCCCTGCGCGCCGCAGTCGCGCATCATCTCGACGGCGCCCTGGGTGAGGGCCGAAATGTTGATGCCGTACAGGGCCGCGGGCACTAGCCCAAAGTACGTGAGGGCCGAAAAGCGCCCGCCCACTTCGGCAAAGTTGAGGAAGATGTGGCGGTAGCCTTCGGCCGTGGCCTGGGTTACAAACTTGGAGCCCGGGTCGGTAATGGCTACGAAGTTTTCGCCGGCCTTATCACCCTTGAGGGCCTTTACTTTATCGTAGAAATAGTCGCCGAAAGCGAGCGGCTCGGCCGTGGTGCCCGACTTGCTAGCCACGATAAACAGCGTATGCTCAAGCGGCAGCTCCTGCTCCAGCTCGGCCACGGTGCCGGGGTCGGTGGTGTCGAGGATTGAGAGCGGCAAATCGCCCTGCCCCCAGTGAAACGAGCGCTGAAACACAATCGGCGCCATGGTGCTGCCGCCCATACCCATCACCACCACGTGCTGGAAGCCCGCCTGCTTCACCTCGTGCACAAACTTGGTGATTTCGGGCACCGCCTGGTGCATGATTTCGGGCGTGGTGAGCCAGCCCATAAAGCTGCGGATGCTGTCCTGCGCCGCCGCATCCTGGGTCCACAGCGTGGCATCTTTCTGCCAAAAGCGGGTGGTAAAATTATCGGCGTTGAGGGCAGCGATCTTGGCCTCTACCGCGGGCTGGTACTGGCCCAAGTTGTAGGTAGCGGCAAACGAAGTATCTGACATGGAAAGGGTGGTTTGGAGGAATGATCGATAGTTGGGGCGGGGCCAGGCGGCGGATTGCCTTCGCAGTAGGACAGGTGGAGAAAAGGATTGTTTACTTCAGAATTGTAACGGTGCCGGTCTGAGTAAAAGGTTGATTGGCTTCATCCTGCATGGTGAGGCGCCACACGTAGGCCGAGTTGACCGGCGCGTGGCCCTGGATGGTGCCATCCCAGGTTTGGCTGCGGTTGGTAGCCCGAAACACTTCCTGGCCGCTCCGGTCGATTACTACGAAAGTAAAGGCGCTTAGGTAACGCCCCTTGAGCTCCAGCACGTCGTTGAGGCCATCGCCATTGGGCGTAAAAGCATTGGGCACCACCAGGCGTGGCCGCCGCGCAAGGCTGGCCACGTTGGAGTAGCTGACCGCACCGGCCGGCAGCCCCGCGCCGCTCGCCTCGATGCGGTAGCGCAATATCTGGCGGTCGGTGGGCGGGGCGAGATCGAGATACTCAAGGCCGGCGGTGGGAGCCGAGGTGGCCAGCACCGTGCCGTCGGCCGCGAGGCTGAGCACCCGGTAGCTGGCCGCCAGGCCGGGGCTGCCCGGCCCCCGAAAAGCCGACCAGGTGAGGCGCGCCGTGAGGCCATCGGGGTCGGTGGCCGCCACCGCGAGCAAGCTGGGGCAAGTAGCGGGGCTAGCCGCCGACGTATTGCCGCACACGTCTTGCAGGCGCACCGTGTAGCAGGGCGGCGCGGCTTGCAGCTGGGTTAGCGCGGCGGGGTCGCGTAGGGTATCAACGGCGCCGGCCAGTACTGGAAAATCGACGTTGCCCGGGCCGCCCTGGCGGCTGTAGTACAGCTGGCTACCAGCCGGCAGCGCGGCCCCGCCCGGCTGGATAGTCGCTAGCAAGACCTGGTTGGCGAGCGTAAAGCTGGCGTTGAGCAACGGGACTGCCGGGGGCAGGGTCGATACCGTGGGCACGGCCACCTCGTTAGAAACGGACTTGCTGCTCGCCCCCACGGTCGCTTGCAGGTGGTAGGTATAGCGGGTGCCGCAGGTTACGGCCGCGTCGGCGTAGCTCGTGGCGGCGGCGGGTAGGGTAGCCAGCGCGGTGCCATTGCGTAGCAGGATGTAGCCATCTACCGGGCCGGCCGTTTGCCAGGTTAGGGTATTGACATTATTGACCGAAGCGCCGCTGAGTACGAGGGTCGGCACGAGGGTCGAAAAAGATGAATCGGTAGCGCAAAAGTCGCGGCGGCCCAGGCGGTACTGCCCGGCCGGCGCATTGGGCAGCGTGAGGCTGGTGCTGCCGGCCGCCACCGCCGCCACCCGCCGAAAGCCAGTGGGGCTGCTGGCATCAGCGCGCTGTACATCGTATAGATAACCTGCGCTTAGGCTACCCACTTCGAGCAGTACACTGCCGGGCAGCGGCCCCGCGCTGGTGAGGCGGCTCAGTACCGGCGTGAGCGGGGCGGCTAGCGCTGGTACGGGCTGGCTGACGCGGCCTTCGCAGAGGCCATTGGCACGGTAGCGGCCGATGAGGGTGACGCTGCTACCCGCTGGCCCGGAAATGGTGGTAGTGGAGCCTGCTGCTAGCGGCCCGAGCAGGGTCGGCGACCCATTTACCTGCGCATAATATTGGTCATAGCGGCTATCGGTGATGGTAAGGGCTACCTGATTGTTTTGACAGGCCACCAGCGTAAACGTCGGCGCGGTAGAAGCCAGTACCTGAAAATTGCGCACGTATACTGTGCCCACTCCACCGCTGGCTGGGTTGGCCAGCTCCGATACCGTGAACATCCCGGCCGTAGTAGGCGTGAAGACGTTGCCGGGCAGCTGGGCAGCTACAAAATCGCAGTTGGTGGGCGTTACGTTGGTGCCTGGCAGCGCATTGTAGTACAGGAGGTTGGTTGGCACCGTCCGGCCGCAGGCGGGGGCGAAGCGCACGGCTCGGCCCACGCACAGGGCCTGCACTTCCTGGCCCGTCAGCACGTCGGTCGCGCTGAAGGGCGCCGCGCACGGCGGCGTGTTCACGGTGCATTGGGCCAGGGCGCTGGTCGGCAGCAGCGCTGCTAGCCCGGCCACCAGCAGCCAGCAGCTACTGAGCCTAAGAAGAAACGATTTCATGCAAACAGCAACGAAGACTTTACGTCCAGTGGTATTCCCGCACGAAGCGGGCAGCCCGGTGCAGGTCGGGAGCCAGCACGCGGGCGTGAGCCACGAAGGTAACGTGTTCGCGGAAGGCTGCTACCGCCGCCAGGGCCGGGCTGCCACCGAGCGTAGCGGAGCTAGCGGTGCGGTGCAAGTCGAGGGCCTGCGCCGCCACCAGCAACTCAATGCCCAGGATTTGCTCGGTATTTTCGACTGCTCGCAGAGCCCTGGTGGCCGCTTGGGTGCCCAGGCTTGGCAACTCGCCCGGGTTGCCGCCCCAGTCATCCCAGGGGCTAGCGCTGGTTGGCCCGCATAGCTGCCGATTCTGGCCAGCCAGGCTAGCGGCGGTGCGGTACGGGCCTGCCAGCCCCAGGGGCAGCCCGGGCGTGGCCAAGGCAGGTGGTAGCCCATGGTGGCCCGCCAGCAGCTGGCCGGTACGCTGCCCCGAAAGGCTGCCCAAAGCCGCCGCGGCCGGCGCCAAGTGGTCGAGCACCAAGGCTAAAGGCGAGTTAACTGAATCAGCCTCCCGCTCGCTGGTCCGGGCCACAGCAGCGCCCGCGTTGCAAGCCTGCTGCACCGCCTGAGCCACGTAGGCCACCGCGGCCCGGCTTGTCTCATAAGTTGGTGACTGGTAGCCAATAGTATAGGCTGCGCCCGTCGCCGCGGCCGACAGCTCCCTAAGCGCGTCGGCGGCCCGGAGCAGGTGCTCGGCGCGTTCCAGCGCCTCGGTGGCGTAGGCCAGCGTAAACTCCTGGCCGTCGAGCAGCGCCCGGCCTGCCGCCTCCGGCAGCGCCACGGCCTCCCAGCCAAAAAGGCCCAGCACATCGGCCGAAGCCAGGCGGTAGCCCTGGTAATCGACCTCGCCGAGCCCCAGCAACGGCAGGCACAGGTGGGCTAGTGGTACCGCATCGGTGGCTCCGAGAGCGCCCTGCTCGGGCACCACCGGCCACACGTCGCGGTTGAAAAAATCGACCAGCCGCTGGGCCGCCGCCCGCTGGGCAGTGCTAGCAGTACTGCTCAAGCGCTGGGCCAGCAGCAGCAGCATACGGCGCACTAGTGTAGCTGGCACGTTGGGGCCCACGCCACAGGTGTGCGCTAGTAGCCAGTCGGGCAGGGCAGTTGGCTCGGTCTGAGGCGGCAGCGAACTGCCAGGGCCAGCGGGCTGCCGGGCGCCAGCCCCGGAAGGCAGGCGCAGGGCCTCGCGGCTGCGCAGCGTGGCGGCTAGCTCGGGGAGGGTAAGGGGCTGGTCGGCAGAGAAAAAAGGCATGAGTAGAAGCCGGAAAAATAGCCCGGCAAAGGTCAGCTTGGGCGAGTTAACCAGCCGGTGTGCCGCCGTAAAACTACTAGTCCTGGGCGCAGTTCCCGCCCTGCTAGCGGGGCGGGAACTGCGCTAGCCAGCTTGCAAACTCAGTGGCGACGATGCGCTGGCCACTGATACCGTCGCTCGCTTCCGAAGCCAGAAATACAATGGGCTCGGCCAGCACGTCGGGGCTCAGCAGGTGCACCTTGCCGGCCAGGGCGGCTTTGGCTTCGGCCGGAATCATGCCGGTATCGGTAGCGCCGCCGGGCAGCAGCATATTCACATCAATGTGGGCGGCGCGCAAGTCCTCGGCCATGATGAGCGAGAGCGACTCGGCTCCCGCCCGCGACGGTCCGTAGGGTACGAAGCCGGGGCGCCGCATGGTTTCGTGGTTCATCGAGATGTTCACGATCTTACCCCGGCCCTGCTCGATAAACAGCGGGGCAAAGGCCTTCGCTACCAAAAAATAGCCCGTTAGATTGGTGTCGATAACGTCGCGAAAACCCGCCGCGCTCACCTCGTAAAACGGCTGCGGCCGGGTCAGGAAGTCGGGGTTTACGGTGCGCATGCCGATGCCGGCATTGTTCACCAGCAAGTCGAGGCCGCCCCAGTGCGCGCGCACCCAGGCCACGGCTTCGGCAATGGAAGTTTCATCGCGCACGTCCAGCACGAGGGTGCGCACGGCGAGGGTGGCGGCTATTAGCTGGGCTTGGGCCTCGGCCAGCTTGCCCGCGTCGCGGCCCGTAATAATTACGGTGGCGCCCGACTGGGCCAGCGCCTTCGCCATGGCCAAACCCAGGCCGCTGGATGCGCCGGTAAGCAGTACCTTTTTGCCGAGCAATAGAGAAGAAGTAGTCATGGGGTAGCAGTAGGAGGAATGGGGTTACTCGGCTGGGCGGCTAGCCGGCTCACACCGTCAGGGCCTGTACCACTTCGCTCAAAGCCAGGGTTTTCTCCTCGCCGGTTTTCAGAATTTTGATTTTCACCTCGCCGGTCGCCAGCTCGTCCGGGCCCAGGATAATGACCAGCGGAATGCCCTTGGCATCGGCGTACTTGAACTGCTTGGGCAGCTTGCCGGCGTCGGGGTAAAGCTCGGCCGGGATGCCGGCGGCGCGCAGCTCGGCCAGCAGCGGCAGCGCGGCGCGGCCGCTGGCCTGGTCGAAGTTGGTGAGCAAGACCCGCGTAGGCGTTTCGCCGGTTTCGGTGAATAGATTGAGGGTTTCGAGGCAGTCGTAGAGGCGATCGACGCCAAACGAGAAGCCCACGCCCGACACGCCCGGCAGCCCAAACGAGCCGGTGAGGTTGTCGTAGCGCCCGCCGCCGCTCACGCTGCCCATCGCCACGTTGTTGATTTTGACTTCAAAAATGCAGCCCGTGTAATAGCTCAGGCCACGCGCCAGGGTGGGGTCAAACTCCAGGCGGTCGAACTGCCTGAAGCCGCTGGCTTCCAGGATGGCGCACACCTCGGCTAGCTCAGCAAGCCCTTTGTAGCCAGCGTTTGCTACCTCAGCGGCAGCCTGGTCGGCTAAATCAATTTCCTTAGGGAAACCCACTTCATCAACGCTTTCATTGATAAAGTGACTCCGAAGCAGCCTTAGCTTCTGCTGAAAATCTCCTTCAACCGCAAGCACCGTGAACAGCACATTAATGGCGCGTTCGGAAAAGCCTTTCTCGATTAATTCCTTGCTGACTCCATCGCGCCCAATTTTGTCAAGCTTGTCGATGGCAACTAGCAAGTCTGTTTCACGTCCCTCACCCAGAGCCTCATAAATTCCGCGCAACACCCCGCGATGGTTGATTTTAATGGTAAAATCATTGAGCCCTAACCCGTTGAGAACCTGCGTCATCATGAGCACAATCTCGGCTTCGCAGAGCAGCGAGTCGGTGCCTACCACGTCGGCGTCGCACTGGTAAAACTCGCGGTAGCGGCCGCGCTGGGGGCGGTCGGCGCGCCACACGGGCTGCATCTGGTAGCGGCGGAAGGGGAAGGTGAGCGTGCCGCGGTTCATGGCCACGTAGCGGGCGAAGGGCACGGTGAGGTCGTAGCGTAGGCCTTTTTCAGCGATTTTGGGGAGCACGGCCTTGGGGCCGGCTTCGAGGTCTGCGGCCGTCACGAGGGGCGTGACTTCACCCCGGCGCTCTTTCACCAGGAAGTTGCCGGAATTCAGGACTTTAAACAGGAGCTGGTCGCCCTCGTCGCCGTACTTGCCGGTGAGCACGGAGAGGTTTTCGAGCGTCGGGGTTTCGAGCGGCGCGTAGCCAAACGTTTCGAAGGTGCGCCGAATAACGTTGAAAATATGCTGGCGGCGGGCCACCTGGGCCGGGCCAAAATCGCGGGTGCCTTGCGGGATGCTGGGTTTTTCCATTGCCCCGCAAAGGTAGGTTTAGCAATTAGCAGTTATCAATCAACAATGAACAGCCCGCGCCGGCGGCTGGCGGCGCCTTCCCGGCTATTGGGGCGGCAGCTACGTATGCGGGGCATTGCTCACCAGCTTATATTTCGGTACATGCGCCTTTTTTACCCTTGCCTAGGTTTGGTCCTGGCGCTGGCTAGCCCAGCTGCCGCCCAAAAGCTTCAAAACGACACGATTAAGGTAGATAAGCGCCACTATACGCTGGTTAACCCTACGCCCCGCAAGTACATGCGCCCGATGGTGCCCGATCGGCCCGGCATCACCGAAAGCCCTTATTCGGTCGATGCGGGCCACTTTCAGTACGAAACCGACGTGCTGCGCTTGCTCACGCGCCACGAGGGGCCCACGCACGGCCACGACTGGTACGTAAACCACTTCTTGGCTAAAATTGGCCTCAGCGACCGCACTGATTTTCAGGTGGCAGTGGATTCTTACACCTACTCGCACAACTTCGACGACAGCCAAGCCGCTCAAAACCCATTCGACCAAAACCAGCTCAACCGGGGCCTGGGCGACGTGACGCTGCGCCTCAAGCACACCCTGCTGGGCGACGACGACAGCCGGGGCGCGCTGGGCCTCATTGGCTACGTGGAGCTGCCCACCGGCGGCGCCGTCGGCGACGGCGGCTACGAGCCGGGCCTCACCCTCACCGGCGTGTTTCAATGCACCAAAGATTGGAGCGTCGGCGGCCAGGTGGCGAGCAACTTTTTCTTCGACCCCAGCGCTAGCCAACATTTTTTACAGCTCACGCCCACCATCACCACCGACTACCAGTTTACCAAGCTGGTGCAGGCCTTCGTAGAGCTGGTGAGCTACTGGGACACGCGCCAGGCTACCTGGCGTAGCTCCATCAACCTCGGGCCGCAAATTGATATCAGTGATAATGTGCAACTTGACTTCGGGACGCACCTGCCCATTACGCACTCCGTAGATCGGGAGTATTTCCTGGGCCTGAGCTTCCGGCACTGAGCCGGGCGGGGCAGAGCCGTTACGTTCTAGCTGCATCGCCCCTCGGAAGGCTAGCGGCTGGCCTGGGCGCGCACGGCGTAGGCAGCGGGCGCGGGCAGGTGGCGCTGGTCGAGCACGACCAAAACGCGCTCGCCGGCCTGGACCTGCGCCGTAATTTTCTGATTTAGGCGCTGGGTGCGAAACGTGCGCAGGTGGTCGTTGATGGCCTGCACAAAGGTCTCCGTGGGGTGGCTAGCTGGGGTTTGCGGCCCGAGGTCGGCCACGGTGCGCTGCCACCACGGGCCGCCCGCGGGGCAGAGGCGGCGGTAGGCCGCAGCAAATTCGGCCGGGCTTTGGATAACCTGCTCGGTGCCGGGCAAAAAGGCCGCGCTGTTTTTAATAAGCTCCCCCATGGCTTGCGTAGCCAGGACTTTGGAGATGCCAGTATTTTGGCGCCGCTGCTGGCTGGCGCGCAGCAGGCAGTAGAGCTTGAGCTGCGTCGGTTCCACGCGGGCGCGCAAGTACTCGTACTCGGCCAGGGGATCGTCGAGGCGCTCGGTGGGTACGTGGTGCTGCTGGGCCAGCAGGCGCACGTAGGCCGATTCGCCCAGCCGCTCGATGGTAGTGGCTTCGGTGCTATCGACGCCCGTATCAGGCTTTTCGAAGAGCACTACCGTGGGCTGGCTAGCTGCCATGGCCTGCCGCAGCCGGGCAAACTGCTCGTGGCGGGCGTCGTGCGTGTTTACCAGCCCAAAGTAGGTAACGCTCCCCTTAACAGTAGGTTGCGTGGCTACCCCTGGGGCCGACGCGCTAGCCGGCGCCGGCTGCGTGGTGGTAGCTTGGGCAAAGGCCCCGGCGGCGGGAGCTAGCAGCGCGGCGGCTAGTAGAAAGGCGGGCGTTTTCATGGCTCAGAAAGGAAAAAGGGTGGAGAGAAAAAGGAGGGAGTCCTATTGGTAGGAAAAGCAGTTGGTGAGCAAGCTGGCTTAGCCGCCAAACCCGCTGCCACCGCTCGGGGCCGAGTCGATGCGGCCTTCCTTGGCCTTGGTGGCGCCGATAAACCAGGTGAAGCCCAGCCAGCCCACGCGCGTTTCGTACTTGCTATAAAGGCTGGTTTGCAGCTCGGGGGTAGCTAGCTCGGTGCGGCGCACCTGGGTGTTGAGCAGGTCGGATACCCGCAGGGTGAGCGCGGCGCGGTCGCCAAACAGGCGCTGGCGCAGCGCCAGATCGAGGCCGCCGGTGGGTAGCTGGCGGCCCTGGGCCGTGAGCACCGTCGAGCGCACGGTGCCGGTGAGCTGCACGTCGAGGCCCTTGCGGGGCGTGAAGCTGTTGGCGAGCCGGGCGGTGCCGGCCAGAGCCGAGCGGTTGGCGGTGTTGGCCGCGTTGGCGGCAATCTGGCTGCGGTAGATAGAGCCGCTGGCCAACACGCGCCACCACTTGGTAAGGGGCTGGGCCCAAGTCATTTCGAGGCCCACGTTGGTGGTGCTGCCCAGGTTTTGGTAGGTTTCCTGGGTTACCACGCCCACGTTGCTGAGGCGGGTAGCCAGCGTGTCGATGCTGCGGATGCGCTGGATAGCCTGCTGGGTAAAGCGCGCAAACACCGTGCTCGTGATGCTGGCCCCGCCCGCCAGGTTGAGCTGGTGGCCCAGCTCCAGGTTGTGGCTAAACTCGGGTAGCAGCGCGGGGTTGCCCTGGCGGTAGTTGCGCGGGTCCTGGTACATCTGGATGGGCAGCTGCTGCATAAAGTCGGGCCGGTTCAGGCGTCGGGCGTAGCTGACTTGCAGGCGGTTCTGGCCCGGCTCCTTGCCCAGCTCGCGGGCCACCGTGGCCGACGGAAACACGTTCACGTAGCCCCGATTTACATTGGCCCGGCCGTCGGCCACGCCCCCGCTCAGGAAGGTAGCCTCGCTGCGCAGGCCGCCCTGGGCACTCCAGCCGTGGGCCAGCGTGCGCTGGTAAGTGGCGTAGGCCGCGGGCATCACCTGCGTAAAGCGGTAGTCAAACGAGCGGCTGTCGTCGCGCGCAAACTCGGCACTCGGGTCGGTGCCGGGCACCAGCATGGCGGTGGTGCCGGTATTGCGGAGCGTCTGCATGCGCACGCCGGTTTCGAGCTTGCTCTTGCCATCGGCAAACGGCAGCGTATAGTCAGCCTGCCCAAAATAAATCTGCGCCTGCACCTGCTGCTGCTGCCTGAAGCCCGCGGGCGCGGGGCCACCGCTCAGCAGCTGGCTCACCGGCAGGTTGGCGTCAATGTTCACCAGGCCGGCGTTGGCAGTCAGCTCGCGGCCCTTGTGGGCCTCCCAGGTGCGGCGGTAGTCGGCCGAGCCCCGCAAAATTTTCACGTCAACATCGGCAGTTTCCAGGCCCTGCTGCGTGATCACCGTGGGTGAGCCCACGGTTTGCTGGGTCAGGGTTTGGTTGTCAACCTCGTGCTCGCGCTCCCACTGCGGCTGAATGCTCAAGCTCAAGGTTTGCTCCTTGCTTAGGTCGTAGCTCAACCCTAGGTCGAGGCCGTGAAACCGGTTGTGCTGCGTGCCCTGGCCCTGCTGGGTAGTAAAGAGGCTGCTGCCCCCGTCGAGCAGGGCCGTTTGCGTGTTACTGTTGCGGGTGCGGTAAGTCTGGTCGTTGCCGTCGTAGCCCAGGTTCCAGGTGGCTTTGCCGTGGTGGCGGCTCAGGTTCAGGCTGGGCGAATACTTGTCGCGGGTGCCCACTACCAGGGCCGCCTGGCCGTTCCAGCCCTCTTTCTTGTTCTTCTTGGTAATGATGTTGATGACGCCCGCCCCGCTGGCATCGTACTTGGCCGAGGGGTTGGTCATCACCTCCACCTGCGCGATACTAGAGGCCGGCAGCTGGTCGAGGCGCGGGCCGGCGCCACCGTTGCCGGTGCCGGCCGGCTTGCCATCAATCAGGATCGTGAGGTTGCTGGACCCGCGCAAGCTCACCGTGCCGCTGGCATCGACGGCCACGGCGGGCACGTTTTCGAGCACGTTCACGGCGGTGCCGCCCACGCTGCTCAGGTCCTTTTCGACGTTGATAACCGTCTTGCCCAGCTCTTGCTGCACCACGGCCTTTTCGCCGGTCACCTGCACCTCGGCCAGCTGCTGGCTGGCCGCGCGCAGCTTCAGCATGCCCAGGGCCACGCTCGCTTGGCCGGGAGCTACCTGCACGGCCTGGGCCAGGCCTTGGTGGCCCAGCGCCAGCACCCGCAGCCGGTAGGCACCGGCCGGTACCTGGGCTAGCTCAAACGTGCCGGCGAGAGTGGTCTGGCCGCTGGCTACCAGGCTGGTATCGGCGGCTTCGGCGCGGCGCAGCAGCACCGTGGCGAAGGGCAGCGGCTCGGCCTTGGCCCCGCCATCGACGGCCGTGCCCGTGAGCGTGGCGTGGGTGGCCGGGGTAGTTTGGGCGGGCAGGCTGGCGGGCAGCAACAAGACCAAGCTCAGGCTAAGCGCAGGAAGTAAAGATCTGGTTTTCAAGAAGAAATCCATGGCGAAAGACGTGAAAAAACGTTTCGGGAAAGGCATGGCGATTCCGTTCCCAGCCAGCCGCGGTTCCGGTGGGGTAGAGTCGGTGCCGAGGGAAGAGCACGCGTAGGAAAAGGGAGCAGCCGGCCCGCCACAAGCAGACTTAGCTGGCAAATCGCCGGCAGCGAACGCAGCTGCTGGCGCGGGCCGCCGCCCGCTTGGCGGCTGGCAGCCTCTGATTTACGCACAACCCGGCGCAGCCAGGTTGTAGGCGATAGGAGAGTACTAGGCTTTAAGTAGAACAAACTTACAACAGGTACTATGTGAAACAAAGTACCTGTTGTAAATATTTTCGTTAAGCTGGCTTACCAGCGTTTAAAGGCACTTTTTAGGAAGTAATAGCTGATAGACCGCGGTAGCTAGCGGCTCAAATGGGGACTATGCTGCGAATACCAGCCAGGGAACTGAACGTTACAGGCCACGGCCAAAAAATAACCAGCCGTTCGACAGCTCAGATGTCCACGGCGGGCCCGGGGTTGCCTGGCGCATAAGAATACCAGCGAGCCGCGCCGTATTTACTGTCTTGTTCAGGAAGTAAGTGGGTAGCTGGCTGTAGCTTGGACTTTGTAGTCCGAGTGCGAGCGCAGCGAGCAGCTACCGTCGAACGAGCCAGCCGCGGGATGCTCGCTCTGCTCGCGCTCGGACTACAAAGTCCAAGCTACTCGCTTACTTCCTAAACAAGGTATTTATTACCCGAGCAGTTGGGACTGAGCTAGCCCGGAGCAGTTGTTACAGCTAAGGGCGCTATCAAAAAATAATCCCCAGGCGACGAACTTGCTCGCCGACTGGGGGATGGAAAAACTTCAACATATGCTTTGGCGGTGCTGCTACCCCTGGTAAGCCAACAGGTTTTTCACCATTCCCTTGAAAATAATGCCATGAAAAGGCAGCACCGAATACCAGTATAAGCGCCCGGCTAGCCCTTCGGGCCGGTAGGCAGCCAGCTGTTCGAGCGTGTGGCTGCCGTCGGGGTTATCGACGATGCGAAACTGGAGCCACGCCTCGCCGGGCAGCTTCATTTCGGCATAAAGCAGCAGGCGCTTACCGGGGCGGTCGGCCACCAGCACCCGCCAAAAATCGAGCGGGTCGCCGGCGCGCAGGTGGTTGGGCGAGCGGCGGCCCCGGCGCAGGCCCACGCCACCCACCAGCTTGTCGAGCAGGCCCCTGATGCGCCAGAGCCAGTCGGTCTTGTACCACCCGCGGTCGCCGCCGATGCGCCAGATATTGTCCAGTACTTCGGCCACCGGCCGGGTAAATGCGCGCTGCTGCCGATCAAAAAACATGCCGTGGCGTGGTATCTGGATGGCATCCATGTAGTTGGGGCGCAGCGTGCCGCTGCTCATGGCGTCGCTCCAGCTGCTCACCACTTCGTTTTGCTCGATGCGTTGGAAAGCCAGCGCCAGCGCCGCGCGGTAGCTCATGCACGCGTGCGGCACCACGCGCTCGATGCTGCGCGCCGGGTCGGCAATCGTGTCATTTTTGAGGCTTTCGACCAGGCTTTGGGCCAGTGAAAACGAGGTGCTTGTGACCAGGTATAGCCACCACGACGACAGCCGCGGCGTGAGCACCGGCACCGTCACGATCCAGCGCCGGTAGCCCCGCTCGGCGGCCAGCCCCAGCAGCATCTCCTTGTACGTCAGGATGTCGGGGCCACCGAGGTCGAAGCTCTGGCCCAGGCAGGCCGGGTTATCGAGCACAGCTTGCAGGTAGAAAACCACGTCGCGAATACCCAGCGGCTGGCAGCGCGAGTTGAGCCAGCGCGGCGTCACCATCACCGGCAGCTTCTCCACGATGTCGCGGATAATCTCGAACGACGCCGACCCCGAGCCGATGATAATGCTGGCCCGCAGCACCGTGAGCTGGGCCGTGGCCGCCTGGGCCAGCACCTCTTCGACGGCACTGCGCGAGCGCAGGTGCACGCTCAGGCCCGCATCGTTGGCGATGCCCGACAGGTAGATGACTTGCCGCGCCGCCGTGCGGTCGAGGTACTGCGCAAAGTGGTGCGCCGATTGCTGTTCCAACTCAAAAAAACCGTTGTCGCCCCCGCTCATCGAGTGCACCAGGTAGTAAGCCGCGTCGATGTCGAGGGGCAGGCTAGCCAGCGACTCGGGCTTGAGCAGGTCGGCCTGCGCTACGCTCACGCGGCTGCGCAGGGCCTCGGGCAGCGAGTCGGGCAGGGCAAAGCGGCGGGCGTCGCGCACCAGGCACACCACCTCGTGGCCCATCTCAGCCAACTGGGGCAGCAGGCGCTGGCCAATGTAGCCGGTGGCCCCGGTAAGCAGGATTTTCATGGGCGAGCGAAAAAAGGCGGGGTAGCAGTAGCGTTTCGAAAACTACCTTGAGTAGCAACCTAATACTGAGGGAGTTGTTTGCTCAGGCTGCTGCGTTGCGTCGGGCTGGCGCGGCCCGTACTTTTGCCGGCATGACTACTCCTTACCCGCTCGCCCTGGCCGGAGCGCTGCTACTAGCCTCCGTTGCGCAGGCCCAAACCAAGCTCACTATTCCGCAGCCCAGCCCGGCCGTGCAGCTGCGCGAAGCCTTTTCCACCTCGTTTGTTGAGCTGAATTATTCGCGCCCCTCGCTCAGGGGCCGGACGGCCTTTGGTGGCTTGGTGCCCTACGGCCAGGTGTGGCGGCTGGGAGCGAATAGGATCACCAAAATTCGCTTTGGGGAAGAAGTAAAGCTGGCCGGCCAAACCGTGCCCGCTGGCACCTACGCGCTGCTGGCCATCCCGGGCAAGGCCGACTGGACGTTTATTCTCAACCGCGACACTGCCCAATGGGGCGCCTACGCCTACCAGCCAAGCCTCGACGTAGCCCGCCTTCCGGCCAAAGCTACCCGGCTGGCCGCCCCGCAGGAAACCATGCTGCTCAGCCTCGAAAACGTGCGCCCCGCCGCCGCCGATCTCACCCTCACCTGGGAGCGCACCCAGGTGGCCCTGCCCCTCACCGCCAACCCCAACCCGCTGGTGCTGGCCCAAATTCAGGAGGCGATGAAAGGCGAAAAGAAGCCTTACTTCACCGCCGCGCAGTACTACTACAACTCCAACCAGCCCGACCTGACGCCGGCCCTGGGCTGGCTCGATGAGTTCATTAAGGCCAACCCCAACGAAGGGTACGAAGGCTACTACTGGAAGGCCAAGCTGCTGCAAAAGCAAGGCAAAAAATCGGAAGCCGCCGCTGCCGTCAAGCAGTCGCTGGAGCTAATAAAAGCCGACAAAAACGAAGTGGCCAAAGCCGAATACACGCGGCTCAACCAGCAGCTACTGGCCGAAGTAGGAAGCAGGAAATAGCCGGAATAATGACTTAGAGCGATTTTCGGATCAATGTACGTGTACCGTGGACTCTGCGAGTCCGCGCGGGTGAACGTTCGCTGCCTCCTACGCGCGGACTCGCAGAGTCTACGATACACCCAGCCCGTACGCTGACTCGAAAACCGCTCTAAATTGCTACGAAAAAAGCGTCCTACGTCAGCAGGACGCTTTAAGGATTTTAGTGCCCCTAGCCGCTACTCAGCGGGCTTAGCACTCTGGTTAGCAATCATTTGGGAGAAGCTCTTGGCGGCCGCCGAAAAATCGGAGGGCAGCATAATCACCGTGGTCGTGTTGTTGTCGATGCCGATTTCGGAGAGCATCTGCATCCGGCGCAGCTCCAGCGAAAACGGGCTTTTCTCCATTTCCTGTGCGCCTAGCGTTAGCTTCTGCGAGGCTTCCAGCTCGGCTTCGGCCTTGATGATGCGGGCGCGCTTTTCCCGAATGGCCTCGGCTTCGCGGGCCATGGCCCGCTGCATCGACTCGGGTATTTCGACGTCTTTTATTTCCACCAGCTCAATCTTAACGCCCCAGGTTTCGGTGGCCGTGTCCACTATCTGCTGCAAGGCCCCGTTGATTTGGCCGCGCTCCTTGAGCACTTCGTCGAGCTGGTGCTGGCCGATAATATTACGCAGCGCCGTCACCGAGAGTTGGTATACCGCCTTGTTGAAATCGGCCACTTTAATCACCGCGTCGGCCGGGTTGGTGACCCGAAACCACAGCACGGCGTTGACCTTAATCGTCACGCTGTCCTTAGTGATGGTTTCCTGCTGCTCCAGCTCCACCGTTTTGGTGCGCATGTCGAGCGTCTGCTGGCGCTCGAGCAGCGGAATCAGCCAGTACAGCCCCGGCCCCCGCGTGCCCGTAAAGCGCCCCAGCCGAAACACAATGGCCCGCTGGTATTCCTGCGCAATGCGCAAGCTGCTCAAAAGCAGCACAAAAGCGATAACAAGTACTACGAGTAGCAACATGGCCAGCGGGAAATGAAAGGTTTGGCGAAGGTATCGCGGCGAGCGGCTAGTCATTACGGCCAGCCGAACCAAGCTAGTCTTACCGGCTAAGGTTTTGCAGCGTCTTGCTATCCTGCACGCCCTTGAAAAACTTCGCCAGCACCGCCTCAAACACCGGGTCGGCACCGGGCACGGCGGCAAACAGCGTCATCGACGACTTCAGCTTCAGGTCGTCGGGCGTGCCAAACACCTGGGTGGCGTCGCTGCTAGCCAGCCCCAGCAGCGCCGTCGAAATTTCCACCAGCCGTTTCCCCAGCACCGGGTGCGCCAGGTAAGCTTTCGCCTCCGCCAGGTCGCTGATGGCGTAATGCTGGGAAATGCTGCTAAATCCTAGCCCTTGGATTTGCGGAAAAATATACCACATCCAGTGGCTGCGCTTGCGGCCGTTCTTGATTTCGGTCAGGGCCTGGGCGTAGTCCGTCGCCTGGGCGTCTACGAAGCGTTTTAAATTACTCATGGTGCTTGATTTTTTAAATTCTGGTGCCGAGGTCGCCTACCGATTGCTGGCAGATAGCGGTACTGGCATTACCAAACTTACGGTGCCATATCTGCGTTGAATGTTCTACATTTGTGAAAACAAAAAATAAGGGAGCAAGTCTTGCGACTCGCTCCCTTACCCTACCTAATCCAATGGGCGGCTGCCGTTACAGCACCGCCGCTCATTAGAAACCAAAGCAGCCATTTGGCTACTTCCGGTGGTATACGGATGTCAAGCTTGATTTTGACTTCCGTTTTCGCACGACCTTTGTCCATTGTGAGTTGGAAGATAAGGTGTGTCAGCACCTACTTCCTGAACCCCCGGCGTCGCCACAACGCCGGGGGTTCGCCGTTTATAGGCAACCGCGTTGGCGAGGTGTTTCCCATGCGTTGCGCCAAAGGTAGCCGTACTGCCACATTCTATTCATTCGATCCACGTTAGTATTATCCTCCGGCTATAGCTAACGGCTACGGTAGTTGCAAAAGCTACTCTTCAGCGTCTTGGTGGTACAGAATATAGTAGACGCTGGAATAAGGCTGACGCGTTTGTAACGGAAGTACCCTTGCAAGGCTATCAAAGGCCAGCGCGGCCGAAGTCGAATAGGGTCGGATAACAAGTAGAGTATCGACTGGAGGTTCTTGGCCTGGTGTGGGTTGCAGATGTAGCAGGCTGTCGCGGTGCACGTATTGCCCATAACTATATAATAGCCCCAGCGGACTACCCGTGGTGTACTTATACTGGCCGTCTCGCTTGAATTCAAAGCTGGCATATCCCACCCCTTCGCGGTTGGAGATAACCAACCAGTTGGGCATCCAGTCGATGCGCGTGAGGTAGCAACCAAACGCATAGCTTACGAGCAGCGGCGCGCCCCAGCCTACCAGTGGTACTAGGCGCCGCGACCAGGGCAAGCCGGTCCGTTTCAGCACCCGGGTTAGCGCCACTACGAATAGTATCAGCCCAGTAAAGGCTAATGGCAGCACCCAAAAAATGGCTCCCGCTAAGGAGTCGCCCCACTGCTCCTGACACAACTCGACGCACAGCCCAAGGCCAAACAGCAGACATAATAAGAGAAAGCCCCTGTTTTCGCGCTTAGCTTAGCTACCGCCCCACCACGGGCAGTACGGGCGCGCTCTCATGCCCTTGGGCATCAATGCTTACCACCCCAAAAATGTAGTTGTCCTTGCTGATGGCTAAGTCGGCGGTAGTGCCGCTGACGGGGAAGCGCTGCTGCCACTGCGGCGCGCTGGTTTCGCGGGCCAGCACTACGTAACCGGCGGGAACGGGGCCGCCCTGCGGGGCCTGCCAGCGCAGCTCGGTACGGTTGGTGAGCTTGGCGGTGAGGACCTCTACTTTTTGGGGAGCGGCGGGCGCCAGCGCCAGGCTAGTCAGCGTGGCGAGGTTTACCTGGGCGGTGCGGCGCAGGTAGCGGTAATCCACAAATTCGGGCTTGTCGCCGTACTCCAGGCCATTTTCGGTGCGCAGGTCCTGGTGCTGGTGGTTGAAGTTCTCGTTGGTTTCGGTGAAGCGCACGGCCGCGTAACCCTGCTGGTTGAAGGGCGTGTGGTCGCCGCCGCGCAGGAAGCGGTCGGGCCGATACTCAAGCAGCACCGAGTAGCCGCCGGCACTTACGTACTGGCGGGCGGCGTTTTGGGCGTAGCGGGCGAGCTGGCGGCTGGCGGCGTCGTTTTCGGAGCTGAGCTGGCGGCGCACGCGTGCCTGCTCGGGCGTCTCGGTGGCCGGCACACCCTCGCTAAACACGCGCAGGTGCAGCGAATCGGTGATTTCGGGGTCGTAGCCGTGCGAGTTGCCCACGATGTCGTTGTTGAGCATCGCGATCACGTTCCAGCCCTCTTTTTTGGCGCGCTGGGCTAGGTGGCCCGAGCCGAGCAGGCCCTGCTCTTCGCCCTGCACGGCCACCAGCTTGATGGTGCACGGAAACTTCTGGCCGGCCAGCACGCGGGCCACTTCCATCACGGCGGCCACGCCGCTGGCGTCGTCGTTGGCGCCGGGTGCGTCGGCGGTGCGGTTCATCACGTCGGTCACGCGCGAGTCGATGTGGCCGCTCATGATGAGCACGCGCGTATCGCTTGGGTCGGTGCCGGGGATGGTAGCCAGCACGTTGGCCATGAGCGTGGTTTGGTCCACGCGCTTGCCGTCGGGCTTCAGCGTGAACGTATCCATCTCGACCACCATGCGCCCACCGCCGGCCTTGCTGTATTTCTTAAACTCGTCGAACACGTACTGGCGGGCCGCGCCGATGCCGCGCTTCTTGCTTTTAGTGTCGCTCAGGGTGTGGCGCGTGCCATAGCTGACCATTTTGCGCACGTCGGCTTCGAGGTTTTTGGCCGAAATCTCGCTCACCCAGCGCTGAATGGCGGGGTCGGGCGTGGGCTGCGGATTTGAGGGCTGCGCCAGCGCCGCGTAGGGCAGCAGGCAGGGGAGGAGGCGGAGAATTCTCATAAGCAATCGCAAGAAACAACAAACGCTACCAGTCGGCAAGACCAGCGGCGCAATTAAAGGCCCGCCAAGGCTAGGGAAGCTGCGTCGCCAGCACCCGGTCGCCGTGGGCGTGCGGCGTCGAAACCACCAGAAAATCGAGGACCACCGTAGCTTCATTGCGCAGTTGGTGCGGCTGGCCGGGCGGCACCTCAATGCCCTCGCCCGGCCCTAGTCGTAGCGTTTTGCCCGCTAGCTCGAAAGTGCCTTCGCCGCGCAAAACGTAGAAAAACTGTTGCGCCCGCTCGTGGTAATGACGCACCTCAGCCGTGCCAGGCGGCATAGTTTCCTGGATAATGCCCAATTGCGGGTTTTTGACCAAATGCCAGCCCGTGCAAGCTTCGCCCCAGAGGTAGCTGGGCGCGGTAGTAGTCGAAATTTTCTCAGCCATAGTACCCGCAAGAAACGACAAACGCCGCCCGTCGGCAGGACGGGCGGCGTTTTCTACTTATTTCTATGAAGGATAGACACTTGGCCAGGAGCTTACCCCATGGTGTGGTACACGGCCTGCACGTCCTCGTCTTCTTCGAGCTTGTCGATGAGCTTTTCCACTTCCTCGGCCTGCTCGTCATTGAGCGAAACCGTGGTGTTGGGCACGCGCTGCAAGGTGGCGCTCACGATGTTTACTCCTTTGGCATCCAGCGCTTTCTGCATTTGGCCAAAGTCGGTAAACGCGGTTTCGACCACCATGTACTTGTGCTCGGCGCCGTGCTCGTCTTCCTCGGTGGCTTCGTACACGTCTTCGGCGCCGGCGTCGATGAGCTCCAGCTCCAGCTCGTCGCGGTCGAGGCCTTCGGCGGCTAGCTTAAATACCCCTTTACGGGTGAAGGTGTAATCGCTGGAACCTGCCGTGCCCAGCGCGCCGCTGTTGCGGTTGAAGTACAGGCGCACGTTGCTCACGGTGCGGGTGGGGTTGTCGGTGGCGGTTTCGACCACAATGGCCACGCCGTGGGGGCCGTAGCCTTCGTACACAACCTCCTGGTAGTCTTTCTCATCCTTGCCGCTGGCGCGCTTGATGGCGGCATCGACGCGGTCTTTGGGCATGTTCACGCCCTTGCCGTTTTGGATGGCAGTGCGCAGGCGAGCGTTGGAGTCGGGGTTGGGGCCGCCTTCTTTCACGGCCATCACGATTTCTTTGCCGATGCGGGTAAAATCTTTCGACATCCGGTCCCAGCGCTTCATTTTGCGGCCTTTCCGGAATTCAAATGCGCGTCCCATCTTTTACAATTATCAGTTAGCAATTAACATTTAACAGTTCGGGCGGGCCGAACGGGGGTGCAAGTTACTACGCTTCAACGCGGGCGGCCAACCGGCGCGTGGCCGGCGCTAGTGCTCGGTGGGCGGCGTTGCCACCAGCTCATACACGCCCTTGTTGCCGGCCGGGTAGCCCGCCAGGGCGATGGTGAGCCGCTGGGTTTGGGGCACGTAGCGGAAAGTGCCGCGCTGCACGTCGCTCCCCTTGAGGTCGGTGAAGCGAAAGATGATGCTATCGCCCTTCACCACAAACCGCCCGTGCTGGGTAAAAAACCGCGGGCCGCTGTCGCCCAGCAGCAGGCTCAGGCGTTTGTCGTAGGTGCCATCGGCGCGCAGGGCCAGGGTGCCGCCCACGCCCGGCACCTGCGTGGGCGGCTCGCCGGTAGTGAGGTCGTGCACGGTGTATGCCGTGTAGGTATAGGTGGTATAAAAGGCCGCGGGCGGCTCGGGCGGCGGCGCCAGCGCCAGTAGCCACGTGGCCAGCAAGTAGCGAGTCATGAGCAAGGGGAAAAACGCCGAAAAAGGGCTAGCCGGCCGGCCGCTAAGGCTACCCCGACTAGCCCCAAAAATAGCGCGTTTGTTGTTAAGCAGTCGGCCAAGAGTAGAGGTGCATTGACCGTTTAGTAAGAGTCTGATAATCAGAAAATAAGCTAACAGCTAGCAGCTAAAAGCCAATAGCTAATTACTTAAGCCGCTGGGGCCGCTGCTTGTTGCGGCGGCCACCCACCAGCAGCCAGGTAGTGCCGGCTAGCAGCAGGCCCGCCCCAAGGGCGGCCGCCTGCTTGGGCAGCTGGTCCTTAGCGGGCGGCGGCAGGTGCTCGACGCCGCTGGCGTCGGTGCGGGCGGGCTCGTGCAAGTAGCGGCCCTGGGCTGGCAGCGGGTAGGTATCGGCCAGGCGGCGCAGGCCCTCGGCCGCTTGGGGGCCGGTGATGACGGGGCCGTGGCCGCAGCCAATGGCGCGCGGCTCGAGGTCGGCTAGCCGCTGCACCGATTGGTGGCACTGCTGCCAGTCGTAGTTGAAGGGTGCGCCGGCCACGCTGATTTGGGGCAGCTGAAGCAGCAGCTTGGGCACCGACTCGTGGTCGGCAGTGGCAAAGGCGTCGGCTCCGAGCAGCGTGCGGTCGGCCTCGCGAAAGAAGGCCACCTGGCCCGGGGCGTGGCCTGGCACGTGCAGCCAGCGCCAGCTAGCCAGAAACGGCACGGTGGGGTCGTCGGTATTGAGCGGCTCGACCACCGCGCTGAGGTCGGGGAGCTGCGTCGGAAAAAACCGGCTCATAAAGGCCAGCGAACCACCCACGGTGGGGTCGCGGGGTGGGTACAGCGCCCGGCCCGTGACGTAGGGCAGCTCGAGCGGGTGCACGATTACCGGCACGTGCCAGGCGGCCGCCAGCGCCTTGGCCGAGCCCAGATGGTCGAGGTGCCCGTGGGTGAGCAGGATGCCCAGCGGCTTGGCCCCCGGCCCAAACAGCTGGTCGGCCGCCGCCTGAATTTCCTTTTCGGAGCCCGGCAAGCCGGTGTCAACCAGCACCCACTCGCCATCGGTGCCGGCTTCCACAAAATAGACATTTACAAAGCGCTTGATGCGCAGCTGGTGGACGCCAGCGGCTACTTCTTTCATAATCACAACTGAATGAGAGGGGAAAGAAGCATACGCAAAACCCTGGCCGTGGGCTATTAGGCCACCCGCGCAGCCCACCCGAAGTTTTAGAGCGTCAGTGTACAGCTGGACAGTAGCGCGGACTTTCAGTCCGCAAGTTGCTGGACCTGTTTCACTCGCGGACTGAAAGTCCGCACTACTGTCCAGCGACGCCGAAACCGCGCTAGTGAGCTAGTAGTTAAAAATCAGTAGTAAGTTGGCTGTTTTTTGTTTGTAAAGTGCTCAGTATATGCTACAATACCACTTGCATTTGGCCATTGAAGAATGCCAAGCGCTGGACGGGTGGCGCAGGAACTTCCGCCGCCAGTGGCCGCAGTCCAGCAGATCCAGCTTCTGCTCAACAGCGATGAGCAGCCAGGTCGCCGCCCGGTATCTGAGGTGGCGGCCGTGCCCGGCAGGTCTGCCAAGACTATAGAACGCGCCGCCCGCTGAGCAGCCGCGCTGGCAGTTGCGCCCGCTGGCCGAGCGGCTGGTCGGGTTGCAGGGGGCCGAACACCTTTCGACGGCGATGGTGGCACGGCTGCTCAAAAAAACGAGCTCAAGCCTTTTCAGGGGCCGTCGCAGTGGATCATTCCAGCCGAACAGCGTGCGGCCTTCGTCTGCCAGTTGGAGCAGGCAAGTTCTATTCGGGGCTACCCACCGGCTTCAGCTCCCGCTGCATGGCCCCGCGCGACAGGTGCTCACGGGCTGGGTGAGCGGGCGGCATATGCTTGGTCTTGGGGCCGGGCTGCGCCGGGCTGGCCGCCGCGGGTTGCGCGGTGGCTACCGGGTATTGCAATCGCGCTGCGCCGCCCGCGGCCGCTGGCCGTGTTGCGGCGGGGGCACTGCCCGGCGAGGCATTCGCCTTTGGGTGGTTGCTGGTCGGAGACGAGCGCGTGGTGGCCGGCGGGGGTGGGTAGCGCGACGAAGCGGCCGCCGCCGGAGCGGCAGTCGTTGGCAGCTGCCGCGGGGCCGCGGGGTACTGAATCCTGGCTTGGAGGGTGGCTGTTCGGGAGGTCAGGGGAGCTACGGCACCGGCGGCGTGGGTAGAGTCGGGGGCAGCGGTAGGGGCGGGGGCGGTGCTCGGGGGTACTACTTTGCCGCGCTGGTCGTGGTTTCTAATCTGCTCGCGGTATTCGTTTTGCTGGTAGGAATGTTGGTGGGTGGGTGCGGTGGTGGTAGTGGTATCGGTGGTAGTAGCAGGAGCCGTGGGCCGGTTAGGGGCCGGCGGGCCGGCCGGGGTAGTAGTGGTAGCTGCGGCAGCCTTTGGACTGGCCGGGGCAGTGGTGGCAGTAGCTACCGGGGCCACCGTGGTAGTGCCCAGCTGAATGCGAGCTTTGGGCTGGGTGCTGGCCGGGGCTACTACCGGGGAGGTAGTAGTGGCGGTGGGGGCAGGCTTAGCGGTTTTGGTGGCGGCCGGTTTAGCGGTCGGTTGGGTGGCCGGTTGCTTCTGGCCCCTGGCGGCCTCGTGCGCCTTGGCCCGCTCCGAGTCCGTGTCGTTGTCGTAGAATTTTTTGATGTAGCCGTACTCGCGGCGGCCTTTGTAGGCTGCCAGCACTTGCTCCTTGTTGTAATTGCCAAAGGCCTTGTAGAGGCTTGGTGGCATACTGCCCGTCTGGTACACGTAGCCCAGAATGGCCGTTTGTTCCTCGGCCCCTAGGTCGCTCCAATTCTTATGGGTAGCATATTTATAACCATCAATGGCAGCATTGGTGTGAGCCATAAAAGCCTGGTAGGTCATAAACTCAACTTCCTCACTTGTGAGCGTAAGAGGAACTTTTATGAGCTTGGCGCAGGCATCCGTTAGCTTCAGACTCATGTAAGGCTTGAGCTTGTTAGATAAGGCGGTAGCCTTTGCCGAGTCATAGCCAAAACGCTTTTCCTTACTATACATAGTTGCTTTCTGAAGCTGCTCCCGATGCCCGTCATCTGACTGTTGCCCAATATCTACCCCAACACCTATTGTCACACCCGAGCGGCCTCCGGCTTTATCTCCTTGCAATACTGACTTGCCCTCCAGATTACGGCGCGTAGTTATTACTGCTACCGTCTGTCGCGACACCGCTTTCTCCTGAGTGCCTACATTTTCTTCCAGTACTCTCAGCTGCAATCCCCACGGGATATAACCTTGGGTGTAGCAGCCTCCTTCCCAATCCACCACTTTATTATAATCTACTTTAAGCTTTAGGTCTTCACCACGGGCAGCCTGTTGGTCAGCTAGAGTATAGGCTATCACATCCTTCGATGTTTTCACACGCGTTGAGCGCACACCCGGTACACACTGCACCGTAATCAATTTGCTTTTAGGCTTATTCTTGCACAGCTGTACCACGTCGCGCACAGCTAGGTCCGTTGATTCACGGTTTATTAGGTCGGGGTCTTTGTGAGCGTTTCCGTATTTATCAACCGTATAAAGCCCCAGCTCCTTTTCTTTGGCAGTTAGCTTAGGGTCCTTCTGCCATTCGTTAGCCTTCGTTCTCAGGGTCACTTCTTTGGCCTGCTGCTGCTTTAACTCTTCGGGACTAAGCGACACTACCGGGGCTTTCGCCTTAGCCGCTGGCTTGGCGCCCTGAATAGCTAGCTTTTGCAGACTGGCTTTAGTAGGAGCGACCTTTTTGGGAATGGGCTGCATGGCAAGAGAAGTAGAAAAACAGGTAAGACTAACGCAACACAATTAACAGGCTAGCGCCGCTGGTACTCGGCTACCCGGTGGTACACCTGCCAGCCAGCAGTCATCACATTGCTAACGACTTTACCTTTTGAGTCTTTTGTGTAAACTGGAATGCCCACTTGGGACCACATCTGCTGGCGGTTTTTAGCCACGAAGAACGCGGTACTCCACTGCTGGGATGTAGCTACCTCGTAAGTGACGGAGGTGAGTACCGCTCCCACCGGTCCAAAGGTGTCCACCACGTCCTGGCCGTGGTTCAGGCTCATATGGAAGTCGTAGCTTATCGTTTTCTGGCGCGGGGCGCTGTTCTCGCCCGTGCACTGGTACTGTAGGGGCGGGTACTGGCAGGCATTAGGCGGGAAAGGCGGTAGGATATGCAGCTCCAGGTAGGCCACATCGGCGGGCTTGTCGTAGCCATCCGTGAACTGGATGCGCACGCCGGGCGGAAACAAGTTTTGGCTACTCCACTGCGGGTCCACGCGAGTGGTGTCTACCACAAGGTGGCCAGCCTTGTCGAGGGTGAGCACCTCGGCAGCTTGCCACGTGCCCAGGTAGGCCGGAATGATGGGTGAGGGCCGGGGCCCAGCCGGGCGAGGGCCTACAACGGGAGGCAGCATAAGCAGTAAAGAAAATAAACCCGAACAAAGTGTATGCATAAGAAGATTTTAGTAATAAACAGGCGCAAATCAACTAACAGGCTAGTGCCGCTGGTATTCGGCTACCCGATGGTATACCTGCCAGCCAGCAGTCATTACATCACTAACGACTTTACCTGTTGAGTCTTTTGTATAAACTGGAATACCCACGTGGGACCACATTTGCTGGCGGTTTTTAGCCACGAAGAACGCGGCACTCCACTGCTGGGACGCGGCCACTTCGTAGGTGACGGAGGTAAGCACGGCCCCCACCGGCCCAAAGGTGTCCACCACGTCCTGGCCGTGGTTCAGGCTCATATGGAAGTCGTAGCTTATCGTTTCCTGGCGCGGGGCGCTGTTCTCGTCCGTGCATTGGTACTGTAGGGGCGGGTACTGGCAGGCATTGGGCGGGAAAGGCGGCAGGATGTGCAGCTCCAGGTAAGCGACATCGGCGGGCTTGTCGTAGCCATCGGTGAACTGGATGCGCACGCCGGGCGGAAACACATGTGGACTGCTCCACATGGGATCCACGCGGGTAGTATCCACTACGAGGTGGCCAGCCTTGTCGAGGGTGAGTACCTCGCCGGCTTGCCACGTGCCCAGGTAGGCCGGGATGATGGGCGAGGGTCGGGGCCCAGCCGGGCGAGGGCCTACAACGGGAGGCAGCATAAGCAGTAAAGAAAATAAACCCGAACAAAGTGTATGCATAAGAAGATTTTAGTAATAAACAGGCGCACATGACGCACATTAGTGCCGCTGGTACTCGGCCACCCGATGGTATACCTGCCAGCCAGCAGTCATCACATTACTAACAACTTTGCCTGTTGAGCCTTTTGTGTAAACTGGTATTCCTATGTCGCACCACATCTGCTGGCGGTTTTTAGCTACAAATAACTCCCCGTCCCACTGGTGGGGCGCAGCTACATAGTAGCTGACAGAGGTGAGTACCGCTCCCACCGGCCCAAAGGTGTCCACCACGTCCTGGCCGTGGTTCAGGTCCATATGAAAGTTGTAGCTCAGCGTTTCCTGTAAGGGGCGCGGGGCATTATCCTCGCCCGTGTAGTGGTATTTCAGGGGCGGGTACTTCCAGGCATCGGGTGGGAAGGGTGGCAGGATGTGCAGCTCCAGGTAGGCCACATCGGCGGGCTTGTCGTAACCATCGGTGAACTGGATGCGCACGCCGGGCGGCAGCAGATTCGAACTGCTCCACATGGGATCCACGCGGGTAGTATCCACTACGAGGTGGCCAGCCTTGTCGAGGGTGAGTACCTCGCCGGCTTGCCACGTGCCCAGGTAGGCCGGGATGATGGGCGAGGGCCGGGGCCCAGCCGGGCGAGGGCTCACAGCGGGAGGCAGCATAAGCAACAAAGAAAATAAACCCGAACAAAGTGTATGCATAAGACTGCAAATCAAATAACTAGGCGTTTGCTGCGTGGTGGTGTTCCCTACGTCGGCAAGGCATCGGGTGGCGTTACTGATCGAAAGAATATTCCAGCCACTGGAGAGCCGCGTTGGGGTCATCGTCTTCCATGTAGCGCATGGCCTGCTCGGTGTCTTCAGGGGCCCAGCCGTAGCACTTGGTGCGCAGCAGCAGGGCCCCGGTTTTGGCTACGCACCGACAGCCGCTGAGGTCGTTGGCGGCGGCCCAGTCATACACCTGACCAAAAAAAACCTGGCGCTTGGCGGCCGAATAAGGCACCACGATGCCGGGCCCCCACGCCTGCGCGTGGGCCTGCCACTCCTGCTCCATGGCCCGCTGCGCGGCGGCCCGGCGCTGCTGCCGCGCCGAGCCCCCCGGCTTACTGGCCGGAGCCTTAGGGTGGGCCTGCGCGGCCGCCAGTGGCGGCGCGGGCAGCCGTAGCGCCAGGGCCAGGGCCAAAAAAAGGAAACGAGCGTAACGCATAGTCTTATTGATCAAAGCAGTAGGTGAGCCAGTGTAGGGCCGGGTCGGGGTCGGGGGCATCTTCGAGGTAGCGCAGGGCTTGCTCGCTGTCTTCGGAGGCCCAGCCGGCGCACCGGGCCCGCAGCAGCAGGGCCCCGGCCAACGCCAGGCCAGCCCAGTCGGCCAGCTGCGCCGCCACGGCCCAGTCATATACCTGCCCAAAAAACTCGGCGCGGGCCGGGCTGGCTGGTTCGGCCGGGCCGGGCTGCCAGGCGGCGTGGTGATGCAGCCACTGCTGCTCCATGGCCCGCAGCAGCTGGGTGCGGTGCCGTTGCTGCGGCGGCCGGGCCAGGGCCGCCAGTTGGGCCTGGCTGATAGTGAGCGCGGGATTCATAGTGGCTACGGGGGAGTGGGGCGGAAGGAGTTGAGCGTTGTTTTAGGGACTTGCGGAGTGGCCAGGCAAATCTCTATAAGTTGCTTCTACATGCTAAGTAGTCGGCCAAAAGTAAACGCACATTGGCTATTTAATAGGATCCTGTTAATCAGAAAATGAGCTAACAGCCAGCGGCTAAAAGCTACTGGCTGAATACTTAAAAACCCCCGCTCAGGATTAGCCAAACGTTTCCAGCAGCTCGGCGTGGGGCACGCGGTGTACCAGCAGCTGGCCCTCCTCACCAAGCAGGTAGTACGAGCCATAAGCGGGGTCTTCGTCTTCGAGCCAGAAATACGCAATGGGCCCAAAAAAGCGCTGAAGCTGCTCAGCATTGCAGGTGGGCAGAAACGTGCGCAGCACCCGCGGGTCATAAAAGCGAAAATAGATTGGCTTTTCGCCTTCGAGGCCCACCAGCAGGAAGCGGCGTAGGTGCTGATGCAACTCGGCCGCCGGGGCCGCCGTGCAGCAAAAGATGCCCCACGCCCGCCCCCAGCCCAGCGTCAGCAGCCACTCACTAAAGGCCGTAGGGGCTTCCAGCGGAAAAAGATAGGGCGCAAAATCGGCTAGCCGCTCCTCACTACGCCCTTTATAGAGCGACGTAAACTCGCCGTTTAGCTGCTGGGCCACAGCCAGCTGGTTGCCACCCAGGCGGGCGGCATCGAGCACGGCAAAGGTGGCGAGCTGCGTAGTTTCCAAGGGGGTAAGTGGCTAAGGAGAGGCGGCTTTATTCGCACTGCTCGCAGCCGGCAGACCCGTGCCGGGCCGCCTGGCCCAGGGCCAGCATTTGGGCCAGGGGCTGCGCGGCGGCCCCCTCGGCCTGCATCTCGGGCGTTAGCCCCGACAGGCCTACATCGCCGATAAGCACTGAGGTGCAGCCCGTGGTGATAACTCCGCCGTGGGCCGTGAGGTCGCCCATGCGGGCCGCCGGCTGGCCGCCAATAAGCACCGACAGTGCCCCCTGCACCACGGTATCGGAGGCGCCATTGCACACGCAGGCATCGCCGAGCATAGCGGCTGGCAGGAAGCCAATTAATACGGTCGGGTTGCCAGCCAGCAGCGGGCCACCGCTGTGCGTTGACACGGGGCAGGTGTGCAGGTCGGTGGCGCGGGCAGCAGGCTTGCTCATGGGGACAACTCGGAATTGGGGGTTAATCGCCTTGCCGGAACGTAGCAGCGTTAAGAATTGATTTTAACCAACGTAGCCTTGAGGTCGGCCTCCAGCCCGCCGTTCAGCGTCATTTTCTGGGTAGTAGCCAGCGTGCCCTCGCGGGCCGACAGCTGGAGGCTGCCCGTCGCCTTGGCTACTACGTCTTGCTGGGCCTTCAGCATGATGCTGGCGGCCTTAGACGTTATCTGCACCTGCTGCTCGGCCTCGATAGCAATGTTTTTGGCGTGCAGGTTTATTTCGCCTTCCTGGCCGGCTTCCAGCGTGATGATGCTGCCGTTCACTGTCACCGGGCCGTCGCTCTGGATGTGGATGCTACCGTCATCCTTGAAGCTGATTTCGATGGCCGTCGTCTTGTTATTGGAGTTGGAAAGCAGAATTTTCTGCTCCCCGGTTTTGTCAGCCAGCACAAGTTTGTTGCCGCCAGCGGTTTGCAGGCCCTTAAGCTGGTTGTCGGGGGTAGTATAACGGGCGTTTTGGGCGTTTTGGGCGTGAAACAGGTTGCCGACTACCACCGGAAACTCGGCCTGGTTCTGCTCATAGTTTACCAGCACCTGCGAGCCCGGCTCGGGCGTAAAAAGCTGGCCTTTACCGTTGCCCGAGTAGGGCGTAGTTACGCGCAGCCAGCCCGACTCGGCCTGCTTGGGCTGCGCTACCGGCCATAAAAAGCGCACCCGGATGCGCCCCAGGTTTTTAGGGTCGGCCACGTCAATGACCTCGGCCAGCTCGGGGGCTCCTAGCGGCACCTGCACGTGCGGATTAGCTGCCGGGTTGGCCGCCGACTCGGGCAGCGCCGTGAAGGTATTGTCGTATTGGTCGGCGTGCACCTGGTGCGTTACGGCCGTGAGGCGGTAGCGCCCGTAGCTGTGCTGCGTAGGGTCGGCCGGGGTGCCCTCGCTCTGCACACTGATGACCTTGCCTACCCCGAAGCCCGGGTCTTCGCCATTACCCTGAAACGTAACTAAGCCGCTTACATGCTTGGCTTTACGGTCTTTAATAGTAGTGTTAAGCTGTGCCTGCGCCCGAATGTGTCGGGGAGCCAGGTAGTGCGCAGGTTGCAAAAACAGGGCTTCCGACTTTTGCAGTGCCACGGCCGCAAAAGGGTTGAGCTGGGTAAGCAGCTGCTGCTCCGATTCGCCGTCGTAGGGAGCGTGGGCCAGGTAGTCGTATTGGTGCAATGAAAAGCGGGCCGGGGCCACCTCAATGCCCATCGTGAAGGCCTGCATACCTCCCACCGTAAAGGGCAGTACTTCGTCGGTGGCGGGCCGGCCCAGGCAGATAGACTGGCCATCGTAGTAAAACCACTCGCCATACGCATCGGCCAGGCGACTCAGAAACACGTAGTTACTTTCGCTATATTGAACCGTGTATTTCACCGGGTCCTGATTTTGGGGCTGAAGCGCACCGTATTTCACCAGGTTTTGCGGGTAAGGCTTCAGTACCTCGCTAAAAATCTGCTTCAGGCTTTGCTTAAGGAACGTGCGGCGCTGCGTGCCATCTTCCAGCAGGTAGGTGGGGCTGAATCCACTGAGCACGAAGTGGCAGGAAAAGTCAGCCGTGTTGGCTAGCTGAATGTGGGTGATAATTCCTTTAAAATCTAGCCTGTTACTGCCCCCCGCTGCCTCTCTGGGGGTGATAATTACACTCAGGGGCTGGCCACAGTACTGCTGGTGTGCTTCATGAAAAAATCCGTCGTTGCGATTGGTTTCCAGCACCTCATAAGGCACTACAATCTGAAATGAATGGTGCCCAAACAATTCCTGTTTAATAGTAATGCTTTGGTAGTCAGCGAGCGGCTCATTGCCGGCTACACTAATTTCAATGTGAACAGAAATGGCCATTAGCAACTAGTAGAAAAGGATGGCAAGAAGTTCGGCGCTGGGTAGGCTAAGCGGGGTGGGCCGGTAAGAATAGCTGTCAGACTTATTTTAACTAATTTCTTTGAGCTTGGGAAGCGAACGTAGCAGCCAAGGCCGTTGACGGACTTATTTAGAAAAATAAATTATAATAAATTTTATTAATATTAGGCACAGCTAAACTTGCACGCTTGCAAATATAGGAGTAATGAAGCAGACTAAACGCATTCGCCAGTATAGGTCATATCCGGCTTTTGTGGACAGGTCCTTGCTCACCCATAAAAACAGGCCGTGCCGGCCCATCGCTAGTATCTTACAAATTGCCTGGATACCTTACCCTAGCTAAAACGCTACTGGTCTTTTCTGTTTCCAGGCTTAAAATACTCACGCAGCACTTGGGTGGCCCATCGTATTAATTTGCTGCGCCAGCGGGCTAAGTATACGATTGCCTATATAATGGCCTACGTTTAGCTTTTCTGCCAAAGGCAGGCTGCCTAGCTGCTCCGGCGGCGGGGGCGCGCCTTAATAGCTTTCATGCTAGGCGATGAGGCGCCTTTTTTGCCGGGGTTTTTCTTGTTGCCTTTCTGGCTTTTCTTGTGGTGGTTGCCTTCCTCAAAAGGCTTGCCGGTGCGCTTGTCGATGGTCACGCCGGGCTTTATCCATTCCTTTTTCTCGTGGAAAGCACCTTTAAAATCAGGGTCTTGGCGGCGGCGCTGCTCGTCGAGGGCGCGGTTTTGCACTTGCTTTTCAACGAAGGGCGTGCTGGTGGTAGCTACTTCCTCCGGAATAGGCAGCAGCGGTATTTCCTGGTTGATAAGCTCCGCGATACGCTCCATGTGCTGGCGCTCGGTGGGGTCGGCAAAGGTGATGGCCGCGCCCGTGTGCCGCGCCCGCCCCGTGCGCCCGATGCGGTGCACGTAGTCGTCGTAAATGAGCGGCACATCGAAGTTGACGACGTGGCTCACCTGCGGCACGTCGATGCCGCGGGCCGCCACGTCGGTGGCTACCAGGTAGCGCACGTTGCCCTCTTTAAAGGCATCCATGCTGTTCATGCGCGCATTCTGGCCCTTGTTGCCGTGAATAACCCGCACTTCGCCCAGCGGCGCCTTGCGCTTCAGAAATTCTGCTACCTGGTCGGCATTCTCCTTGGTGCGTGCGAAGAGCAGCACCCGGCTCATCTCCGCCGCGTCGCGGTGCAGCAAGTATTCGAGCAGGTTGATTTTGGTGGCTAGGTTGGGTACTTCGTACAAACTCTGGGTAATCGTCTGGGCCGTTTGGGCCGGCGGCGTCACCTCCACCCGCACCGGAAATTCCAGAAACTCCTCGCTCAGCACCGCCACCCGCTCGGGCATGGTGGCCGAAAACAGCACGTTCTGGCGCTTGCGCGGAATGATTTCCAGGATGCGCCGAATCTGGGGCATGAAGCCCATATCCATCATCTTGTCGGCCTCGTCGAGCACCAGCGTTTGCAGACTCTTCAACACGAGGTCGCCCTTGAGGTAAATTTCCATCAGCCGGCCCGGCGTGGCCACCAGGATGTCGAGCCCCGCCTTTATCGTCTCAATCTGCGTTTTGGGCCCCAGCCCGCCGTAGATGGCAAAAATGCGCACGTCGGTGTTTACGGCCAGCTTTTTCAGGTGCTTTTCGAGTTGAATGGCGAGCTCGCGGGTCGGGGCCAGGATTAGCGCCCGAGGGTGTTCGCCCTGCGCGTATTTTACTTTCATCAGCAGCGGCAGGCCGAAAGCGGCCGTCTTGCCGGTGCCGGTCTGGGCAATGCCCAGCACGTCGTGCCCGGCCAGCAGCAGCGGAATAGTTTGGAGCTGCACCGGCGTGGGCTCGGTGAAGCCGGCCTCGGCCACGGCCGTGAGCAACTGCTTATTAAGTTTGAAATCGGCGAAGGTAGCGGGGGTATCCATGCGGCAAAGGTCGGGCTATTTTGCTGCGCGGGCCGCCTGGGCCCAGGGGAGGTGAACGCGTCCGCGCAAGATTTTTCCGCAAAAAATCTTGCGTAGCATCATCCTGCGCCTATCTTTGCAGTCCCAAACCACCACACGGTAGATATAGCTCAGCTGGTTAGAGCGTCGGATTGTGATTCCGAAGGTCGTGGGTTCGAGCCCCATTATTTACCCTCGCGAAAGTCCCCGGATGCGAATCCGGGGACT